>Ga0207991_1001272_pt1 | contig 15617 bp, 5 predicted proteins | sample ETN07SmetaG_FD_185786 | JGI IMG/M metagenome (GOLD analysis project Ga0207991, IMG submission 185786) | Marine microbial and viral communities from oxygen minimum zone, Eastern Pacific Ocean - ETNP2014F14-07SV275 (SPAdes) (version 2) | ecosystem: Environmental > Aquatic > Marine > Oceanic ... | reverse complement strand
ATTAGAAAATGTCCACGTTCCAGAATTTGGCCATATTTCTGCGCTATCAGAATTTGAAGTAGAATAGTTTCCACCAGATTTACTTCCTCCACTTATAGTTAAAGTAAGGTTAGTAAAAACATCTACAATGGTTCCATCTTTAGTAACAGAGTTTGCATCTTTTACTTTCCAGCTTCCATTAAGAAGATTTCCCTGTGTATCTAGGGGGTCTATAGGAGTGGGTGTTGCTTCTTCTTCTCCTCCACAGGATACTAGAAATAACATGAAAAAGAATAGGAATGGGAAAAATCTATTATGCATAGTCTCAACAATTTACATTTTTTTTTTAATTTATAAATGATTGATATAAAAAAATAGATAGTTTTAAAAGACAAACTAATTCTAATACCTTAAAAAAAATGAAAAAATTTACTACTTTATTCCTTCTATTTCTTTCCATTACTACATTTTCTTATTCACAAAAACAAAAAAAAGAAAAAACTCATCCATTAGACGATATCAGTTTAAATGGTTTAAAATGGCGCAGTGTAGGTCCAGCTTTAACTTCTGGTAGAATTTCAGACATTGCTGTAAATCCTAATAATTTTTTCGAATATTATGTTGCTACATCTTCTGGTGGTGTATGGAAAACTACCAATTCTGGATTACATTATGAACCAATATTTGACAATGAGAATTCTTATTCTACTGGTTGTGTTACTATAGATCCTAACAATTCAAGCGTTATTTGGATAGGAACAGGAGAAAACAATAATCAACGCTCTGTAAGTTATGGTGATGGAGTATATAAATCAACGGATGCAGGTAAATCATGGTCAAACATGGGATTGAAGAGTTCAGAGCATATAGGTAAAATCATTGTCCATCCTAAAAATTCAAATATAATATATGTTGCTGCTGTTGGTCCGCTATGGAGTAAAGGTGGTGATAGAGGATTATACAAAAGTGAAGATGGTGGTAAAACTTGGAATAATGTATTAAATATAGATGAACATACAGGTGTAAGCGACATAGTAATGGATCCAAGAAATCCAGAAGTATTGTATGCTTCAACTCTACAACGTAGAAGACATGTCTATACCTATGTTGGTGGAGGACCAGGTTCGGGGCTATATAAAACAACTGATGGTGGAAATTCATGGAAAAAAATTCAAAAAGGTTTACCAAAAGTAGAGTTAGGTCGAATAGGTTTAACGATATCACCTGCTGATCCAGAAACAATTTATGCTATTGTTGAAGCAGCAAACAAAAAGGGTGGTTTTTATAAATCTACAAATAGAGGAGCTTTTTGGGAAAAACAGAGTGATCACTTTACTAGTGGTAATTATTATCAAAAAATTATTGCTGATCCAGTAGATGTAAACACAGTGTATTGTATGGAAACTTGGATGACCGTTACTCATGATGGTGGTAAGACATTTAAAAATGTTGGTGAAGATTTTAAACATGTTGATAATCATTCTATATGGATTAATCCAAATAATAATAAGCATTTGCTTGTAGGCTGCGATGGAGGTATATACGAAACATTTGATGCTGCAAAAAGTTGGGATTTTAAAGAGAATCTTCCTGTCACACAGTTTTATAAAGTAGCTTTAGATAATGACTTTCCTTTTTACAACATATATGGAGGAACACAAGATAATTTTAGTTTAGGAGGTCCTTCTAGAGTAAATACTGCACACGGAATTACTAATCAAGATTGGTTTATTACTCATGGAGGTGATGGTTTTGAATCACAAATAGATCAAGAAAATCCAAACATTGTTTACGCACAATCACAATACGGATGGTTGGTTAGATACGATAAAAAAAGTGGTGAAGAAGTTGGTATTAAACCTAAAGCAGGTAAAGGAGAAGTAGATTATAAATGGAATTGGGATGCACCATTAGCTGTAAGCAAACATAAAAGTGGAAGATTATATTTTTCTGCAAATAAAGTATTTAGATCTGATGATTACGGAAATAGTTGGAAAGTAATTAGCAATGATTTATCTAGAAAAATAGATAGAAATACACTTAAAGTTTACGATAGAGTGTTAAGTATAGATGCAATTGCTAAAAATGGTGCTACTTCACCTTATGGAACTATAGTTTCTTTCTCTGAATCCCCTATTGATGCTAATTTATTAGCTATAGGTACAGATGATGGATTAATTCAAATATCTGAAGATGGTGGTAATAATTGGCGTAAAATTGACAATATACCCGGAGCCCCAAAACAATCATACGTGAACAGTGTGTATTTATCTCAGCATGATTTTAATATGATTTATATTGCTTTTAATCATCATAAGTATGGAGATTTTAAGCCTTATATTTTTAAATCTGATGACAGAGGAAATACTTGGAAATCTATCGCTAACAACCTACCAATACGTGGTAGTGTTTATTCAATAGAAGAAGATCATATTGATAAAAACCTTATTTTTTGTGGTACAGAATTTGGTGTGTTTTTCTCTCCAAACAGAGGCGAAAGATGGAAAGCTTTAAAGAATGGATTACCAACAATAGCCGTTAGAGATATTGCCATCCAAAAACGTGAAAATGACTTAGTATTAGGTACATTTGGAAGAGGATTTTATGTCTTAGATGACTATTCAGCATTAAGAAATATTGAAAATGCTAAACCAATTACTAAAGCATCAATCTATCCGATTAGAGAAGCATTGATGTGGGAAAAAAGTATGCCGTTAGGATTACCAGGAAAAGCTTTTCAAGGTGATAATTATTATACAGCTACTAATCTTGATCCAGAAGCTATCATTACATATTACTACGGTGAGAGTTATAAATCTCTAAAAAAGAAACGTCAAAAAAAGGAAAAAGAACTCATAAAATCAGAGAGTGACACTCCATATCCAAGTTATAGTTCCTTATATTCTGAGTCAAATGAGGAAGAACCTCAACTAGTGTTTACAATTAAAGATGCTTCTGAAAACGTAGTTAAAAAAGTATTCAAAAAACCTTCAAAAGGATTACAACGCTTTCATTGGAATTTAAGATACGAAGAAAAAAATCCTATTAATTTAAACAGTTCATCATTCTATAATCCTTTTGCTGGAGTACCTGAAGGAACACTTGTGAATCCAGGTACTTTTACTATTGAATTAGGTTATTATCATAAAGGTGTCTTAAGTAGTTTGGTTTTACCTACTTCTTTTACTGTAAAAGCATTGGATAATACAGTTATGCCATCAGAAGATAGAGCTTCTAAAGTAGCATTCCAAAGGAAAGTTTCCACTCTTCAAGGAGAAATTCAAACTAGTCAGCGTATGCTTTCTGAGGCAGAAAATAAAATTAAATACATTAAAGAAGCTATAAAATTAGTAGAACAACCTATTGATGTTTTATCTAACTCAGTAAGAAATATTGAGTTAAAAATAAAAGAAATTAGTATAAAACTAAATGGAGATCCTTTAAAGAATCGTTTAGATATTCAGCAATTACCAACTCCTTCAAATCGAGTGAGAATTATTGTAAGTGAGCAAAAGTATTCTACAGCCTCACCAACACAAACTCATTTAGAAAGTTTTGATATTGCTAAAGAAGAATTTGGTCCAATAAACAAACAAATTATAGCTTTATTAAAAGTAGATATTAAAGAATTAGAAGAAAAATTAAAGGCTATTGGTGCTCCTTATACACCTGGACGTTTAGAAATTAATCACTAGAAGTGATTATATAAATAATCATAAATTTTAAAAGTGAGGAATTCAATCTTGCTCTTTTGTACATTATGTTTTAGCACATTATGTATTGCTCAAAAAATAAATAGCGATTACCTTCTACACATTCATAAAACTTCTACACCAATTATTGTTGATGGATTGATTGAGGAATCAGCTTGGAAAGAAGCTGATGTAGCCAAAAACTTTCATATGATTGTTCCTTTAGATAATCGTCCTGCCACTCAGCATTCTGAAGCACGAATGACTTTTGATGATAAATATTTTTATTTTGCAGTAATTTTTTATAACAATAAAACAAAAGGACCCTATAATGTAGAATCATTTCGTAGAGATTTTAGTTTTGTAAAAAACGATAACTTACTTATAGCAATTGATCCATTTAACAACCTCACAACTGGGTTTTCATTTGGCTTGAATGCTTTTGGTGCTCAATGGGATGGAACTATGTTCAATGGAGGAAAAGTTGACTTAAGCTGGGACACCAAATGGTTTTCAGAAGTTGTTTTTGATGAAGAAAAATGGGTATGTGAAATAGCCATACCTTTTTCATCCATAAGATACAAAAAGGGAGAAACTCAATGGGGAATAAATTTTGGACGCTTAGATCTAAAAGCTAGCGAAAAATCAAGTTGGGCTCCAGTTCCTAGACAATTTCCATCGGTAAGTTTAGCTTACACAGGTTCAATTATTTGGGATTCACCACCCCCTTCTCAAACAAAAAATTTTTCACTCATCCCCTATACGTACACTCGGATAAACAAAAACCATTTAATGGAGTATAGCTCTGATTTTAATGTAGGTGGTGACATTAAATTAGGGCTAAGTTCTTCTCTAAATTTAGACATTACTATAAACCCTGATTTTTCACAAGTTGATGTAGATCAAGAAGTAACTAATTTAGATCGTTTTGAACTTTTTTATCCTGAAAAACGTCAATTTTTTCTTGAAAATGCTGATCTATTTGCCAATTTTGGATACGATAATATTCGTCCTTTCTTTTCTAGAAGAATTGGATTAGGTGTTCCTATTGATGGGGGAGTTCGACTCAGTGGTAATATTAATGAAAACCTAAGATTAGGAGTTATGGATATTCAAACTAAAGCCTTAGATAACGATGGAATTCCTAAAGAGAATTTTTCAGTTCTATCACTTCAACGAAAAATTATGGCTCGTTCTAATATAGGACTAATACTTATAAACAAACAAGGTTTAAACATCAGCAAAGACAAACACCCTAATATAAATAGGTATAACAGAACTCTGGGAATTGAATATAATTATGCATCTTCTAACAACCTCTGGAATGCTAAAACATTCTATATTAAATCTTTTAATCCAAATCAGAATTCTAATGCAAGTACTATTGCTTCACATCTAGAATACAAGTCCACACATTGGTACTCAAAAATTCAACAAGAATTTGTAGGAAAAGGATTTAATGCTGAAGTGGGTTATATACCCCGTAAAGACTATTTTAAAATCAGTGGTCTTCTAGGCTATTTGTTTTATTTAAAAAAGGAAGTAAAACTCATATCACATGGTCCTAGTTATTATCAAGAACAATATTTTAATGCATTAGAAAATAATACTGATATTTTAGGAAGATTTAATTATGAGTTTAATTTTAATAATCGTTCTAAGTTTAAATTCATCTTCAACCATCTGTTTGTGAAATTATTAAATGATTTTGATCCTACTCAAGAAAAAATTTCTTATTTAGAAGCTTTAAGTGAACATAAATGGAATACTGTAGGAATTGAATACTCTAGTAAACCTCAAAGTCTATTTACTTTTAATTTTAAAGCAAATAAAGGGGGATTTTACAATGAGGGTACCTCCCATGAAGTATTTACAGAAATTGGTTATAGAATCCAGCCTTATTTAAGTTTAAATGGAATTATAAATTATACACATATTTATTTAGGTGATCCGTGGAATGTACGTAATTATTGGTTAATTGGATCTAAAACAGATATCACTTTTAATCGTTCACTTTTTTTTACAAATACATTTCAATACAATCAACAAAATAAATTATTGAGTTTTAATTCTAGATTTCAATGGAGATATAAACCTACATCAGATCTATTTATTGTATTTAATAGTCGAGACGAATACTTTATTGACAAAAAAAGTTGGAGCCTAACTTTTAAAATTAGTTATTGGTTAAGTAAATAATAAATACTCTGCTATTTAAACTTTACTATTTTAATATTAACATGGGACGATTACACTAAGTCCTTTTTGTAAAACAGAAACTACAAGTTTATTTGTTTTTTTCTCTACAAAATCGCCATCAATTTGGTAAATAAAATTCTTATCTTGAGAATGGAGAGTTACATAGTTAATTTTAGATCTCTTAACTTTATTAATTTTAGGATAATATCTAAAAAAAGTCATAATAAGAAAAAGAAAAATTTTTAACCAGCTCATTTTTTCAACTACAATAAGATCTAATTTTCCATCAAATATTGAAGCATTTGGTGATATAGATATATTATAACCCAATAAATTAGTGTTAGAAATAAAAAGCAAAAATGGTTTTGAAGTTTGATTTAGTCCCTCTCCATCTATCTTAGTTTCTAAATATCTAAAATCAAACAATGAAACAAGAAACGCTCTAACATATCCTATAATTCCTCTTTGATTATAATAATTATAATTTCTCATAAAAAAAGCATCAAAAGATACACCAGTGTTACAAAAAAAATAATCATCATTAATTTTTCCTACATCAATCTTTTTTATACTTTTTTCCTTTATAATTTTTAATGCCTCTAAAATATTATTGGGAATATTTAAATACCTCGCTAAACCATTTCCAGATCCCATTGGAACAATACCAAAAATTATAGAACTAAAAACAACATTTCTTGCAACCTCATTTATTGTTCCGTCTCCACCACAAGCCACTATAACATTTGCCTTTTCTTTTATAGACTCTTTCGTTAATTCAACAGCATGTCCTTTATACTTAGAATGTTTTATAAAAAAATCATACTTTCTTCTATTAGAAAATAATATTTTAATATTTTTTTCAAGTACCCTTAATTTTCTGGATGAAATAGAATGAACAATAAAATGAGTTGAAAACATTTTTTATTTTACTTTTTTAAATTTTTACTCAATACTTTAAATTTATCGAAATTTTTTGCCTCATATATTTTTGATAAGATTGCGGTATTGTGGTTTCAACAGTATAAATGTTGCCTTTTTTATTTACAATATTTCCATTAGTGATTTTTTTTATTTTAACATGTGACATTACCTTAAATTGGTAGGTCTCATTTGGTAGACCTTCAATGAATATTTCGAAATTTTTATCAGATAATTGCTGTTGTACAACTTTTGCCCCCTTGTTAGTACTGCCGGGTTCAGGCATATTTACAATTGGAATGACACCTATGCCATTCCGATGAATAATCTTGACTATTGTTCTACCATTTATAACCAATCCATCAATTACTAAATTTACACTTTCAGCATTATCAAGTACTGTATACTTTACACTTTCTCCATTAACCATGACTTTTTTTATAGTGGTACTAAGTGGTAAAGATGGTGACAGACGCATAATACTTCCATTTTCAAGTGCTTCTTGGAACTGAAAAGTAGTTGAAGTTGCCGTCCTTGACATCTTGAAATTAACTTTATGGTTGCCAAAAATAATATTATCCACTTTTACTTCTTTCCAATGCCATGGAAAGCGAGGAGATAAAGAAATTTGATTGGATAATGCATCTGGACTTATTCCTAACATCCCTTCAATAATAGGTTGCAAAACCATTGATTCTGACCACCCCTGTTGACTACATACTCCAGCGGGGCTAAATATTTCACCATTGAGAGTTTCTTCGATACTTCCTAAATTCCAATAACGATACATTAATAAATTATTCATAATATGACTATATCCACTCACGTAGTTTCCAGTTTTATACTCGGCCAAAGATGCCCAACCAGAAAACAATGGCCAAACCATACCAGAATGATATGACTTAGGGTTAAAACCCTTACTACTCTCAGGTAAAATTCTAACGCCCCAATCCGATGAATATAAATTGCTTGCATAAGATGATGCTGTTTTAAATGCTTTTACAGGATCAATGATAGCATCGAAATAAATTGGAACTCCGGACAATACAGTTTCTTCATTCATATATGAACCATCAATCATTTTACCATTATAGAAATACTGCCCTTCCTTATTCCAAAAATCTTCATCAATAATTTTTCGCACTTTTTGTGCATTTTTATGATATAAATCTGATAATCCATCATTGTTTAAACTGCTCGCAATATAGGAAGCAGCATCCAAAGCAGCAGCCCAACAACCGGCAAGGTAAATTTCGGTATGGGTTCCAAACATTGAACCCCCTTCTATCCAACCATGTCCAACGTTAGTTATTTCAATTAAACCATCGTTATCGGTATCTGTGCTGTAACAAAAATCCATTGCCCCTTTAATAGAGGGCCAAATCTTTCTAATGTATTCAATATCTCCCGAATACTTTAAATAATGAGCTGCCAATACAACATACAGAGGGGACGAATCCGAAGCATCATAATGAACAGCACCACTCGTTGTAAGCTCATGGTAAATCTTACCGTTTAAACTTTGAAAATTGGTAAATACATCTAAAATTTTTTTCACCATTTTATGTCCACCATAAGCATTAACCGCAAGACCTGTCCATTGTGCATCCCGACCAAAATACCAGGCATACCCAGGGCGTCCACTAATCCTATGTCCACCATCCCATCCTTGTAACGTAGTACCGAATCCAGCCACCATGGATGTTCCTATATCTGGAGTTTCTTGAAAAAACTGATCCGAACGTACCATTGCCCACCTATACCCCTCATTAAATTGATGATCAGGGGTTGTTAACATCAGACTATTGTCAAGCAGATCTTTATAATATTCGGATGATTTCATAAAAAGTTGATTGAAATTATTAGATTCTGACTTATAGATTTCTATAGTTTTCTCAATGCCATCATCCCCTGCTACCATATAAGCACTAAATTTTCCTTTGACATCTTTGGCATCAAAACAAAAAAGTCCGCTAACCTGTTTTAAATCTGTTTTAATTCCAATAGGACTTCCATTATTTAAATTGAATCCATCATATTGTCCCAATTTAAATATTTCAGGTTTACTACTGAAGCCCATAATGTTTACCAGTTTTTCGGATTGTCCAGAGCTGACAGCAGCGTTCATTTCTGGTACCCATTTGTAAGAAATCGAAGAAGTTACTTTTTCTGAATAGGGCCACATGTAACGGAAATTAGAGGTGTATTTCATAAATATTTTTAATACCTCTTCGCCTTCCCATTCGTAATGTACAATACCCACTGGTTTGTCCAAGGAGATCGTGGTTATTTCTTTTAGAAACGTTCCTCCTACTTCATATTCTCTAATAAGTAACTCGGGAGATGATGTGATTGATGGTGTTAAATTTTTTAACCAAAATACAACATCCGAATTCTTCAACAATACCCCTGTTTCTACATCTTTAAAAGACATGAAAGGACTTGTCCAAACTTCATCAATCCCACCTTTTTGTTTGCCTATAACTACCATTCGTCGTCCCGACATTATGACAACGTTATTGGTTGCTTCTTGTTTCTTTAAATTAATTGTAAATTCTGGCAAGATCCATTTAGATGCTTGAGAAACATCGATGTTTGAAAAATTTTGTTTAAGTATCGTGACTTTTTGAGGAGAATAGTTCCAATAGTTTGGTTCAATATTTTTGACATTTCCTGCCATATATTTAAATATATTGGAATAAAAGCGATGCAGTTCGTGAGTGTTGTAATTTTCCTTGGAAAAATAAGAAAAAGCTCCTACAGTAATTATTTTACCTTTTCCCCATTGGTATTCCAATACCAATTTATTGTTTTCATGAAACGTAATATAGGTCCATTCAACACCGATTACTTTTGAAATAGTTGTGTCAGGTAGACGATCATCAAAAAAACCAATTTTAAGAACTGTATGATCTTCTTTACTTTTCCATGGGTAAACTCCACCATGCAGTCCTTCAAAAACAGGATGGGATTTAAAAGAATGAAATCCCAAAGGTCTACCAAATCCATTATCTGATATTGAATCCTTTTTGATTTCAAGGGGATTTTTTTCAATGCCCCAGTCATTCAGCAATCTTACTGCCTCCATGGAAAGAATGAGATTACCACCATTCTCAACAAACTTTTTTATAAGTTCTCCAACGTTATTTTTTTTATATTCTCCATAATTTCCAGAAAGTTGATGTATCCAAATATGAGTCAGATCAAGTGATTCTAACTGTCCGTTCATTAATAAACTATTATTGATTTTCACACTTTCAAGTTTTTCTTGGCTTACTAAAAATTTCTGAATAGCTTTTGATTCCTCTTCATATAATCCCTCTACCATCAACCCTATTTTATGGGATGTTATTTCGGGTGCCTGTGCTATGCACACTATACTTTTCAAACAGCACATTAACAACATCAGGTATATTATTTTTTTCATTTTTTCTAGTACTCTCTTTATGAATTAGTTTTTATAGTTTTAAAATAATGTAATTTATATAGCAATTGATAAATGGAAAGAATGAATTAACAATCAATTCTATTATTTTTTTATAAAAGGGATCCAAACAATCATAGAACTATTTTCACGATTATTCCAAGCATAATAGGGAATCATTTTTAAAAATGTTTCTTCTATTTTATTATTTAATTTTTTTGCTGGAAATATTATACTCACAACATTTTTAAGAATTCCAGTATTTATTTTTTTTATTTTTATCTTATTATTATCAACCATATCCTCTATATAAAACTCTTGAACTGGGCCATAATTATCAATACCTTCAGCAACATATACTAGAGGTCCCCTTGTAATTGCTACCCTATTTTTATTTGCCTTCACTTTGTTGATTGTTTTGTTTAGTCTTACATTCATTGGAAGATCTAGTGTCACCTTGTCTCCTACATTCCATGTTCTATCAATTGTAACAAAACCATTTTCAGTTTTTGCATTTATTTGTACTCCATTTATCGATAGCTGCCATTTTTCATAATTTTTATTCTCATAACTATATAATTCGCCTGGCACGAATTGCTTTGAATTTGCCCAGCTTGGAATTCTAAGTTTTAATTTAAATTTTTGACTAGAATTAGGAGAAATCGTTAAATCAACTTTGCCATCAAATGGATATTCAGATTTTTGTTTTATCCTCACTATTCCAGATTCTAATTTTATTTTACTAGAATTACTTCCATAAAAAGTTAAATATATTTCATCACCAGAAAATGAATACATCATTCCAGAAACTTGTGGTATTAACCTTGCTATGTTTGATGGACAACATGCCGTATTAAACCATGCTGATCTACCTGCCTTTCCATGATTAAATTCTGTAGTTCCATCAGCTTCAAGGGGATTAACATAAAAAAACTTATTACCTTCAATATTAACTCCCGCTAAAGAATTATTTAAAAGTGAAATTTCAGCTACATCCATATACCTAGCATCTTTAGTTAGTAAAAACATTCTGAAATTAAAAAAAACATTTCCTACTGCTGCACAAGTTTCATTATAGGCTTCTTTATTTGGTAAAACATAATCAGGTCCAAATCCTTCAATACCTTGAACTGCTCCTAAACCACCTGTTATACTCATTTTTTTATCAACAATATCATTCCATATACTTTTGAGTGCTTTATCATAATCACTGATTCCAAAAAGACCTCCCACATCAGCCATACCAGAATATAAATAAGTAGCCCTAACTGCATGGCCTACTGCTTTCCTTTGTTCAGTCACTGGCAAATGCTGCTGTGCATATATTGGAGAATTATATCGTTCTCCATTAGGTATAAATGTTTTTCCTCGAATATCTAAAAATTTCTTAGCCATATTTAAATACATTTCATTGCCCGTAATTCTATATAGTTTTGTTAATGCTAGCTCTAATTCTTGATGACCTGGAGCTTGATTAACTGGTTTTCCATTATTATAATTTGGATCTCCCTCAAAAAAAACTTTATTAATGTGTTGGGCATTTTTTTCAGCAACTTTTAGCCATTTATCTTTTCCTGTAGCTTGATAATATGCAATAGCACCTTCATACATATGACCCATGTTATACAATTCGTGACTATGGATAACATTTGAGTAAGGTCTATCCCCCATCATCCAAACCATTGTATTTTTAGCAAGATCAACTTCATTTGGCTTTCTGTCAAAAATTGTAGGATCTTTAATTTTATTTAATATACCACTTGACACTCCAGTTATATGACCTACATATAAGTATCCATCTTTTTTTTGAGCACTACTTATTAAATCAATAATATCATCCATACGTTTTTCTAGACCTGGATTTTCTTCTAAAAACAATAAGTAAGCAGCACCTTCCATTACTTTATAAAGATCTGATGATTGATATGCATGTGGTTCTGGTAAATTATCATTTATACCAGATAAAAAATTTCCAGTTTGCCTCAATGCAATTTGCGCGTTTATGGTTTTATCTAATGCAAATGGAACGAGTGTTTCCACTTGAGTAATTAACCTAGGTTTCCAAAATTTATCTTCAAGAGTCACTTCGTTAAACGGAACTGGAATTAGACCATATGCTGAATAATTATAACTATCAATATTATTTTTATTTTGAGAAAACATGGTAAAGTGAACCAATAAAAAAATCAATAATTGTATTTTTTTCATGTATTCAATCTACTACTATCCTAGAATAATTCAAAAGGCCAGGTTAATTAGTGAGAAGTTTGTTTAATTACAGAGAGATGAATAAATAATTATTCTATAATAATCATATTAACGCCTTTTTCATTTAAGGTATTAATAACATCTTTTAACCTTTCGTTTTTTAATTTTTCAAATTGCACTCCCACATCTTTTAATCTTTTACTTAGTAATTCATATACTTCATAATAAGAATCTGAAGGTCTAAAATCTGCGTTTGGAACATTTCCTCCAAGATAAGCTAATTTTCCACCAATCATCTTTTCAAACCGTACATCATCCTGTCCCGTCCCTGTTTCCTTCAATTGAACTAATTTTTTTTCAAGATTTAAAAAATCAGATTCTAGACTATCCACTATTAATATTAATTCTTCTTTTTTCTTAGTATTAGAAAGTATTGATTTTAAATCTAATAGTTGCCTCCTAACAATTTCTATAGAATTTATATAGTTAGCAGTTACATTTATATCATCATATATTTTTTTCATCAAATCGTTTTGAAGTGTTATATCTTCGATACTTCCTTCAGAATGAGGATCTTTTATTACTTCTAGTTTCTGAGTCATTATATTATCCCCCAATTTTAAATGTACATTGTATGTCCCAGGAGGTGACATTATTGATAACTCAAACGGAACTTTTCTCTCTCTATTTTTATCTAGAGATACCCATTCAGCATATAAAGGTTTTGTCCTTAATATAATTTCATTAGTACTTTCCCCTTGAAAATCCCACCATACTCTGTTGATTCCTTTTACTCCATCTTCCTTAATAGTTTTTATAGTGTCATTATCAAAATTTGTTATAATGATTTCTACTTCTTTTTGTTTTTCTTTTAACCAGTAATTAATCGATGCTCCACTTGGAGGATCAGAACCTGTCGATGCTTCAGGAAACATTTGAAGACTACTTGTTACGTTATGAAACCTGTAAGATGGTTTTATATTAAATAAATGCATATCTTTTTCTAGTATGCTTTTATTCATTTGCTGGAGAGGTGAAATATCATCTAATATCCATATTCCTCTACCATAAGTTCCAAGAACAAGATCATTAAAGTGTTCTTGAATATCTATCCAATACATAGGAGTATGAGGTAAATTAGACATCATTTCTTGCCAATTTTTCCCATCATCAAAAGACAAGTATAATGTGTTTTCTGTTCCAAGGTATAAGAGTCCTTTTTTAACTGGATCTTCTTTCACACACCTTGTATAACTTAGATTTCCTTCTTTAATACCACTAGTAATTTTCTTCCAAGATTTTCCAAAATTTTCTGTTTTATATACATAAGGATCAAAGTTTCCAACTTGATGGAATTCTATTGTAAGGTAAGCTTTACCAGCACTCCACTTTGAAGCTTCAATATTCCTAACAACTCCAAGTTTGGGAAGATTAGGAATGTTTTTAGTAACATTATTCCATGTCTTTCCATTATCTTGACTGATATGAACGAGACCATCATTAGTTCCAGCCCACAATACACCTTGTTGTACAGGGGACTCATCAAAAGCATAAATAACATTAGCATATTCAACAGAAATATTATCTCCTGTAAGACCTCCAGAAAATCCTTGCATCTTCTCATCATCTAAGGTTAAATCAGGACTTACTACATCCCATGATTGACCATCATTTGTTGTTTTATGTACATATTGGCTTGTCACATAAATAGTTTTATTGTCGTGTGGAGAAATCAAAAGAGGAAATGTCCACTGGAATCTGTACTTTAATAATGATGCATGGCTTCCAGCAGTAAATTCTGGCCATACCTCTAGTTGTCTAAACTGCTTAGTTTTCTCGTTGTATCTAGTAACAATTCCTCCAAGGGGTCCATATCCTGATGCGCTAGACCATACAATATCTGGATTTTTAGGGTCTGCAGTTGCAAAACCACTCTCACCACCTCCAACAGCTCTCCACATACCTGATTGTATCATTCCAGGACCAAACCAGTTTCCTGTCCTACTTCTACTAGGTCCCTTCATCGATGGACCATCTTGCCTATTAGTTAAAACATTATAAGGTACGTTATTATCAGTAGTTACATGGTAAAGTTGAGCTATAGGTAAAAATGTCCTTAACCATGATTTTCCTCTATTTTGAGAAATAGAAATTCCTCCATCACCAGCCACTGCCATCCTATCTCCATTAGTAGGATCAATCCACATTTCATGATGATCCCAGTTAGGGGAAGATAATTGTGAGCGATTTTCTAAAGAGACACCACCATCAATACTAGAAAAAAATCTATAACTAATAAAATAGACTTCATTAGCGTTATCTGGGGAAGCTGCAGTTCTAGTGTAGTAAGCTTGCCTAGAACCTAATTCTCTATTAGAATTTATAAGCTTAAAAGTTTTACCATTATCTTCAGATCTCCACAATTCTCCAGATTCTGTTTCTTTCCCATTATAAGGGATACCATCTCCTGTTTCAATAAGAGCGTATAATCTATCAGGTGAAGCTGGAGTCATAGCCAGCGCTATTTTACCAACATCTTTTTTAGGTAATCCATTGTCTTTAAGTCTATTCCATGATAATCCCCCATCAATAGACTTAAAAATACCACTTCCTGGTCCTCCACTTACCCTTATCCATGTTTTAAGTTCTAATTGCCAGGCACCTGCAAATAAAATCCTTGAATTATTAGGATCCATAACAATATCGGATATTCCAGTATTATCATCTATATACAAAGTATGTTTCCATGTAACACCCCCATTATCACTCATATACACTCCTCTCTCTTTTTGCGGAGAATAAGCATGACCTAAAGCACCTACATATACAAGGCTAGGATTGTCTGGATGAACAACGATTCTACTAACCCTTCCTGAATTTTTTAAACCTAAATGTTTCCATGTCTCACCTCCATCTTCAGACTTATATACACCATTACCGATTGACACATTAGATCTAATTGAACTCTCACCTGTTCCTACATATATAGTCATTGGATCAGATGGTGCAACAGCAATAGCACCTATAGAATGAACTTCCTGACCATCAAATATAGGTTTCCAGTTCAATCCACCATCAACAGTTTTCCACACACCACCAGAAGCTGCCCCCACATAATATATTAAAGGGTCATTAGAAACTCCCGCAACTGATGTTAATCTATTACCTATTGGACCAATATGCCTAAACTGCATATC
>Ga0207991_1001271_pt1 | contig 15630 bp, 9 predicted proteins | sample ETN07SmetaG_FD_185786 | JGI IMG/M metagenome (GOLD analysis project Ga0207991, IMG submission 185786) | Marine microbial and viral communities from oxygen minimum zone, Eastern Pacific Ocean - ETNP2014F14-07SV275 (SPAdes) (version 2) | ecosystem: Environmental > Aquatic > Marine > Oceanic ... | reverse complement strand
CCATCTAATTGGAATGAGTTTAGTTTTTCACATGCATTCCGAATTGCAATCATTTCCGCATGGGCTGTGGGGTCATTGGATTTTGTCACTTCATTCACGGCGCTTGCAATAATTTTCCCATTTTTTACAATGACGGTGCCAAAAGGTCCACCATTGCCCGATTGCACATTTTCCATGGATAAGCGAATAGCTTCCCGCATGAATTTCTTCTGTTGATCAATACTCATCTAATTATTTTGATAATAGGTTTCAACTTGGTGAATCAATTTTTCTTTTTCCATATCGGGTAAAAAACTGGCTTTAAAACTATTTTTAGCCAATTCAGTTATTTGTTTTTTGGAAAGATTTAAAGCAGTCGCAATTTGCAAATAATTCGCATTCATATATCCGCCAAAATACGCTGGATCATCTGAATTTATCGTAACCAATAACCCAGAGTCTAATAATTGGAGTAATGGATGGTCTTTTAAATCTTCCACCACTTTTAATGCAAGATTAGACAAAGGGCATACGGTAAGTGGTATTTTTGTTTCCGCAATATGCTGAATCAATTGATCATCATCGAGGGATCGGTTCCCATGATCAATTCTGGATACCTTTAGCAAATTAATTGCTTCCCATACATATTCGGCGGGCCCTTCTTCACCTGCATGAGCCACGGTGAAAAACCCTTCATCCAATGCTTTTGAAAAAACATTCTCAAATTTTGAAGGTGGATGTCCCATCTCGGATGAATCTAATCCCACCCCGGCAATCCATTCTTTATAGGGTAAAGCTTGTTTCAATGTCTCAAATGCAGCTGCTTCATCCAAGTGACGTAAAAAACACATAATTATTTTGGAACTGATTCCCAATTTTTCTTGTCCATCTGCTAATGCGTTATGAATGCCTTGAATGACTGTATCAAATGAAACACCCCGATCCGTATGGGTTTGGGGATCAAAAAATATTTCTGTATGAACCAAATTTTGCTCGTGTACTTTGGTGAGATAGGCCCAAGTCAAATCATAAAAATCCTGCTCATGCAATAACACACTTGCCCCTGCATAATAAATATCCAGGAATTCTTGAAGGTTATTAAAATTATAAGCGTTCTTTAGTACTTCAACGGATTTGTATGGAATAGAGACATTATTTCGACGGGCAATTTCGAACATGAGTTCCGGTTCAAAAGTGCCCTCTATATGTAAATGGAGTTCCGCCTTGGGAATGCCTTCAATAAAATTTTCGATTGATGTGTGATTCATGTGAGTTATTTTACTAGAATGAATCAGAAATTTAAGGTAGGACATGCACCCATAGATATCACTTTCTATAAACCAGATGTTGAAGGAGTGGCCCGGGCCGGAATCGAACCAGCGACACAAGGATTTTCAGTCCTCTGCTCTACCAACTGAGCTACCAGGCCACAAACAACCTTTTTAAACTATTAGGAGTCTGGTAGCGAAGTTGTCAAACTGCTTGTCCGCCTTCGGCGGGAGCTACCAGGTCACATAAGGATTGGGTTTGCTACAAAAAAAGCGGGAAAAATTACCGGCGGGTCTTCGCAAAACAAAAAGAATTAATGCAAAATAAGCCTAAAGACTTATCTCTTGTATCATCTCCGGAATCCCCATAGTTTTCCCGACATTTTTTGAAGGGTTTTGTTGATCATGTCACGACGGAAAACGTTGGTCTTAGCCACACATAATACACATAAACAATCTGAGATGAATTCTATTTTAACTGGATTGGGACTAACCATAATCGGATTGGACAAATTTCCCGAGATAAAGGACATAGAAGAAACGGGAACAACGCTCATTGAAAACGCATTGATTAAAGCAAGGACTATTCAAGCAATAACGGGGCTTCCATCTCTGGCTGATGACACAGGATTGGAAGTAGATGCATTAAATGGTTCTCCTGGGGTTTACTCAGCTCGGTACGGTGGTGAAAATGCAACCTTTGAGGAGAACGTAACTAAAATGTTGGTCGCATTAAAGGGAATTCCTGACGAAAAAAGGACAGCTAGGTTTAGGACAGTTTTAGCTTTTGTAGATTCTAATTCGGAACTCTGTGAAAATGGAGTCATAGAAGGAAAGATTACTAAAAAAGCTTATGGGATAGATGGATTTGGATATGATCCTATATTTAGACCAAAAAATTATGATTTGACATTTTCGGAAATGCAATCTGAGCAGAAAAATAGAATTAGTCATCGTGCAATAGCATTAGGTAAAATGAAAATAATTTTAGAAACATATTATAAAAAAGGAGAGTTTATCGACTAGAACGATATCAGGTTAATCAAGACTGAACTTGATCTTTCAAAAACAAACTCAACTTTTCTTTTTCCGATTCGTATTAATCGGTTTATGGGGATTCCTTTCCCTAGGGCACCTCTGTGCCCAGAATTCAGATTCAATTTTAACCGTGGAGTCACGGACAATATTACTTCCCGATTACATTCCATCTTCCCCTTATGTAATCAATCCATTTCCTCAACCATCACCCTCATTGATACAGCCATTAGATTCTTTACAAACACCCATTGGTATTTTAGAATTCCCATTTGAATCAAAAAAGATGGATATAGAATTATCGTGGGATTGGAAAATAATTACGATATCCGAAACCGTAGATGGGTTTAATGTGAAAATGCCCTTTACTGCTTCAGTGGAATGGTATTTGGAAGTGTTTCACCAACGGGCATGGCATAAAAAATTCTTAGAAACTATGCAAGCTACAGCAAAAGACGACACGCGCCGCCGCCGAGGTCAGATGTTAGAAGTAGTTGGCGTGGATATTGGCCGCTTGGGTAGAGCATCTCTACGGGTGAGTGGTAATGTGAATATTAATGGTAAAATGGTTTTTCAAGACCAAGAACTTGTCCGATCTACTTTGAATCAAACCCAAAACACTCATCTTGAATTTGACCAGAAACAAAATTTAAATATTCAAGGAAAAATTGGAGATCGAATCACTGTAGCCATGGATCAAGATTCTGAACGTGACTTTGATTGGGAAAATAATATTCGTATATCTTACGAAGGGTACGAGGATGATATTATCCAAAAAGTAGAAGCTGGGAATATTTCACTATCATTGCCATCGACAAAATATGTTACATTTTCTGGAAAAAACCAAGGCTTGTTCGGGATCAAAGCCATTTCAAAATTAGGTCCTATTGATATCACTACCATTGCATCAATCGAAAAAACAAAGAAAGAACAAAAAGAATGGGAAGGTGGTGGACAAAGTAGCATCCAAAAGATCCGAGATGTGGATTGGATTAAAAATAGATACTTTTTTATTCATCCATGGTTCAGAGATGGAGCAGATACAGTAGCAATGCATGAAAACATTCTTAAATCAGTCACAATTGAATCATTCTATCCTCTCATTGAGGGGATACACAATATTTCAAAAACAAATGTGATTGTAAAGAATTTTGAATTATATAAATCGGTTACAACCAATGACGCAAATGCTATGACTGGGGTTGCCTATATTGATCCAGTAAATCCTGGTGATACGACTTATGTAGATGATAAAGAGGAAGGAAGTTTTATTAGATTGGATCAAGGTGCAAATTATTCGGTATATCCTGATTTAGGATTTATTCGGATTCGTGACCAAGTATCCCAAGATATATTAGCTTGTACATTTGTTCTGTCTGATCGAATTACAGGTGATACTCTTTTAGTGGTCGGCGCCGGACCAGATTCCCTGGGTACCAATTTATCCCTCATGATGCTAAAACCTAGGAGTAGTCATCCAAATCATCCAACTTGGCCATTGATGTTTAAAAATGTTTACTATCTTGGAACAAGGGAGATAAATCCAGATGGTTTTGATGTAAAAATATATAACACTATTTCCACACCGGTTTCTGAACGGGATAAGACCAGTAGCTTACCCTACATCACTCTTTTTGGATTAGATAGTTTAGATGAAAATGGAAAAAGGAATTTTGACGAAGTCATTGATTATACTCTTTCTAATATTGTGAATATGGATGACGGAGAAATTATGTTTCCTGCACTACACCCATTTGCACATATCGATTCGTTGGAAGGAGGAAATAAAACAACCCAATTAGCAAATCAACTTGGGCCGGGTATTTTATATTCATCAACCGTTAATTCAGAAGTAAATGCTGACCATAGATGGTCTATTGAAGCTTCCTATACCAATCAAAGTTCCACCATAAATCTTGGATTTATGTTGGTTGAAGGAAGTGAAGAGGTCATTCAGAATGAAGTGCACTTGAAACGTGGATTAGATTACAATATCGATTATTTTACAGGAACTATTGTATTATTGGGGGATGCTGCAAATGATCCCAATGCAAAGCTAAAGATTAATTATGATAAACATGAATTGGTCTCATTTGATAAGAAAACTATTTTTGGAACCCGAGCCCAAATGGATCTTGGGAAACCAAATTCATTTATAGGAGCGACTGCCCTTTATTTTAATCAATCAATTATTAATGAAAAAGTGGAAGTGGGGTATGAACCCACCCGGAACTTTATTTGGGATTTAAATGGTCGGTACGAGTGGGAAATGGATGGAATGACTAGAATGCTGGACAGGCTTCCTCTTATTGATGCAGATAAAATGTCATCCTTAACAGTGGAAGCTGAAATCGCTCAAGTTATGCCAAATCCAAATTCCATAGGTAACCCGGAAACAGGGGATCCAGACGGGGTTGCATTTATTGATGATTTTGAAGGAAGTAAACGAACCACGTCTCCATCAATCCAACGACGTTTCTGGAAATCATCATCTGCACCATTACGATTTAATGAAATTGGTTCAACTTTTAGTGATGAGCTTAAGCAGCGTCATCGTGGATATCTTTATTGGTTTAACCCTTATGTACCCTACCGAACAAAAGAGATTTGGCCGAATCAATCCACATCTTTAAGAGCCGGTAATGAAACAACTGATATTCTTATAATGAGATATAAGGCAAGACAGCATCAAAAAGAAATTAATCCAGATTCACTTTGGGTGGGTGTTACAACATTCCTTTACTCTGGGGATCATGACCAAACTGAGAGTAAATTTTTCGAAATTTGGTTAAGGGGAGAATCAGGGAAATTGCAAGTTGATCTTGGGAAAATTTCAGAAGATTCTGATGGAAATGGTATTTTGAATACAGAGGATATCCCAGGTATAGGACAATCGAAAGGAAATACTTTTCTCGAAGATGATGAAGATACAGGCGTTGACGGATGTTTCGATTTATTTGAAGACGGCTGGGGAACATGCTTGGATACTTTAGGGTCAACTTATAACGAATACGTAGGTACCGGAGAAACAGTCATAATTAATATAGCATCGGATGTTGATCCGGATGATCCAAATGGAGATAATTGGCATTACGAATCGGGAAGTAATAATTATACAAAAGTAAATGGGACAGAGGGGAATGGAACAGGATCTAAAATTCAGGAAGGTGGTAAATACCCGGACACAGAAGATCTCGATCGTTCAAGGTTTTTGAATACAATAAACGATTATTATTCGACTAATTTTATGTTAACCGATACAACATACCTTGCAGGCGAGACAGAAAAGGATGGCGATCCAACTGGTTGGCGATTATTTCGAATACCATTAGCAGAATTTTCAAAAGTAAAAAGTATTGAATGGAATGAGATCCAATATGTTCGTTTAGCAGTTTCAGGTTTGGATTCCTCATTGAGACAACTCCAGATTGCAAGAATGGAAATTGTGGGGAATGAGTGGCAGGAAATGGGGATTATTTCTCCAAGCAATTTGAATAATGAATTACCTTTTGCAGATAAAAATAAGCAAGGGAAAATAAGTGGAATTTTTATGGAGGATGAAGATGAAGATGATCCCACATTCCAAGTTGCAGTGATTAATACTGAAGATAATGCGGATTATGTTCCCCCAAAGGGTGTAAAAGGTGAATATGATCGATTGAATGAGATAAGATCAAAGGAGCAATCTCTCGTTCTCAAATTCAATAATTTACCTGCAAAGCATACAGGGATTTCCCAAAAAACTCTTTACACTTTAAACGATGATCAAAAACGAAGTTTCATGACATATAAATTCATGAAAATGTATGTGAATGGAAATAGTCCTTGGATTAATTCTTTGGAAACAGATGTAGAAGTTTTCTTAAAATTTGGATTTGAAAAAAATTATTATGAAGTGACACAACCTGTCTACTCCGGGTGGGACGAAGATGAGGGTCGAAATAGCTTTAAAATAGATCTTGATTGGTTAACTGCGTTAAAACAGGCTGATACATCTAGAATCCAAAAGTTGCGTGAGACGGATATTTTAATTGATTCGGCTAATGTTAGAAAATATTTTTTCACAGATGAAAATGGTGACTTCAATGGAGAAAAAATAAAAATTGTAGGAAAACCGGCTATAAATCGTCTTAAATATTTTTCGTTAGGAATTAAAAATACCGGAGATGAACCCATTACAGGAGAAGTTTGGATTGATGAATTGAGGCTAAGTGGTGTAAAAAAGGAAAGTGGTATGGCTATGCGTGTTCAATCTAAGTTTAATTTATCGGATTTGGGGTCAGCAACAGTCGTTTATAGTCGTAAGGATGCAAACTTCCACACGCTTCAAGAAAGATTATCCAAAAAAACCAATTCATCGGAAAATCTAAATATTTCGGGGAAAATTGATCTTCACAAATTTCTTCCAAAATCATGGGGATTTTCTATACCATTAAATGGGTCGATCACACGTAACCAGAGTCGCCCAAAATATTTCTCGGGTGAGGATATTTTGGTGGACCCTGAAAATACACCTGACTCAATTATGACTTTAAGTGAATCTATTTCCCTGAGTACGTCCCTAAAAAAGACGGGGAAATCTGATAATCGTTTATTGAAATACACCGTAGATAATGTGCACGTCACATTTAGTACTTCGAGAACAAAATCATCTGATGTGTTATATAAACAAAAATGGAATGAATCTTATACGGGAAAATTTTCATACAATATTCCTTTTGGCAGAAATAATTATTTAAAGCCTTTTTCGTGGACGAAGGATTTACCATTTCTGGGTACCCTTAGTGATTTTCAATTTTATTATACCCCATCTTCGTTTAAAACGGGGATTAAAATGAATGAAAAGCTGAGCTGGAATGAGACAAGAACTGATGTACGAAGTCCAGATAATTACAATTTTGGATTGGATCGATCCATGAATTTGGATTATAAAATCACGAATAATTTGTCTTCAAAATATTCTTGGAGTGGACAAAGTAAATTAAATGATTTCCGAGGCTATGCCTGGACAGCACTCCAAAATTTAGATCCAGGAACTGTGACGCAAACAAATGAAAGTTTTAATACGACATTTAATCCGGGTCTGATGAAATGGCTCAAGCCATCCTTCAATTATACGGCCAATTTCCGTTGGAGTGATGATTTAGCCAGGGAAGGACAGAATATTAGTACCCAACTTCGTTTCGGATCCAATTTTTCTTTAACACCGGTTCAATTAATTGAACTTATTTATAAACCAAAATCGACCCAGAAAGGTAAATCAGGTTCTAGGTCTAGAGGCTCTCGATCAAGAAAACCGCAGAAAAATAAGGAAAAGTCTGTTGGTGAAAAAAAGAAAAAACCTAATTTGAATCCATTGGCCATTCTTCATGGATTATTTAAGAAAATTAATCCAATCAGTGTGAGTTATACAGAGAACTTAAATCGTACAGCAAACCAGATTATAGGTGATGTACCAACAGGATATAAATTTGGATGGCTACCAGAACATGGATTAGAACAATCACCGGAAGTTGGCAGTAACCTTGGGAGTTGGGATCATAAAAGAGATGGTTCTATACGCAGCGGGTTTAAGGTTAGTCGTGCATTAACGATTAGTTTTAATTTTTCCCAAAATTTTTCAACGAATCGTTCTGCAACCGGTTTAGAACAATTATCCATGACTCGGGATTATCTAGCTTATGGAGAGTTAACAGAAACGGGCCTACCCTTCCCGAGTTGGAGTTTTAGAATGAGTGGGTTAGAAAAGTGGCCCATAATTAAATGGTTAGCGAAATCAGCATCTTTAGAGCATAGTTATTCAGGGAAGGAAACACGATCTTGGAAATTTGAGGACATTTCACATAATCAAATGAATTTTTTCAATTTTGGGTCCTTTGCGGAAGACTATAAGGACCACGAACTATCATCAAGGATCAACCGAAACTTTTCCCCATTACTCGGATTGAATATGACGTTAAAAAAGAATATTTCCATCACATTCAGGCATAATCGAAATAAATCACTGGATGAGTCACAGAATGGGATGACCATTCATAGTGATAATAGTTATACTTCAACTGGAACGTACACGCATCGAGGCGGGCTCAAAATCCCTATCCCATATTATGGCGTCGTGAATATGAACAATACCATGAGTTTTACCCTAAATTTTGACATGAATGAGAGTAGTGAAGAACGATCTGGAGACAAGGTAAATTTTGAAACAGGGTCTTTTTCGGAAAGTTGGAAAGCAGGGTTGAGAGTTTCCTATCAGTTTAATACAAAGGTCAGTGGTGGTATTCGATATGAATATCGAGAAAATGACAGTAGGACGACTGGAAAGAAAGTTGATCGAGATTTTGGTTTTGACGTGAATATCGCAATTTCGGGATAATATGAGATACCTTTTTATAATTGTTCTTATCGCTTCTGGATGTCAATCCAATATTCCAAGATTTGATGGTGTTCGAGCCTTTGAACATTTATTAAACCAATGTGATTTTGGTCCTAGAAATCCCGGATCTGAAGGGTATTATGAATGTTTAAAATATATTCGTAATGAGGTGGGCTTATTAACGGATGAAATCATCTTACAAGATTTTTCTTTTGAGGAAAAGCAGTATAAGAAAAAATATAATCTTCAGAATGTAATAGCCCGATTCAATCCAGATGCTGAATTTCAAACTATCATTTCTGCGCATTGGGATACGCGTCCATGGGCAGATCAAGAAGAGAATCAACAAGATCAACTTACGCCAATAATTGGGGCAAATGATGGTGCATCAGGCGTTGCTATTTTGTTAGAGCTAGCAAGGATTATGGAAAATAAGCCACCTAAAATTGGCGTGAGTCTAATATTTTTTGATGGGGAAGATCTCGGGACGCCAGGGGAAAATGAGACCTATTGCCAAGGATCACGATATTTCGCAAAACATCTACCATTTCCTAGGCCAAATGAAGCCATTAATCTGGATATGGTTGGAGATAAACAACTGAGTATTCCGATTGAGCGATATTCATTGGAACAACACCCTAAGTTGGTTCGCCATTTATGGGATAGAGCAAGTGAACTGGGACTAACAGCCTTTGAGGGTCGAGTTGATTACGCAATTTATGATGATCATATTTCATTATACGAAATTGCAGGTATTCCATCCATCGATCTTATCGATTTTAAGTACCCAAATTCTTATTCAAATTATTGGCATACCTTAAAGGATGTTCCTGAAAATTGTAGTGAAGAAAGTCTATGGCAAGTCGGTCAACTAATCGTGGATTATATTTATAATCGGGATGGACAAAACTGGGGTGATAATTGATCTTTCAAAAACCTAAATTACAGGGGATGCGTTTACCACTTATTTTTTTATTTACCCTTTTATTCTGGGCTTGCCCAGGTACTCAAACTGAGCCGGAGCCGGGAAATCCAATTTCTAATATCCAATTCACATTTCATCAAGATGTGAATAAACTCTATTTTGGTGCCGGAATAGAAAGTACATATAATTCAAACTCCCTAATCCAATCGTCCTTGTATTGGTTTGGAACTCATAAAGAGAATGTGCCAGATACCCTAGCTTTTATGGATGATGGAATGAATGGAGATATCATTTTTAATGATAATTTTTATGCAGTAAAAGTTGACAATGACACATCTCATATAATGAATTTATTAGGGGATGATTCTGGTATGGTATACCTTCATGTTATAGCAGACTATGGATCCGAAATTATTACAGTTACAGATTCATTTAGAATTGGGAATATTATTCCAAGAATTATTACCGTTTCAGCACCTGACACAATCGTAAGGCCAGCAGGAAGTACGGTTAGCCTCCATCTTATTACAGCAGAGGTTTTTGACGCAGATGGACTTGAAACCATTAAATGGGTGGGCTTTACATCATTCCATGTTGATGGCGATTCTTTAATGAATAAAGGAAATTATATTTACCTCTATGATGATGGTAGCGAGGATATATTATATGAACCGGACTTTACCAGTGGAGATGGTATTCGAGGCGATGGTGTTTACAGCTTTAGAATTCCAGTATATGGTACAGGGTTTACAGACCCAGAATTTCAGACGAAAACAGGTAACTTTCTTTGGCGATTTTTAACTCAGGATAAATCAGATGATTACAGTAAGGTAAAAGAGCATGCCTTGGTTATTGAATAGCATTAGACTCTTAATTCTGATTTTGAGTTTGGTGATTGCCCAAGGGCCATCTCCATCTAGATTTTCTTTAAAAAATGCAGTTGAAGATACCTTTTTAACTCGCGGATTAAAAAGTAACATCGTTGCAGAAATTCGAATTATGGGTGATTCACTAACTTGGTTTGGAACAGGTCAGGGTTTAGCTCTTCACGATGGTCACCGTATTTATGCCCACCAAATAACTGCAGAATTATTAGATGATGGTCAACTTACAAACCTGGTGCCGCAGGGCGGAATCCCTGCCATTGCTGTTATGGGCGATACCATGGTCGTTGCATTTTCAGGTGATGATGGTTCAATTCAAATGGGGTTTGGTTTAACATTAACTTATGATGCTGGGGATACGAACGGTATTACTTGGACTTATTTAGATCAGCCCGTCGATAATGTTGCCGATACATTGGTTCCATTTGGAGAAGGGTATTATAGACAACTACCAGTGACTGTTCCGCAAGCAAATGTGTCTTATGATGCTAGTTTATCTGGTAATTATTTATGGATAGCGAGTTGGGCAGGAGGATTACGTCGGTATCATTTATCTAAAAAATCTTGGGAGAATGTTCCTTTACCCATGGACCAACAGTCGGCCCTTTCTCTTTGCCAGGATACGGCATTTGTGGATACAACGGGGATATCAATTTTAGCAAATTATTATTTGAATCCAAGAGATCCTGAAGACGGAGGAAACCATAATCATAAAGCATTTTCAGTTCTTGCATTCGGAGATACAGTTTGGGTTGGAACTGCAGATGGTATAAATAGAGGATTAATCATCAAGGAAGTGGTGGAGATTTCTCCAGGTATATTTGAAATATTGAATTGTATCGAATGGGAACATTTTTCATATCCCGAAGATGGATTATCTGGGAATTTTGTGGTTGGGTTGGCAAAACAGGTCTGGAATTCACAGATTACAATTTGGGCTGCTACGATGAATGCAGATCAGGTTGGTGAGATGAGAGGGCTGAGTTATTCCAGAGACGATGGGTTAACTTGGGAAACAGCATTATTAGGGGAAAGAGTCTATAATGTAACGGCAAAAGATTCTTTGGTTTTTGCCGCAACTGCTTCTGGATTATGGAAAAGCCTTGATGGAACCAACTGGGCAAAATTTGATGCTGCTGTGGACCTAACTTTTATGAATCAAAAACAAATATTGACAGATATTGTATATACAGCGGTATTAGATGAACGTGATACAATTCCAAAATTATGGATTGGAACTCCAGATGGGGTGGCTCAATCTTCAGATATACAAGGATCGATGTGGTCTGTATTCCAGGCAGATTATGATTCATCGGAAGTGTATGCTTATCCGAATCCTTTTTCTCCTTTAAGCCATAATCAACTGGGAGACGATGGATACATACGGTTTCACACAGGCAATGTTGTGAATACAGAAATTTCATTAGATATTTTTAACTTCGCTATGGAGAAGGTCCATAAAAAAACATTTAATTTGAATTTATACCGAGGGGCTATTAAATGGAATGGTCGTGGGCAGGATGGAAACCATGTATCGAATGGTGTTTATTTTGCTCGATTAAATTTTGCATTTTCTAAAAATCATGCCCCAAAAGATTACTGGACTAAATTTATTGTTGTAAAATGATGAAAAAAATATTTCTAACCCTAACATTCATTTCAATCCTTTTCTCTCGGGACTGGGCAGGCTATTCTGGTGGATTCCTTCGAATGGGAATGACATCAAGATCTATAGCAATGGGAGGGGGTCTTACAGCTGACTTAGATAATAGTTTTGCTGTATTCCATAATCCTGCCTGGGCAGCATTTTTGGTGAACAAACAGGTGGGTTTTTCTTATTCAAAACTTTCGTTAGATCGTCGTCTGTCTGCAACCAGTTTTGCATCACCTCTTCCTCCAACAGCTGGCATCGGCCTTGCATGGATTAATTCAGGGGTTACTGATATTCAAGGGCGATATAGTACGGGTGAAAAATCAGCGATGATGCAATCGGGCGAAAATGCAATTATGATTACTTTTGCTCAAAGAATCCTACCTTGGTTATCTGTAGGATCTAATGTAAAGATTCTACAGTATGACTTACCCATAACAGAATCAGATCAAATATCAGGAAAGGGGATTGGTTTCGATGTGGGGATCCTCATCAAAACGGGTGACTTTGTGACTGTGGGAATTATGGTACAGGATATTAGTTCGAATTACCAATGGAATACTGGGGATGTATATGCTGAAGGGCGAGTTTATAAGGATGAATTCCCGACCCTTTATCGGATTGGATCCAGAATGAATTATAAAGGTCTGATTATTGTTGGTGATGCTGGCATAATTACAGATCATAAGTCATTCACATCTTTTTTACCAAGGATCGGTGTTGAATATGTATTTTTGGATCAGTATTATTTTAGAGGTGGATATGGAAATAACAGGATTGCTTTTGGTATTGGGCTAGAATATGGATTATTCAAAGCTCATGATTCTCACTTGGATTATGCCTTTTCCATGGATTGGGTAAATCAGACAGCACATGTAATATCCTATGCATTCAATTTTTAAATTATTATTAATTATTGTTTTCCCCCTTCATGGAATGGGAACTCAATTTCTTGTATTGCCATCCAGTGCAGAAGAAATGGCAATTGGAAGTCATCCTACTTTTTTAGGATTTAATCAGATAAATCCTGCCCTGATCCATGCACCCATTCACAGCCCAAGTCTATCTATTGGTTTGGGAAATTGGATAGGAGGTGTCACTCTTTCTCATCTTGAATATGATCAGTCCTTAAAGGGAAAAACAGTCCACTTCGGATTAAAATATTCTGGGTTATCAGATTTGGAATTTAGAGGACCTGTACCACAAGATAATGCCTTAGCCCACTTTTCTTCCTATGGTGTAACAATAGATGCGGGAATCTCCTTCAAAAGATTGAATCATCAATTAGGGTTATCATTTTCGATTATTTCTTTAGGGCTTTATGATAGATTATCATCTGGAACAAGAATCAATTTTGGATATTTGAAAACATTGAAAAATGGCCTGAAATTTGGAGCGTCTATTTTAAATCTTGGAAAGATGTCAATTCTAGTAAGTGAATCACCTGCTCTTCCATTTAGAGCTATTGCTGGGCTATCCAAAAAACTTTCATTCAATAATTACCACAATACAGTTTTTTTATCTACAGAATGGAATCAATACGCATCGTCTTATAAGCTATCTTTGGGTAATTATTTTAAATGGGAAAAGCTTAGATTGATGAGTGGTTTCTCCCTTTCTGAAAATGTTGTTGAAACATCAGTCGGAATGGGGATTCATTTTAATAAATATCAGATTAACTATGGGATATTATTTGGATCTCAAAATTTGGGAACTCCGCAAACACTAACCTTTCACTTTATGCTCCCTTGAAAAATCAAAGTTTCCAATTAAAGATTATTTACATTTTAATTGCGATTATTGTGGGACTACTATTCGTGATAAATAGAATGAATTATGAGGATACAAATTTTGTCCAAAAAGAATTAATTGAAACTATAGATAAAAAAAAGGATACAAAATCACATAAATTGTCGCCGGAAACACCTCCGCCATTGGTCAAAGGTATAATTGGTTTGATTATCGATGATTTTGGATACCGAAACGATGATGTATCAGATGGTTTTCTTAATTTAGATGCAAAGTTAACCTATGCAATAATTCCTGGGCATGAATACAGCAATACTTTTGGCAAAAAGGCAGTTAATAAAGGATATGAAGTTATTGTTCATATGCCCCTTGAAAACAATTCAGATTTTGGAGGCGAGGAAAACTTTGTTTTACAATCATCCATGGATCATGAAACAATTCAAAATCGTGTTCGATTAGCTTTTGACCAAATCCCCGAGGCGATAGGTATGAATAATCATCAGGGATCCAAAGCATCTGCAGATCAACATGTTATGTCTAATATTGCAAGAGTATTAAAATCAAAAAACCTTTTTTTTATTGATAGCAGAACAACGGTAAAAACGGTGGCAGAGTCTACAATGGAAGTTTTTAATATTCCAACTTCACGCCGAAATGTTTTTTTAGATAATGAATCAAATGAGACAAAAATTTTGGCACAATTATTATTTCTTTCACAAGTAGCTGAGGAAAAAGGATCAGCTATTGGAATTGGTCACGTAAAACAAAAAACACTCAATGTATTACAAAAACAAATTCCCGAATTGCAAAAAAAGGGATTTAAATTTGAGTTTGTTTCTAATATGCTTCACTGATTTTTATGCCTATCCTTTGCAGAGTTACTCGTGGTGAACTAACCGAAAGCATTCAAATTATTTTTGCGGTTGCCGTTGATGAATCCGGGCAAATATTTTCTACCAGTGATCCATATTATCCGACAATGAACGGAATAAATTAGATAAATTCAGAACTAAAAATTTAAAGAACCATAATGAAAAGGAAATAGGTCAGATTGAAGCCTATATTGACACCTAAATGAAATTGATAATCTATTTAACGCTAAGTGTTTGCTTGAATGCATCTACCTCAAGAATATTAACATACAATTTATTGAACTATGAAGATGAAGATTCCCGAGAGGATGATTATATCTCAATTGTTAATTATATCGAGCCAGATTTAATTGTAGCACAAGAGCTTATTGGCCAATCAGGCTATGATCATTTTATATCAGATGTTCTCAATGAATTTGAACCTGGAGATTGGTCGAGCGCTCCATTTACCAACCAAAGCGCTCAACAGGACATTGCTCTTTATTACCACCATGATGTTTTTTCTTTTGTAAGTACATCAATAATAAATACAGCATCATCATCGGGGTTAAGAGATGTGGTGGAATTTATAATGGTTCATGAATCTTCAGGTATTGAGTTCCGGATTTACGGCGTGCATTTAAAAGCAAGTTCAGGTAGCTCAAATGCTTCAGAACGATTAGCAGAGGTGACAATTCTTCGTGATTATTTAAATGAATTAGATGAAAATAGTCACTTTATGGTTGTAGGGGATTTCAATATTTATTCTAATAACTCAGATTCAGAACCTGCTTTTGATATGTTAACTGGCGAAGCGGATGATAATGATGGTAGATTATTTGACCCAATCGATCGAATCGGGCACTGGCACAATAACAGTTCTTATGCTGATGTTCATACCCAATCTCCAAG
>Ga0207991_1001266_pt1 | contig 15667 bp, 12 predicted proteins | sample ETN07SmetaG_FD_185786 | JGI IMG/M metagenome (GOLD analysis project Ga0207991, IMG submission 185786) | Marine microbial and viral communities from oxygen minimum zone, Eastern Pacific Ocean - ETNP2014F14-07SV275 (SPAdes) (version 2) | ecosystem: Environmental > Aquatic > Marine > Oceanic ... | reverse complement strand
TTCCATCATTTTCATTTCATGCCTTATGGGCAGCGAGCCATCTGTTGACTTCAACGGTTATGTTGATTTTGCCCATATTTCCCGATTGTCTGATTATTCCATTATAGATATTCCATACAGAATGGCGTCTTTAGATTTTATTCATCAGAGCGAAAACTTGTCCATTAATGGGAATTTCACCCTAGAGTATCAGATTAGAAGAGATTCTTATTTTTTAGGATCGAAAGATCCACAGGATTTTCGGTTGGATATGCGTGAACTCTATACGACTTATAGTGGACCTAATTTTGAAATAAGGATCGGAAAACAAATTCATTCCTGGGGTAATGTGGATGAGAACAGCCCTGTTGATAATGCCAGTGCTTTCGATTATTATTATATATTCTTTTTAGGTCGGGAGCGAAAAATGGCAACCCTATCTGGCGCCTTGGATTACTATGTGGGTAACTTGAAGCTTAACGCAGTATTTTCCCCACTTCACACCACGAATAGGGTCCCATTAGGTGATGACGATTTCCCAATTACCTTACCCATTTACCCCCATGAATCTCAGATCTTTACTATCGGTGACTTACCCTTTGAAGGTGGGATCCAAGGAACATATTCATTCGGAATGGGTGAAATTTCCATGTCTTATTTTTCCGGGTATGATCGCACATTTAATCTGACCGGCGTAAATATTTATGGTCATGGCGCAGACCTTTCATTTCCCTATTTGGATATTCTTTTTGGATATCGAAAAACAAATGTTTTTGGTTTCGGTGGTATTTTTCTCACAGACTGGTTCATACTTCGTGGGGATTATGGATATTTTAATACAGAAGATCAAAACATCAATATAGATCGTGAGAGCCCATACAACGCAACCTGGTATGATTCATTACACTTTTCATATCCATTGTTAGAGAAGTCTGATTACTTCCAGTCCACTATCCAACTTGAAACTGAACTGCCATTTAAAATCAATTTTATTGCTCAGTTTTTTCAATTTGACACACTCAATTATTCATCGGGCAGTTTACCAATAGATCAAGATATCAGTATCCCCAATTTGGAGATTGATCCGGAAGACATGACGCCGTCCAATTTCTTCACCCCAGGAATGGGTGTTCCCTTGGCGGTAATAACAAATCGTGCTGCAATCATTATAATCGATAAAACCTTTATGAATGAACAACTCAAAGTGTCTACTATGTCCATGCTGGACCTTGGAAAGTATGAAGGCGTTTCAGGTGTGGCTGGTTCATTGACTGAATACAAGATTGAATATAATATAAGCCAAAATCTTTTAGGGCTTTTTGGGATCACAAAAGTGATAGGGAACAAAGATCATCCGGATGGGGACCAGTATCAGTTTAATAAAATGGAAGATTTTTCCCATTTTCGATTTGAATTAAAATATTTTTTCTAAAAGAAATTCCACTTGAAAATTAAAATAACGGGAGTTGGGCTTTACCTGCCGCCCCAAATAGAAACTGCTGAAGATATTGCGCCAAAAATTGGGAAATCGGTGGAATGGATCATTAAAAAATCCGGTGTGAAGGAACGACGAATTTCCACCATCGATGTGGACCAAATGGGTGCTATAGCAGGAAAAGAAGCCTTGGGTACAAGTAGCGAACCGGATTTGATTATTAATGCCTCCGGTGTCCCAAAGCAAACCATCCCGGACACATCCACCTTTTTTCAAAGAGAAATGGGATTCGAAGGCATTCCATCCTTCAGTATTCATTGCACATGTCTTTCATTCATTGCTGCGTTAAATACAGCCGGTTCACTCATCCATTCCGGTTCCTACAAGCGTATTTTAATTATTTCATCGGATCGTGGAACTCGGGGACGGAATTTTAGCGAACCGGAAAGTGCTTCTCTCCTTGGAGATGGTGCAGCAGCAGTAGTCCTGGAACCTTCAATCGAAAACGAACCAAGTGAACTCCTTTATTTTGATATGAAAACATTTCCAAGTTGCGCCAATTTAACTGAAGTCCGGGGCGGCGGGACACATAAACACCCCCAAGATCCGAACACAACACTCGCAGATAATTTATTTACCATGGACGGGCCGGCGGTGTACAAAATTGCCAGGAAAGAAGTGTACCGCATGATGTTGAAAATGATGAAAAATACCGGATTCAAACGGGAAGATGTGGATTGGGTGATTCCTCACCAAGCTTCCGGGAAAGCGGTGGACGCCTATGTTTCCACCGGTGGGTTTGCAGAAGAAAAAGTGGTCAGTATTATTTCTGAATTTGGGAATTGCGTGGCTGCATCTGTCCCCATGGCCTTTGCTACAGCGGTGAAGGATGGACGGATCAAACGAGACGATCTTTTATTGTTTATTGGAACGGGTGCAGGCTTGTCGGCTGCTTGTGCTCTGGTTCGGTATTGATTATTTGACCAAAACCATTTTCCGAATCTGGATATCCATCCCGTCATCTAACCTTAAAAAGTAAACACCCGATGGATACATGCTACCCGACCATGTAATTTGATGCTGCCCTGATTTAAAAGCTAAACCATCAGATACAATATCAACTTCATATCCCTTTAAATCATAAACTCGAATATTCAATCGTCGATCATAGGGAATATTTATCATAAAATTTGTTTCCGGATTAAATGGATTTGGATAGGGTGCAGAAACCTTGAATTGATAGGGAAATAGTTCAGAATCAATTCCCACATCATCGCAATCCTGTGGTGTATAAACATGGAAAGCATAATAACTCTGATCCAGACTCATTTCAAAATGACTAATATTGCTACCACAGTTGCTGGGGTCAATAGATTCAAGACAACCCGGAATATTTTCGCAAACCTGGTTGTCCCCCATACCAAAATAGGGGTACCAAGCATTATCATCATTGCTCCAGTCTAAATCCAAGTCACAAAAACAATCCGGTAATGTTTCCAGATTATTGCTGAACAACCACAAATACGTCAAATTGTTCAAATCACAAATTGATTCAGGAACAGAGGGTAATTTATTATAACCGAGATCAAGAAAATACAGGTTTTCAAGGTTGCCAATATTGTCGCCTAATGATGTGAGAATATTATTATTGATATAAAAGGATTGAAGTCCCACCATCTCACTGAATGAGTCCGGTAGGTCCGAAATCCGATTCCACTCGAGATACAGGGAAGCCACACCTGTCCAATTTCCGATATTTTCAGGTAAAGTATAAATTGTATCATTCACACCGGAACTATTGCCATAATTCCCCGCTACCATAAACCGAAGCCGACCGTTGAACCAAGTTTGGGTCCCCAATTCCAACGGTGAATTGTAATCCAACTCATTTTGGGAAATTATTGAATCAAGTACAGCCACATCATCATTAAAGAAACAGGAATCTCCAACCAAGATGGTGACATTGGATGGCAAATCTGAATAATATGTATAAGCACTGTCGCACTGCCCAAAAAGATTTCCATTAAATAAAATAATGAGAATTATTCGTAACATTTTTTTCATTTTATTTCAAATATATAATTTTTCGAGTTTCTGATTTACCGCCCGATTTCAATTCCACAAAATAGATTCCAGATGGATATTGATTTGCATTCCATTGAATTTCATGCTGTCCGACTTCTACAATGTCATTTATCAATGTTTCAACCACTTGACCGGTTATGTCATATACCTGTAGGGTCAGCAGACCCGTTGTCCCTACGCCAATATTAAACCGGATCGTGGTCGTAGGATTGAATGGATTTGGGAAAATTGATCCTAAAGAAAATCCATTCGAACCCAAAACGGAATCATCAATAGAATTTAAATAATCACAACTATCCGGAATCACTGCATCTGGGTTATAGTTCAATGCTTCAGGATCCATACATCCAATGCAATCTGGAATGCTCCCATCGCACACAATTCTAAATTCGGCATTCAGGGGGTCATTAGGTATATTTTCTGAGATTAAGATCAACTCAATCATTGGCGATGTAAGGTCAATATCTAAGAGATTGACACTAAGAATTGCTATTGAATTTGCTTGGACAAGGATCGAACCAATAAAAGTGTCCTCGTTATCTATATTATCAATATAGAGACTAAATGTATCATTAACCCAACCATGATTGATCAGGGACATTTCAACTACAAAGGTTGAATCGACCACAACACGAGGATCTGCAATGTCTCCAGTGAGTGCATGAATTAAGATTGAAAATGCTGATGGATAAAGATTGGGAATTCTTTCATTTCTCATGATCTTAACCAGGGCACTATTTAATTTCACATTGACGTGCCACACTATTTCATCATTTTCATTTATTTCTAATAAATTTCCTGACGAGCCAGTAGAAATGAGTGTATGCCCATTTTCAAGGCGATCACATTCTGCATTTGATGATGTAAACATATAATTGGGTAATACATATTCCCAAACAACAACTGCTGATGGAGTTTCTTCATTGATCTCAACTTCTACACACCGCGAGTATTGCGGTGATTTATGGGCCCCATTATCAAAAAATAGGATATTACCGTTCTCAATTTTTATAGCATTATGCTGACGTGAATTATTAATCTCATCTGGGAAATCGGGGTCAAGCATGAAATTTTGGTCACCCATTGACCAAATGATCTCCCCTGATTCATAATCAATTTTGATGATCCTGGAAATATTTCGGATCGATAAATAAATAGTGTTTTCTAATTCGTCATAATGAACGGAATTTGTATGTGACCAATCAAGGTAGGTCCCATTCCAATGACTAGCATCATAGGGGTTATATTCTTCAATGGGAATATGGTCGAACATATTCCACTCCCAGATGGTATTCCCATCCTGATCAAATTCAATAACCTTATCTCCTCTCCATAAAATCATATCCTCACACCCAGCGCATTCCGGCGGAGATGGCAAGGTTGCAAAGACCTTAAATAAGCCAAAATAGGTTTCAGTGGATGTTTTAATAAAGTCGTGGTGCAGGCCATCAATAGGTGTATCAAAAATAATTTCGCCATTCAATTCAACCTCATATCCGCTATTATAGAACTGACCTTCCCATCCTGTCCCGGTCATATTTCCATTTGGCAACATTTGAATAACACAGAATTTTACATTTTCATCAACATCGCTGAACCAAATGGGTTCACCATTTTTATCCAATGCAGCAGAAAACCCAATATCCCTAAAATCGATCAAATTGAGCCCGGGTGTATATTCATTTTCGTTTAATTCTATCAGGGAAATATTGTTTGGGAAATTATTTGGTAAATCGGCGATAGAAAAATAAAGTGAATCAAAACAATAGATCAGATTATCCTCATTATTTCCGCATACCTGCCATCTATAAGATTTTCCCCAAGTTAAATCACTGTAAATGGATAATCTAAAACTATCGATGAGGGAGTCGGACAATCCAGTACTCAAGTCTGTAATGGTTAACACATATGAGTCTGCGTTAGGGACTTGTGGCCAATAAAATAAAATCTGTGTTTTGCTTAGGGTCGATAGATTGCTCGGACGGAAATCCTGCGAAAATATGATACTGACCAATCCGATATAGACTAAAACCCGTTGCATCTTTTAATCCAACTATTTTAAGAGATTTAACTGTTGAACAGTTACACTTTTACCATCATCAATCCTGATAAAATAAATACCGGAAGCTTGAGCATTACTTTCCCATGGAATCAAATGAGACCCGACACTCAATGGTTTGTCTTTTGAGATCACATCTACTTCATTTCCTAAAATATCATAAACCACTATATTTACCTTGGTCTCATTTTCGACAATGAGTTTCAACTGAATCTGTGAATTAAATGGATTAGGGAAAGCCGATGTTACGCGGAATGATTCAGGCAAAGTTTCCTGATGGATTCCCATCCCTTCACAGTCCTGCTCTAAATACACCTGAAAAGAATAATAGAATTGGTCTAAGCTGATATTCAAATGCTCAGTTGTATCAATACATTCAGGGACATTCTCACACAACATATTTCCGCCTGCCGCAAAATACGGAAGAAAAAATGGGTCGTTTTCATCCCAAGCAATGCTTAAATCGCAAAAGCAATCTGGAAGGTCTTGTAACAGGTTATTAAAGATCCAAAGATAGGTTAGGTTTTGTAGATTACAAATGGAGTCTGGAATGGAATTGATTTCATTATATCCAAGATCCAGCAGATAAAGGTTTTCCAATCCACCTATACTTCCTGGTATGGATATTAAATTATTATTGGATACATATAAGCTATTCAGTTCGGACAATTGTCCGAGACTTTCAGGTAATTCTATCAGATCATTCCATTCTAAGTATAGACTTGCCAAAGCGTCTAAATCACCAATATTCTCAGGTAAATAATTTAATTTTTCTTCAACACCCCCAAAATAGTATCCTGCAACAAGGATCTTTAATCGTCCGTTGAACCAGGTTTGGGTTCCCAATTCCAAAGGTGAATTATAATCCAAATTATTGACGGAAATCAGATTATCCAGAACGTCAATATCAGCATCATACAAGCAAGAATCTCCAACCAGAATCGTTACATTATATGGCAAGTCTGGGTAATATGTGTATGCGCTGTCACATTGCCCAAAAAGGGTTCCATCAAATGATATAATGAGAATAATGAGTAATATTTTTTTCATTTATTTCAGATAGATAATTTTATGAGTTTGTGATTTCCCACCCGATTTCAATTTCACAAAAAAGATCCCTGATGATTGTTGTTTTGCATTCCATGTTATTTCATGATTTCCGGATTCAATAAAATCATCAATCAATGTTTCAACCACACGGCCGGTTATGTCATATACCTGTAGGGTCAGCAGACCCGTTGTCCCTACACCAATATAAAACCGGATCGTGGTGGTTGGATTAAACGGATTGGGAAATGGTTCATACAATTGAAATGTGGACGGCACCATTTCAGGATCATTCCCCAAAAAATTCGGGAAACCAATTAGTTGAATAACTTTTTGTTTTTCCGGATGATGGTCAGGCGTCATAACCAATTCGATAACCGTGGTTTCGGTTGAGCCTGGAATATCACCTGTAAATGAGAGTGTTTCAGAAGAGCCTGGAGGTAAAACCAAATTCCCTTCAGTTGGCTCGAACCATCCTGCCAGATCTGTAAATGTATAATTCAATGCCAATTCATAATCCCCGTTGTTCACCACTTCAAAGGAAACGGAAGATGATCCCGGAATCAGGTAAACACCATTACCTTCCACCATCTCATACAAATCATGGACGAGTACACTGAATGCAGCGGGGAATAATCCAGGAATCCTGTGGGCTCGATAGACTGCACCACTGGGTAAACTCAAATTATAATTAGCTTCCCAAACAATGTCGCCATTTGAATTGACTTCCAGGCTTCGCCCACCCCCTCCTACGGTTGTGATTAAGACATTGTCATTTTCTAATTTTTGGGTATTACCTGAAGCAAATCCAAATAAATCTGCAGAGAGTTCATAGGACCAAACTAAATCTGCATTGTTACCATCAATTGAGATTTCGATCGCACGAGAAACAGGATTATTTGTCCCACGAAATTCAGGCGCTAAATTCCCATTATCGAAAGTTAAAATATTGCCATTATCTAATTTTTGTAAACTATGCTGAAAACTGAACCCAATCTCATTCCCCATGGAAACATCACTGGAAGCCATTGTGTGCCCCAAATTCCAAACCACATTTCCTGATGGATAATCAATTTTTGTGATTCGTGATAAATGACGAGTGGAGATATAAAGGGTACTTTCTTCTTCATCAAAGATCACTGCATTAACATGGGTCCAATCATAATGAAGGTTGATATAAGCCTGGTTCCACGTACCACCATATTGATCATAATCCATCATATTGAAATGGTCAAAAACACTCCATTCCCAAACAACCTCTTTTGTATCCTTATCCCACTCTACCAGTTTGTCTCCAATCCAGGGAAATTCAATCGTCACTCCGTCAGCCTGAAATCCCAACCCCTGGAACAAGGGTGTCCAACTACCGATGGGGATGGGTCCCAAGGAGCTAGCTTCAACGATTCCGAGATAATTTCCGTTAGGGAGCTGGATCATATCATGGTGAAGAAATTCATCATTGGGTTCTTCCCAAATGGTTTCACCTTCAAAAGTAAATTCCATTCCAGGCAAATTATTTTCAGCACCAGAAACAAGCGTGCATCCAAAAACATCTCCGAATTGACTGGTGCTGTAGTAGACTACATTTTCACTCCCGCTATTCCAAATTTCCTTTCCGGTTTGATCAATTGCAGCTGAAAAATAATTGAAGAAAGCGCCAAAAACCGTAACACCATCTTGAATTTGATTTGGGCTCGAAAGGGTCGTGGTCGTTTCCGATAAGGGCGATCCCGTGGAAAAAGTGTACGTGTCTATCCAAGATCCGAATTCCCCATTATTATAAATTGAACGAATTCGCCAATGAAAAGTCGAATTCCAATCAAGAACATCTTTTTCAATATAAACTAAGGTATTGGCATCGACATTAATCATTAAGTTTGAAAAATCTGAATTCTCAGAGATTTGGATTTCATAGTGATCTGTTTCGGGCTCCTGCTCCCATTCAAATAAAACATGAAGATGTTGGAGTGTGGAGTTATTCTCTGGTGTTATGAGCCCAGCATTTAAGATTAATGGACTTATTAACAAAATAGACAAAAATAATTTAAATAAATTCAAATAATATTTCATTTCAAAGGTTAAACAAATCAAAAATGATTTAGTTAAAATTTTATAAGGAAAGATTCAGAAAAAATATCGTCTTTTAGTCCAATATTCGTTTGATAATTCTTGAATTTCATGATGGTTTTATTTCCATTCTCTTTTTCCATGACCATTTTCCCAGGTGTGATAAATCCATTTTTCATTTTGAAATCTGAAATTAATAGCGTTTTTTCTTTTTGTGATTTACTAGAATAAAATTCAATTTTAATGATTTGCCAATTTTGGCTATTCACCCAAATCTTTCTCATATGGTACGCACTTGACATTTTTGGTGAAGCCATAACCACATAAGTATGTTGTCCATTCACATACTCAATTCCAATTAATACAAGGCTATCATTTCCTATTTTTCTACTTTCAAAATCTTCATAAATAAAATCGGTCCCCATAAAAGATTTTGATTTTTGTTTAGCTTTTACTCGCTTGGCTGTATTTAATTTAGGAAGAAAAAACCATTGCTCTGTCTTACCCGTTTGATGAACCCAACTTAATAAGCCTGTCCCTTTTATTGTTATCGGCTTTTTAAACCGAACAAGAGATTTAGATTTAAATTTTCCAGATTTATAGTTTTTCTGAAATCGTGTGAACTCCCGAATTTTCACTTTCTCCTTACCGCGTTTATATCGAATAATTTCAAGATTAATCTCCGTGATAGATGATGATGGTTTTGGGTTCGTCATAACCTTTTCCATAATCTCCAATGCAGACAATTCTTGCCCCAGCAAAAGAGAAATGGATATTGAACATATGATAATAAATTTATTAATCTTGCTAATCATCAATTTTTATAAAAAAAAGTGATATGGGGCTTAGAAAAATGCACACAATTGAAATAGTTATATAATCCTGTTTATATTTCAATTCAACATATCCGGCGATTTGCAGGCAAATGAATAGGTATCCAATTAATATAAAATCCAGATATCCATCAACAATATAATTGTAATATTCGGTTAAAGTTGCCTCGGCAAGAGGATTCCCCCAACCGGATATCCCTATTCCATACAAGATTATTATTCCTGATAGAACGAGAATAATTCGACTTAAAGTTTTATCTTTTGATTCAGTTTTCATCTATAAAGAAATTTAGGATTGATTAAGCTGGTTAATGCAGGTAGAGTCGCTAAAGCACCAAACAGGCAAAATGAAATGGATCCCATGACCAATATTCCAAATATTTGAACCGGAACAAAAACGGAAAATAGCAATGCAGAAAATCCAACCACAACCGATAATCCATTAAATAGGATTCCTTTACCTGAAATACGTAATGTATTGGCGATGGCATCATCCATTGAATCACCTTCCCGGATATGATCTCTCAAATGCCATAAAAAATGGACCGTATAATCCACACCGACACCGACCAATATTCCTGTAAGTAGTGATGTGGTCATATTCAGCGGAATATCGAGATAGCCCATCATTCCGAACATCATAATGACAGATGCCACCATGGGTAAGGTTGCTAACAATCCACCTGTGATTGATCGAAAAACAATTGTCATAATAATAAAAATAATCAAAATAGAATAAATAAGGCTTAATAATTGTCCACGCAAAACCATTTTGGTTAATACACCTAGAAGAGTGGCGCCCCCTGTTAATTCCATAGGAGATTCATCGTAAAAATTTGCTTGAATAAATTGTTTTGTATCATCAACAATTTCTGATATTGTGAACGTTTGAACTTCCTTTAGTCGAATAAATATTTGCGTATAAGACGGATTTTCTATATCATCCAGGATAAGATCAAAATCATCACCATCTCCGGTAATGCTGTACAGGAACATATATTGTGCAATTAACTCTGGATCATCTGGAATAATGTCGAATTTGGGATCACCATCATTGAATCCAGAATGCATTTTCTTTATCACATCCACTATAGAATAGGACTTTGTTACAATTTCATGCGTTTCTTTGATATGATCCGTTAACAATTCAATATTTGATAATATTTTGGGGTCAAAAATGTCTCCTTCAACCAAAATATTCATCTGTGTTGAGCCACCAAATGCTTCACTAATCTCTGCATTCGCAATACGAATCTTGGATTTTTCAGGGAAATAGTGATCTGGATTTGTATCCACTTTTAATTGGAATAGCCCCAGGGATAGCCAAGTTCCAACACCCAATAAAGTTACTAAAACAGGAATTCTGAATTTCGTAAATATTCCACCAGTCCAGACTAAAAAAGAATTGATTCCCGAAAAACTCCCTTTTTTACTTAAATAAGTTGGACGAGGAACTAATACCAACACTGATGGGATGAGGAAAATACTTAACATGAATGCAACCAGAATACCAAACGAGATCAAAAGTCCCATCTCCCGGACTCGAGGAAGAACATGAAACAAGAGACTCATAAAACTAATCATCGTAGTTAAACCTGCCAGAAAAATGGGCACGCCCAACTTGCGAAGGGTTTTACGTAAAATCCTCCCCCGGGATGCTTCAGGATCCAGGATAGTGTATTCATAATAATGTGAAATAATGTGAATGCCATAGTTATTCGCAATTGCAATAAGCATGACAGGAACGAGTGTGCCAATAAAAGCCACTGGCATATCTAACCATCCCATAATTCCAAACGTCCAAAGAATTGAAAATGCCACCACGAAAAATGGCAGAAAAACACCGGTCCAACTTCTAAATGATATCATGAGGAGCAAAATTCCAAGCCCCAGAGCGATGGGCGTGAAAACCCGTAGATCCCGTTGCATATTTTCTACAACAATGGCACGGGTAATAGGTAAACTGGAAACATAAAATTTTTCAGGTGAATTAAACCGATCAACCAATTCAAAAACATCTGTCCGGAATTTGAATTCGTCATATTCGAAAGATGAGTTGATCTGTCCGATAAAACAGATTTTTTTGAAATCGGATGAAACCAAATTATTTACCATTCCGGACGAAACCAGTTTTTCCTTGAGTCCTTCAATTTCAGAAGAATCACTGGGGAAACTCAATAAAATTGGTTCAATCTCAAAACCACCATCTTCTGGGAGAATGTGTTTTTGTGTAAAAATAGAAGTGACCTTACTTATTAATTCGATGGATTCTAGAGAATCTTGAAAGGTCGATAATTTTCGAAGCGTGGCATCCGAAAATATGCTGTCTGATTCAACCGCAATAATAATGATATCACTCCCGGAGAATAATTCATCCACTTTTTCCATTGAATGAACAATTTCATGATCCCGTGGAAGCATGGATTTTAATCCCGGATCCAGCTCCAGGTTAAATACCTTCCACCCGAGAATGACTGTAATAAAAATCACTCCCGCAATAATTGTCCGCGGGTAATGAGCATCGAAGTCAAATAGTCGTCTTGAGAAATCTCTTAGATTCATAACATTAAAGAGTAAAATTTACAGGAATAATTACAAGAAAGGTATCCGTACTATCACGGTTTTTCAACAAATCATTTTTTAGATTAAGGATTTAAAGTGTTAAAGTATAAAAGTGTTGATGTGTTTAAGTGTTTGGGTCAGCGATACCTGATAAATGTTAATGAGAATTCCAGGTAGGAAATAAGATTCATGAAGACTAGCCACCGAATTACATTAAATCACTTACCTTTTTTAATGCTTTTGCAGAAACAGAATCAGATTTTTCTAATTTTGAAACATAGGCCTGGGTCACACCCATTTTTTCTGCCAATTCCTTTTGGGTCAGCCCAGCTTTCAACCGGCGTAAATGAACCGGATTATCCACATAATCCCCAAAGTCAAAGTCCATAATTTCTCCTTCCACAGGATCGCTTAAAATATCCTGGATGTATGCTGCGTCAATTAAATCTTCATTGGCATAAGCAATAAATTCATCATAAGGAATGATCACATAATCTGCTTTTTGTTTTTTCTTAATGACTTGAATACTCATTTATAACTCTCTTTTCTATGTTTGACTGCAACCAGGACCAAAACAAGTTCAGTTTTTCGTTTATCGAATAATATTCTGTAATCTCCGCTCCTGAGCCGGTAAGAATCTTTTGCGCCTTTCAGTTTTTTCACATCTAATGGATTCCAATTCTTTTTCGTGAGTAATGCTAATTTTTCCAGAATCAGTTTTTGTCTCCTTTTGTCAAGTTTATCAAAATCCTTTTTGAATCGCTTCGTTTGACGCAATTTATACACAACTAAATATAACTAATTTACATGCTTCTTTCAACTTAATACATTGTAACCGGCAATGGTTTCTAGGATCATCCATTCGTCAGAGGGCTGGCAGGGTCGATTGGATGGATGGACAGTTAGGGTGATGGGGTGAATGAAAATATTTATATGAAAAACTCACCCCCGGCCCCTCTCTTTTTAAGAGAGGGGAATCTAAGGGGTGAGTAAAATCAAAATGTACCAGTTCCAATTCAATTTATTCAAATAATTGAATAAATTGAATTTCTTTGCGATGTAATTTTCATCATGCTATTCGACATTTCACAAGTCAAAGGACCTTTTGTTTTATTTGGGAATGGGGAAAGCCCCATTCATAAGATTCCCACCGAAATTCTAAAAAACGCCAGAACGATCCTGTGTACCGATGGCGGCGCAAACAAACTCAAAAACATTGGACTTCAGCCAGATCTCATTTTGGGCGATTTCGATTCAATTTCAGATAATAGTTTTGGCTGTGAGATTATCAAATTAGTGGATCAATCCAAGACCGACCTTGAAAAAAGTCTGGATTGGTGTAAAAAAAATGGAATCACGAAATTAGATTTAGTTGGATTTTCCGGAGAACAAGACGACCACAATATGGCAGCCCTTTGGACGCTCATTACTTATCATGACAAAATGAGCCTTACTTTTTACTCCAATTTTTCAGAAATTAAATGTGTAAAAAGTAAAACCAAATTTGACTCCTTTCCGGGGCAGATAATATCCATAATTCCCACAAGAGAAAATATTGGAATAAGAACGACTGGATTAAAATATCCTATAAATAATTCAGTATTAGAACCACCCTCATTCGGAACCCGGAACTCGGCGAATGGTAACGAATTCTCCATTCAAACAACTGGACCCGTTTGGGTCTTTTTAAATTATAAAGATGGTATTTGAATTTTCTATTTTTTTGACCCCTTTGTGTTTCCCCTATTACAGGGGAAATAAAAGGTTTTTTAATTTTCCCTTTGCGCTTTCTGTGCCTTTTGTGGCTAACCATTTTGAATAAATAAAATGAGTCATTTCCACTTTCTTGATTGGGTAATCCTCGCTGCCTATATTGCCGGACTAATTTGGATCGGCATATTCCGGTTGAAAGATCAATCGGCCTCACAGGAAGATTTTATTTTAAGTGGTCGGCGATTAAGTCTCGGTGGATTTGTGGCAACTTTGGTCACAACATGGTATGGCGCCATTTTGGGCGTGGGTGAGAACACATTTCTATATGGCATCCAAACCTGGTTTATTTTTGCTCTCCCCTATTATGGTTTTGCTTTAGGATATGCATTTTGGATCGCACCCAAAATTAGGGAAAAGAATTTTTTGTCTATTCCGGATCATTTCCGGTCACATTACGGCGAAACCGCCGGTATTATTTCTGCTTTGCTCATCACCTTTTTGGCAAGCCCCGCTCCTTACATATTAAGTATGGGAATTCTCCTGCAATTTCTATTTGGAATACCCTTTGGTCTTGCATTATTTATTTCGACTATTTTAAGCGTTATTTATGTTTGGAATGGTGGTTTTTCCGCTGTCGTAAAAACAGATATTCTTCAATTTATTTTAATGTTTCTCGGTTTTTTTCTATTGATTGGTTTTTCATGGTACGAATTTGGTTCTCCTCTAGAATTAGTGAAATCCATCCCGAAATCCCATTTAGATCCGTTAGGTGGAAATACGGTTCAATATGTTTTAGTCTGGTTTTTTATCGCGGCCTGGACCTTTATTGATCCGGGATTCTATCAAAGATGCGCTGCGGCAAATTCACCGGAGATTGCCAAAAAAGGACTCCTGATTTCCATCGGATTCTGGGCCATGTTTGATTGCCTCACCGTATTGAGCGGACTTTATGCTGTGGCCATGATCCAAACCGATCAAGCGTTATTATCCTTTCCCTTATTGGGGCAACATATTTTACCCATGGGAATTTTTGGATTATTTATTACAGGACTTTTGGCAACCATTATGTCCACCATAGATTCCCTGAGTTTGATTAGTGCAATTACATTCGGGCGGGATATTCTATGGCGAATTCAACGTCCTAAGATAGATTCAAATCCTGTTCCATTGGTACGAAAAGGATTGGTCATTATTTCATTTCTTTCACTTTTTCTTGCTTTTGCAGTTCCATCGGTGGTTGGGCTATTTTATGTTATTGGTTCTGTCCTCATTCCAGGATTAATTCTTCCTTTTGTCTTTACATTATGGAATGACAAAAGTCAAATTTCCGAACGATTGGCGAATCAATGGATTGTTTTTCCGGTTGGTGTCTCCCTGGGATGGCTTAGCATCTCACAAATGAGTGGGCAACCTTTTATGGGCATTGAACCCTTTTATCCCGGGATGGTAACGTCTATTTTATTCCTGCCAATAGTGTTGAGAATTCACGTGAATAAAACTCAAAGTTGAATATGAAATTGTTTTTAAAAATGTTTTTGTGCTTTTTGCTTAGCAGCCAGTTTTTTGGTGGGTGGCTAAAAATATTTAAACTCAAAATTTTAGGATAAACAATGGCTATAGAAATTGAACGAAAATTCTTGGTGAATGAAAAACCATTTCACTTAGCAAAAAAGTCTTTCCGAATTCGTCAGGGCTATATTGTGAATGACCAAAAACAGGTGATTCGCGTCCGGGAAAAAGGGGATGACTATTTTCTCACGATCAAGGGCAATACTATTGGTATTTCTCGGCTGGAATTTGATTTCCCTATTTCAAAGGAGGACGCAGAAGAACTCCTGAAACATTTTTGCAAAACCACTATGATCGATAAAACCAGGCATTATGTTG
>Ga0207991_1001257_pt1 | contig 15693 bp, 17 predicted proteins | sample ETN07SmetaG_FD_185786 | JGI IMG/M metagenome (GOLD analysis project Ga0207991, IMG submission 185786) | Marine microbial and viral communities from oxygen minimum zone, Eastern Pacific Ocean - ETNP2014F14-07SV275 (SPAdes) (version 2) | ecosystem: Environmental > Aquatic > Marine > Oceanic ... | reverse complement strand
TGCAAAAATATTTGTTTTATCTTTTAACTGAGCAACTTGTTTCCCAATAGTAAATTCGTATATTAATACAATAGTTATTGCAAATATCACCATCTTGTAAATAAATTGTCTCATGATTTATTTTTTACTAGGAATATTTTTTTCTTCTAAAATTTTTTTTAATTCACCATTTTCATACATCTCTTTAATTATATCGCAACCTCCTAAAAATTCTTTTTTTATATATAATTGAGGTATAGTTGGCCACTCACTGTATTCTTTTATTCCTTCTCTAATTTGTTGGTTTTCTAAAACGTTAACTCCTTTAAAATTAACTTCTAAAATTTTTAGAATATTTGAAACAGCCATAGAAAATCCACATTGAGGAGCATCTGGAGTTCCTTTCATAAACAAACAGACATCATTATTTTCAATTTCTTTATTTATTAAATCTTTGGTTTGTTGATCCATTTATTGCTCCTTTGTTTTAATTGCTAAAGCATGCAGTTCATTACCCATTTTACCTTTTAACGAATTGTATACCATTTTATGTTGTTCAATTTTATTTTTACCAGCAAATTGAGAAGAAGTAACTGTAGCAGAATAATGATTGCCATCACCAGCTATATCTTGAATTTCGACTATAGCATCTGGTAATGCTTCTTTAATATGCTTCTCAATTTCTTTTAAATCCATTGCCATTATTTGCTCATATAATTTGTTAGCCAACTTGTATTTGATAAAATTAATTCGTCAATTGTTACTTTTGACTTACTATCTATAAATATATCACTTTCAGTTATAATTCCTAGCATATCATAATGAATTGAACTTTTATCTAACATTTCTTTAATTTTATCAAAATTTTCTTTTTCTATTTCTATAATGTATCGACCTTGATCTTCACCAAAAAGATACTCAAATTGATTTATTAAATAATTAGGTTTTTTAAGTTTAATTCCTTTTTTGCCTTTGATGCACATTTTTGCTACAGCAATCATAATTCCTCCTAAAGAAATATCATGTACCGATTTAACATAATTTTTCTCAATTAAACTTAAAATAGATTCACCATTATTTTTTTCGTTAAATAAATTTATTTCTGGAGGGGGGCCATTTTTTTCATTTAAAATATCTCTTGCAAAAATACTTTGATCTAAATGTCCTTCAGTTTTTCCAATAACTAGAACTAAATTGTCAATTTTTTTAAAGTCCATTGTGATCATTTTTTTATAATTTTTTATTAATCCCACTCCACCAATAGATGGAGTTGGTTTTATTCCTTTATCTTTTGTTTGATTATAAAAAGATACATTTCCTGAAACTACTGGAAAATTTAAATACTTGCTTGCTTCACCTAGTCCTTGCACACATTCAACAAACTCACCCATATTTTCTTCTTTTTCAGGGCTTCCGAAGTTAAGACAATTTGTTATAGCTATTGGCTTAGCGCCGACAGAAATTAAATTTCTCCAACTTTCACAAACTATTTGTTTTCCACCAGTTAGAGGATGTGCGTAGCAATAAGTTGCTGAAGAATCTACAGAGGCTGCTACAGCTTTATTAGTACCATGTATTCTAACTACACCAGCATCTCCACCTGGTTTTTGAATTGTATCTGCCATAACTGTATGATCGTATTGTCGCCAAATCCATTCCTTACTACATATATTTGAGTTAGATAACATTTTACTTAAGACGTTAGTAATTTTTAAATTTTTAAAGTCTTCTTTTTTAAATTTATTTTTTTTAGGAAGTTTAGTTTTTTTCCATTTTCGATTATATATTGGAGAGTCTTCTACGAGTATATTTACAGGAATGTCTACAACTTTTTCCTCATTAAAATAAAGTTCAATTTTCTTACTATTTGTTGTTTTTCCAATTACAGCAAAATCCAAATTCCATTTATCAAATATTTTTTTTGCTTTATTTTCTTCTCCATTTTCTAAAACAATTAACATTCTTTCTTGGCTTTCTGATAACATTATTTCATAAGGTGTCATTTTTAATTCTCTACATGGAACTTTATTTAAATTTAGTTTAATTCCTAATTTACCTTTTGAGGCCATCTCAATACTTGAAGAGGTAAGTCCAGCCGCACCCATATCTTGAATTGCTATGATTGAATCTCCAGACATTAACTCTAAACAAGCTTCTAATAAAAGTTTTTCAGTAAATGGATCGCCAACTTGAACAGTGGGTTTTTTTTCTTCTATCTTTTCATCAAAAATAGCTGATGCCATACTTGCTCCATGAATTCCATCTCTACCAGTTTTAGAACCAACGTAGATAACTGGTTTATTCAAGCCTGTTGCCTTTGAGTAAAAGATTTTGTTTTTTTTAACTAGACCAAGGGTCATAGCGTTTACCAAAATATTACCATTATAAGATTCATCAAAACAAGTTTGACCCGCAATTGTAGGAACGCCCATGCAATTTCCATATCCACCAATTCCATGGACCACACCTCTTAATAAATTTTTTGTTTTTTTATTTTGGGGAGATCCAAAATGTATAGAATTTAAATTTGCTATTGGTCTAGCACCCATTGTAAATACATCTCTCATAATTCCACCAACACCAGTTGCTGCTCCTTGATAGGGCTCAATGAATGAAGGGTGGTTGTGGCTTTCAATTTTAAATACGATAGCATCATCACCTTCAATATCTATAACACCAGCATTTTCTCCTGGTCCTTGAATTACCTTTTTACCTTTCGTAGGCAAGTCTTTTAAGTGAAGTTTTGAAGATTTATACGAACAGTGTTCATTCCACATTGCTGAAAATATTCCAAGCTCTGTTATGTTAGGAATGCGTTTTAGTGAATCACAAATTTTTTTAAACTCTTCTTTATTTAAACCATGGTCTATGGCAACTTTTTCAGTAATTAACATTATTTTAAATTATTAATTAAATTTTCAAAAAAAAGAGAGCCATCTTCACCTGATAAATAATTTTCTATCATTCTTTCAGGATGAGGCATCATGCCTAATATATTTTTTTCTTTATTAAATATTCCTGCAATACTTTTGCTAGCTCCATTTGGATTAAATTTTTCACTTATTTCACCATTTTTATTACAATAAAATAATGCAATTTGATTATTATCTTCAATTTCTTTCATTTGATTATTTGAACAAAAATAGTTTCCTTCATTGTGAGCAATATGAAACTCAAGAGTTTCTTTTTTAATATTTTTAAAATAATTATTTTCAGTATTATTAATTTTTACAAATACATTTTTACAAATAAATTCTGAATACTTGTTTCTTAAAAGTACACCAGGTAGCAACCCTGATTCAGTTAGAATCTGAAATCCATTACAAATTCCCATTAATAAACCACCAGATTTTGCAAAATTAATTACAGACTCGATAATTTTTGATTTTGAAGCCATACTTCCACATCTTAGATAATCCCCATATGAAAAACCTCCTGGCAATACCACTAAATCACTTTTTGGTAATTTACTATCATTGTGCCAAACCATTTTATTTTTAAAACCAAATTTTTTTAAAGCTACATCCATGTCTCTATCACAATTAGACCCTGGAAAAATTATTACAGAAGAATTCATTATTTGTTATTGAGATCCGATAATTCTATAATCTTCAATTACAAGATTTGCTAAAAGTTTTTTGCACATGTTTTCAACTTGTTCTTCAGCTTTTTTTTTATCTTTTTCATCTATGTCAATTTCAAAATACTTTCCTTGTCTTATTTCGTGAATATTATTGAAACCCATGCCATCTAAGGTGCTCTTTATTACTTTACCTTGAGGATCTAAAACTTCTTTTTTTAAGGTTATAATAGTTGATACTTTCAATTTATTATTTTTGATTTTTAATTGATCTTAACTTTCCAAATTTTACTGAGCTAATATTAGTTTCTTCGTGAAGAATGTTTAATCTTCTAGCGACTTCTTGGTAAGCTTCTAATAAGTTGCCCAAATCTTTTCTAAATCTATCCTTATCCAACTTTTCTTCACTTGTGACGTCCCATAATCTACAGGTATCAGGGCTGATTTCATCAGCCAGTACAATTTTTTTTTTTCCATTTTGATCTAATCTTCCAAACTCAAGTTTGAAATCTACTAGTTTAATTCCAACACCCTTAAACATTCCTTGCATAAAATCGTTAATTCTTAAACATTGATCAGTAATTCTATTTATTTCTATAGGAGTAGCCCAACCAAAAGCATAAATATGTTCTCTTGCAATTAAAGGATCGTTTAATTCGTCATTTTTGTAACAGAATTCAATTAATGGGCTATCTAAAACTGTTCCGTCTTCAATTCCCAACCTTTTAGTCAATGAACCGGTAGCAATATTTCTAACCACAAATTCAATTGGAATAATTTCAACTAATTTGATTAATTGTTCTCTCATATTAATTCTTTTAATTAAGTGAGTTTCAATACCAACTTGGTTAAGACTTGAGAGAATATGTTCAGAAATTCGATTATTTAAAATACCTTTACCTTCAATAATGGATTTTTTTTGATTATTAAATGCCGTTGCAGCATCTTTAAAATGTTGAATAGCAGTTCCTTTTTCAGGCGCAGCATAAAGAATTTTAGCTTTACCTTCATATAGTTTTTTACCTTTTTTCATTATTTAAAAACTCTGTTAAAAATTAAATTTACATTTTTTAAATGAGATGAATAATTAAATATTTTTTTTAATTTATTCAAAGAAATTTTATCCATTATTAATTTATCTTTTTTTATAACTTCAAATAGATTTAAATTTTTAGAAAAACATCTTTTAGCATGTGATTGAATTATTTCGTAAGATTTTTCCCTGCTTATTCCTGATTTTGTAAGTTCTAACATTATTTCTTGAGAAAAAATCACACCCTTGGTTATATTAAGGTTAGAAATCATCTTTTTAGGATAAACAATCATATTATTTAAAATATTATTTAGTCTAACAAGAGCAAAATCAAGCGTTATATTTGCATCTGGACCAATATTTCTTTCAACACTTGAATGAGAAATATCTCTTTCATGCCAAAGAGCAATATTTTCTAAAGCAGGAACAACATAACTTCTTACCATTCTTGAAAGGCCTGTTAAATTTTCACTTAAAATTGGATTTTTTTTATGAGGCATAGCTGAGGAACCTTTTTGTTTTTTGGAAAAATATTCTTGTAGTTCGTAAACTTCAGTTCTTTGTAAATGTCTTATTTCTGTTGCTACTCTTTCTACTGAGCCAGCAATAATACCTAAAACTGAAAAATAAAATGCATGTCTATCTCTTGGTATTACTTGTGTAGAAATCGGCTCAATTTTTAGATTAAGTTTTTTTGCAACGTGTTTTTCAACATTAGGATTTATACTAGCAAACGTTCCAACAGCCCCTGAAATTGCACAGGTTGACACTTCATCTATAGCATTTATTAATCTTTTTTTATTTCTTTTAAACTCCTCATAAAAAGAAGCTAACTTTAAACCAAAAGTTATTGGCTCTGCATGTATTCCATGACTTCTTCCAATACAGGGAGTTAATTTATATTTTTTTGCCTGTTTTTTTAAAACTTTTAATATTTCTTCAATGTCTTTTAAAAGTATTTTTCCTGATTGAATTAATTGAATATTAAAACTTGTATCTAAAACATCAGAAGAGGTCATGCCTTGGTGTAAATATCTTGCATTAATTCCAGCTTTTTCAGTAATTGAAGTTAGAAAAGCTATTACGTCATGTTTAACTTTAGTTTCAATAGCATGAATTCTCTTAACATTAATTCTGGCTTTTTTTTTAACTACAGAAGATACGCCCTTAGGTATATAGCCTAGTTTTTCCATAGCTTGAGCAGCAGCTATTTCTACATCAAGCCAAATTTTATATTTATTTTCTTCTGACCAAATACTTGTAAGTTCTTTTCTAGAATATCTTGATATCATTATTTGTAAGGGGGCTTACAATAATCTTTAGCAGATTTTGTAAATATTTCATATCCATTTTCTGTAATTCCAATAGTATGCTCAAATTGTGCTGATAAAGATTTATCTTTTGTTACAGCTGTCCATCCATCATCTAGGATTTTAACATCATATTTTCCACTATTTATCATTGGTTCGATAGTAAAAGTCATTCCTGATTCTAATTTAATACCTGTATTTTTTGTGCCGTAATGAAGTATATTTGGATATTCATGGAAAATTGTACTAATTCCATGTCCACAAAAATCTCTTACAACTGAAAATCCCTTATTTTCAACATAAGACTGAATTTCATAACCAATATCACCAAGTTTTATTCCTGGTTTTAAAATTTTTATGGCTCTCATCATAGACTCATAAGTTGCATCAATTAAATTATTTAATTTAATAGGCGTTTTGCCAACACAAAACATTCTACTAGTGTCACCATAATGTTCATTTACTATTGCGGTAACGTCAACATTTACTGCATCACCTTCATTTAAAATTCTATCTGATGGTATTCCATGGCAAACAACACGGTTTAAAGAAGTGCATAATGATTTTTTAAAACCACGATAAAAAAGAGGGGCTGAGTACCCGCCGTTATCTCTTATAAATTCATAACCAAGTTTATCTATATAGTCAGTCGTAATACCAGGTTTAATATTTTCAGTTAACATATCCAAAGTTTTTGCCGCAAGATTTCCAGCAACTCTCATTTTTTCAAATTTTTCAGTATAATTATTCATCAATAATTTTTATTTTTTTTTCTATTTTAATTTCTCTTGGACTAATTTTGCACCGATAAGCCAAAAAATTAACACCAGATTTTTTTGCAATTAAATAATTTTGATAATATTCCTTATCAATATCTTTTGCTATTTTAAAATATTCCATTCCTTGAATTTGTACCAAAAATAATATGTAAGATTTATAGCCTTTTTTTATGGCATCAATAAGAGTTTTTAAATGTTTAGACCCTCTAGTTGTTATAGCATCTGGAAATTCAGCAATTTTATGATCTCTGAATAAAGTTGTATTTTTAACTTCAACAAAAATTTTTTTTTTATTTTTTTCAACTAAAAAATCAAATCTTGTATTGGTATTAAAAAAAACCTCTGGTTTGACAAGTTGGCAATTTTTTAGTTCATTAATTAGGTTATTTAATAGTCCATGATGTACAATTTTATTTGCAAGATGAGTATTTACACCAACAAGAATTTTTTTAACTTTAATTAATTCTAGAGTGTATTTTAGTTTTCTTTTTGGATCATCATTCTTTGATATCCATACTTCATTATTTATATCCAAGAGGCCTTCCATGGATCCAGTATTTGGACAATGAGCAATTACAATTTTCTTATTTACTTCAATATCAGCAAAAAATCTTTTATATCTTTTTACAAGTTTGCCTTTTATTAAAGACTTGGTAAATTCCATAGTTAAATTATATATTTAAAAATGATTAAAAACATACAAGTTAACGCCGCAATATTAATTATTGGAAACGAAATTTTATCAGGACGAACACAAGATACCAATACATCTACATTAGCTTTATGGCTTAATTCTATCGGAGTTAAAGTAGGGGAGGTGCGTGTGATACCTGATATTCAGCAAACTATTATAGAAAATGTCAATGAACTTAGAAAAAATAATAATTATGTTTTTACAACTGGAGGTATTGGACCAACTCATGATGACATTACAGCAGAATCTATATCTAAAGCTTTTGGATTAAAATATCAAATTCATAAAGAGGGATATAAAATTTTAGAATCATATTATAAGCAAGGAGAATTTAATGAGGGTAGACAAAAAATGATTTGGATGCCAGAAAATTCAAAGTTAATTTTAAATCCAACAAGTGGAGCACCAGGATTTAGTGTTGAAAATGTTTTTTGTTTGCCGGGTGTACCATCAATACTAAAAGCAATGTTAGGAGGATTAAAAAACGACATAGTAGGCGGAAATCCAATCTTAAGTCATACTATAAACTTAAGAACAGTCGAAAGTGAAATTGCTAAATCTTTAACATCAGTTCAAGATAATAATAAAGATGTGGAGATAGGAAGTTATCCTTTTTTTCAAGCAGGTAAATTAGGAGTTTCAATAGTAATGAGATCAGAAGATCAATTAAAAATTGATAAGTGCAATTTACAAATTTTAGAATTTGTTAATCAAAAAAAAATCCAAGTAATAAAAATAAATTAATATGCTTTACTTTGCTTATGGCAGCAACTTGCATCATTTTCAGATGAGAAGAAGATGTAAAGATAGTGTATTTTTAAAAAAAATTAATTTAAATGGTTTTAAATTAACATTTAGAAGCAAATACAGAGCCGCAGATATAGAAAAAAAAAGAAACTCAGTAGTACAAGGAGCTTTATTTGAAATATCAAAGAGTGATGAAAAAAAATTAGATGTTTATGAAGATTTTCCAATTCTTTATAAAAAATATTATTTTAATTATTATAACAAAAGAGTAATGACTTATATTATGATAAATAAAACACCATTTAGATATCCAACAGTGAGATATCTTAATGTCATTAAATGTGGATACAAAGATTGCAAACTTGATAAAAAATATCTTAAAAAAGCTTTGATTGAATTTTAGTTTAATCGATATATTTTAGAACATCCTCAGTCGTAATTTTTGTTATATCGTTTGATTTATATATTTTTTTAGTATCTATAATTATTATATTTTTTTTATTTGGGGCAAATTTTTCAGAATTAGTTGGACCAAATAGAACAATCATAGGAACGTTCGATAAACTCATCATATGCATTACCCCGTTATCGATCGAAATTGCTTTTTCAAGTCTAGAAGATAAAGCAGTAACTAAAGCCGGTGAAGCTAAATTAGAACCATGTTCAGGAAATAAAGCATTTGGAACCAGCGATTTAATTTTATCAATAATCTCAAAGTTATTTTTTTCTACAAAAAAAATGGGAATTTTATTATTTTTTTCAATTCTTTGAGCCAAAACAATAAAATTATCTATTGGCCAACTTTTTTTTCTATACTCATTACCTTGAGTTAATGAAAATCCAATATAGTTATTATTAGGTAATAATTTTTTTGCTTCTTCAATAAATGAAATATCTAAATTATCTATGTTAAAATCAATTAATTTTATATTTGTATCTAAAAATTTTTCTAAATTGGAAATTGTTTTTTTACTTATATTAGTATTTGATGAATAGTTTTTTTTAATTGTACAAAAGTTGTAATTAAATGTAGTTGAGTAAAAGTTATTTGTGGGAATTTTTTTTAATATTAAAGTATTTCTTATCTTTGATTGAAGATCTATAATTAAATCAAATTTATCTAAATTAAGTTTTGAAAATCTACTACTAGCTTTAAATAAGTGAGACCATCTAAAACCAAAATATTTTAAACCTAAGTCCAAAGTTTTTATATTTACATTAAAACCTTTTAGTTTATTTAAAAAATGATTTTCATGCGCTCCTAGATAATAAAAATCTCCGGATTTAAAATGATTTTTTAAACTTAAAATTAAGGGGAACAATTGGATGGCATCTCCCAAACCTCCTCCAGAATTATAAATTAAAATTTTTTTAAGCATATTTGACTATAAACTATAATTTAACCTTGTTAATTAAACCTTGATTTTTAATATTATATATGGGCAAAATGTGGAAATTATATGTCTGATCAAATTAAGTATTTGTTGGAAGAAAGCAAGATGCCAAAGTCTTGGTACAATATATCTGCAGATTTACCAAAACCGTTAAGCCCAGTATTGCATCCAGGTACTCTTAAACCTATTGGACCAGACGACTTAGCGCCACTATTTCCAATGGCATTAATTGGCCAAGAGGTTTCTCAAGAAAGAGAAATAGAAATTCCAGAACCAGTTAGAGAAATTTACAAACAGTGGAGACCCTCTCCATTATATAGAGCAAGAAAATTAGAAAAAGCATTAGATACTTCAGCTAAAATTTATTACAAATATGAAGGTGTGAGTCCTACTGGCAGCCACAAACCAAATACTGCAGTCGCTCAAGCTTTTTATAATAAAGAAGAAGGAACAAAAAAAATTATAACAGAAACTGGAGCGGGTCAGTGGGGTAGCTCACTTGCGTTTGCATGTTCGATTTTTAAAATAGAACTAGATGTCTATATGGTTAAAGTTAGTTTCGAACAAAAACCTTACAGAAAAATGCTTATGGAAACATTTGGAGCCAGATGTTTTGCTAGTCCTTCAAATCAAACTAAAACTGGAAAAGCTATTTTAGAAAAAGATCCAAATAACACTGGAAGCCTTGGTATAGCTATATCTGAAGCAGTTGAGATGGCAGCTCAAAGCGATACTACAAAATATTCTTTAGGAAGCGTTTTAAATCATGTTTTAATGCACCAAACTATTGTTGGGAATGAAGCAATAATACAAATGGAAATGGCTGGAGATTATCCAGATATATTAATTGGATGTACTGGAGGTGGAAGCAATTTTTCTGGGTTAGTATTTCCATTCCTTGGAAAAAAATTTAGAGAAAAGAAAGATATAAGAGTAATCGCGTGTGAACCTAAATCTTGTCCTTCATTGACAAAAGGTAAATTTGCATATGATTTTGGAGACACAGGGAATTTTACACCATTGGTTAAAATGCATACTTTAGGTTCTTCTTTTATGCCTCCAGCAACTCATTCAGGAGGTTTAAGATATCATGGTATGGCACCGTTGGTAAGTCACTTAACTGACATTGGAGAAATAGAAGCAAAAGCTTATGGTCAAAAAGAATGTTTTGAAGCAGGAGTAAAATTTGCTAATGCAGAAGGAATAATACCCGCTCCTGAAGCCACTCATGCAGTTAAAGGTGCAATTGATGCAGCTCTTGAATGCAAAAAGAATGGAAAATCTCAAACTATTTTATTTAATTTATGTGGTCATGGTCATTTTGATATGCAAGCTTACGGAGATTATTTTAGCAATAATCTTTCTGAAGATAATTATAACGAAGATGCAGTAAATAAAGCACTCGAAAAACTACCTAAAATTGCATAAGAAATATAAAACCTAACAATATTATTATAAATTATATCTATAAAATAGAGTTGTTCTATTAATTATGATTAATTAAATATTACCATGTATTTTATAAATCCATTTAAAGGTTTAAGACCAACAGAAGAAAAGGCTTCTACAGTTGCAATTACAAGTACTGATCATCTATCAAAAGAAGTTATAGCCAAACATAGAAAAAATAATCAATGGAGCTATTTAAATGTTTTTGATGCTGAAAATAATTCAAAATCAAAAGAACAGTTTGAATTAATGAAAAAAAATTCAATATTAACAAAAGACAGCAAAAATTCTTTTTATATCTATAAAATTTCTACAAAAGATCATGAGCAAGTCGGAATAGTTGGTACCGCTAAATTGTCAGCATATGACAATTTACATATTCGTGGTCATGAAGAGATTTATTTAGAAAGAGCCCAAAAAAGACAAAAAGAAATGAACAATTTAAATGCTCAGGTTGGCCCCATATATGTAATTCATCCTGACAATGAAGAATTAATGGAATTAATAAAAAAAGAAATTTTTTCAAAACCTACCTATTCATTTGAAGCTTTAGATCACTGTAAGCACGAAATGTGGATTATAAACGAAGAAAGCAAAATATTAAAAATATGTGATCTATTTAATAAAATTAATAGAATTTATATTGCTGATGGGCATCACAGAATTGAAGCTTTGTCAAAATTTGCAGAATTCAAAAAACATCAAAATCCAAATCATACAGGAAAGGAATCTTATAATTATTTTATGGTAGCCATATTTCCTAAAAGCCAGGCACGTATACTTGATTATAATAGATTAATAAAAGATTTATATGGTTATTCTCCCGCTGATTTTGTTAAACAAATCAAAAAGAATTTTACTGTGCAAAAGCAAGATTCTTCCTACAAACCAAAGGAAGCTAGATCATTTGGAATGTATTTAGATAAAAACTGGTATTCGATTAAATTGAAAAAAAATCCTGAAAAAAATTTATTTCGTATTATTAATTTAGATATCAATTTATTACATGAGTATTTACTTGTGCCAATTTTAGGCGTTGGAGACCCAAGATATGATCAAAGGATTGATTTTATAGCTGGCTTTCATGGATTAGATTCAATTAAAAAAAAAGTAGATTCGGGTGAAGCAAAAGTAGGTTTTTCTTTACTAGCAACACGAATAGAAGATGTGATGGGCTTTGCAGATCAAAAATTAACTATGCCACCTAAATCAACTTGGTTTGATCCAAAACCTTTAGATGGGTTGGTCGTTTATGATTTTGAATAAAATAAATTAACCTTTTTTAGTTCTAAAAATTATATATAAAAAAAATAGTCTTAAAATCATTTAAATTTTTGTATATCTAAAGAAAATAAATTTAATAGTTAATGCAATGGTAAAACCTTCAACGAAACCTCAAAACCCAAATTTTTCAAGTGGTCCATGCGCAAAGCGGCCTGGATGGAGCATTGATGTTCTAAAAAATACTCCAACTGGCAGATCTCACAGAGCAAAAGAATGTAAAGATAAACTTAATGAAGTAATAGTTAAATCAAAAAAAATTTTAGGTTTGCCCGAAAACTATTTACTAGGAATAATGACTGGCTCAAATACTGGTGCACTAGAGGCTGCTATGTGGTCTCTTTTAGGTTCTAGAGGTGTAGATATGCTTGCGTGGGATAACTTTGGAAAAGACTGGGTTATAGATGTACTTGATCAATTGAAAATTAAAGACGTGAATAGTTATGTTACTGACTATGGTATCCTTCCTGATTTAGCAAAAGTAAACTTTAAAAATGATGTAATTTTTACTTGGAACGGAACAACTGCAGGCGTTAGAATCCCTAATGGAAATTGGATACCTGAAAATAGAGAAGGTTTAACAATTTGTGATGCGACTTCAGGAATTTTTGCTATGGATATTGACTATAGTAAGCTTGATGTAATTACTTGGTCTTGGCAGAAAGTTTTAGGAGCAGAAGCTGCTCATGGAATGTTAGCTTTATCCCCTCGTGCGATTGAAAGACTAGAAACTCATGTCCCTTCATGGCCAATTCCTAAACTATTCAGACTAGCAAGTAAGAAAAAAGTAATTAAAGGTATTTTTGAAGGTGGCACCATTAATACTCCTTCTATGATTTGTGTTGAAGATGCTTTGGATGCTTTAAATTGGGTAGAATCTGTAGGTGGTACAAAAGGCTTGATAAAAATTTCAAACGAAAATTTAAAAATTGTAGAAGATTGGGTTGGTAAAAGTGATTGGATAAAATTCATGTGTGAAGATAAAAATACAAGATCTTCAACAAGTATTACGCTTTTAATTAAAGACGAGTGGTTTATTAAGTTTAATGAAGAAGAACAAAGGGAAGTATTAAAAAAACTATTTTCAATTCTAGATAAAGAAGGCGTAGCAAAAGATATTAATGGATACCCTAAAGCACCTCCTAGCATAAGAATATGGGGTGGTTCGACAGTACAAAATAGTGACATGAAAGCATTACTTCCTTGGATAGATTGGGCTTATAATTCCGTAAAAAAAAATGCCTAAAGTTTTAATTTCAGATTCAATGAGCGATGTTGCACAAAAAATATTTGAGAAAAATAAAATATCTGTAGATGTAAAAACTGGTCTTTCTGAAGAAGAAATTATTAAAATTATTCCAGAATATGATGGTATGGTTGTTAGATCGGCAACCAAAGTAACAAAAAATATAATTTTAGCAGCAAAAAACTTAAAAGTTATAGGTCGAGCAGGAGCTGGTGTAGATAATATTGATGTACCAGTAGCAAAAGAAAATAATATGATTGTTGTAAACACGCCAGGTGGCAATGCAAATGCTACTGCGGAACATGCTTTAGCTTTAATCATGTCAGTTTTAAGAAAAATTCCTTTTGCAAATGAAACTACACACAAAGGTCAATGGGAAAAAAAAAATATTAAGGGTACAGAACTTTCAAAAAAAACTCTTGGAATAGTGGGCTTTGGAAATGTAGGTGTTAGATTAAGTAATTTGGTTAAAGGTTTTGATATGGAAATATTAGTTAACTCTAAATCATTAGAGTCTAGAAAAAAAGATTACCCTCATGTTAAAAATGTTAGCTTTGATGAACTAATAAGTAAAAGTGATATCATAAGTTTTCATTGTAAGTCAGCTACTGACGGCAAACCTTTAATAAATAAAGAGCACTATAATAAAATGAAACCAACAGCTTACATAATTAATGCTGCTAGAGGAAATATTGTTGATGAAAAAGAATTGAACGATGCACTGAATGAAAATCTAATTGCTGGAGCAGCTATAGATGTTTTTTCAAAAGAACCAGCCAAAGAAAATATTTTATTTAGCAATCCAAAAGTAATTTTAACACCTCATATTGCAGCTTCTACTACGGAAGCTTCAATTGTAGTTGCTGAAATGGTAGCAAATCAGATATCAGATTACTTATTAAATGGTGTTAAAAAAAATACAGTTTAATTTTTATCAAGCCTTTTACATAGATAGATAAAACCACATTTTAGTCTTGTTAAAATTTTAATGTTAGCATAAATACAAGTAAACAAAGGAATGCCCTCGTGGTGAAATTGGTAGACACAAAGGACTTAAAATCCTTGCCATTTATGGAGTGCCGGTTCGAGTCCGGCCGAGGGCACCAAACCGATATATGAATATAAAACCACATTTTATTATTGATGAGAGCAGTGAATCTAAAAAATTAAAAAAAACATCCTTAAAAAAATTTAAAATTTATTCCCTTAAAAAATCTAATGTAATTATTGTTTTTGGAGGAGATGGTTTTATGCTTCATACTTTAAAAAAGTTAAGAAAAAATAACAAACCTTTTTACGGAATAAATACTGGTACATATGGTTTTTTGATGAATAAACCTAAAACTAAAGAATTATTAAAATATATTTCAAAAGCTAAACCCATTACTATTTCACCTTTAGAAATGATGGTTAAAACTAAAAATAACAAATCAAAAAAAAGTATAGCAATTAATGAAATATCAATGTTTAGGCAAAGTAAACAAACGGCTTCGTTAAAAATATTGAAAGGAAAAAAAACAATAATTAAAAAGTTAATATCAGATGGTGTTTTAGTATCAACTCCTGCAGGAAGTACCGCATATAACCTTTCTGTTCATGGTCCTATATTATCTTTAAATTCAAATAAATTAGCAATTACTCCAATAAGTCCATTTAGACCAAGAAGATGGAAGGGTTGTGTTGTTTCGAATAAATCAATCATTAATATTAAAAATTTAAACATAAACAAAAGACCTGTTAGTGTTGTTGCTGATAATCTTGAAGTAAGAAATGCAAAAGAAGTAAAAATCTATATTAATAAAAAAATAAAATTTACCTTGTTATATGATTCAAGCAATAGTTTGAATAAGAAGATAAAAATTGAACAAGCAAGGCGAGAAATAAATTAAGATAATTGTATTTATAAATAATCTATGGAAAAAATCCAATCACATGCAAAGTTAGTAATAATAGGTGGAGGAATTTTAGGTGTAAGCTTATTGTATCATCTAACCAAAGAAGGGTGGAAAGACATAGTATTAATTGAAAAAGGTGAACTTACATCTGGTTCAACTTGGCACGCAGCTGGTCAATGCCCACATATGATAGGAAGCTACAATTTAGCTAAAGTACATTTACATTCTACAAATCTTTATAAGCAATTAGAAAAAGAAACAGGGCAAGCTACAGGTTTTCATGCATGTGGCAGTTTAAGACTGGCT
>Ga0207991_1001249_pt1 | contig 15783 bp, 10 predicted proteins | sample ETN07SmetaG_FD_185786 | JGI IMG/M metagenome (GOLD analysis project Ga0207991, IMG submission 185786) | Marine microbial and viral communities from oxygen minimum zone, Eastern Pacific Ocean - ETNP2014F14-07SV275 (SPAdes) (version 2) | ecosystem: Environmental > Aquatic > Marine > Oceanic ... | reverse complement strand
TCACCGGGTGGGTGATCCGGCCGTTCTCGATCATGAACGTGCCGTCCCGGGTCATTCCCGTCATGACGCAGCCCTTGGAATGGGCCAGGCGGGTGTAGAAGAACCGGGTGATGTACAGGCCCCGCTCCGTGGAGCCGATCAGGTCTTGGAGCGACGATTCCCCTGGCTGCATGAACAGGTTACTGGCGATGGGGCCGCCGGTGAAATAAGTCTGGTGGCCGGTGGAGACCGTGCCCTCTTTGCCGGCGGTATAGGAGTTGTGGACCGGGGTGTTCACCACCCCGGCGGTGATGATGTCCACGCGGCGGCGGGGCACGCCCTCGGCGTCGAAGGGCACGGGCCAGCCGTGGGAGGCCGAGCCGTCGTCCCAGATCGTTACGTTGGGGCTCATGGCCTGGCCGCCCGACGCACCTGCGGTCCTAATAAAGTCGTTCATCCAGCTACGCCCTTCCTGCACCGTCTGGGCGCCCATGCCGTAGAGGCTGAGGGCCTCCAGGATGTCGTCCACGGCGTAGGTGTCCAGCACCACGGGGTATCGTCCGGGTTCGATGGCCACCGGGTCCCGGCCGTCCACTGCTTTGGACACCGCCTCCCTTCCCAGGGCCTCGGTGTCCAGGTCGGAGAGACGCCATCCGCCGCCCTTGGCCCAGCCGGCCGAGCTGCCGGTCATGGTGTTTATGATCAGACCCGCGAAGGTCCCGGCGTGGTAGGCCCGCGTGCCGTGGCTGCTGACCACGGCGATCTCCTGCACACCGGTCCGGCAGGCCCCAGACACGTTCAGGCTGTGCTCTTTGCCTTGGAGACAAACCCCCCGGACGATCGACGCCCTGGACTCCGGGCTGCAGAGGGCCGTGGCCTCGTCCCAACTGTCGACTATGACCGGCTCGGACGGTTGTGGGAGGCCGTTAAAAACGGGGTCTTCGGGCATCAACAGGGCGTTTTGATGAGCTAACGCGACCGCTTTTTGGACGCCTGCGTCGCTGAGGTCGTTGGTGGTGGCCCGGCCCAGGCGTTTCCCGGTTACCGAGCGGATATTCAACGTGATGTCGCCGTGGGCCACATTTTGATGGATGGCTCCGCCGGCGAACCGCGAGAGACCCAGGTCCTGGGCGCTGAGATAGATGTCGGTCTCTTGGGCCTTGGAGTAACCTAAAGTCGTCTCCAACAGGGCCAGGGCGGCCTTTTCGCCGATCATCGCTTAACCCCGGATAACGAGGCGCTGATCGGTGTTTGGCCTTCATTGGCAATATTACGAAAATCGTTGCATTTTGCCACTTTCTTAATATACAAATCTCTAATCTTACGAAATAAGACTTAGCAATAATCGTATTTTAAAACATAACCCGTGGAATATTGACATTTATATTACAGATAATTTATATTTCCGTTCATCGGTTTTTTGTCGCGATTCCAATGAGTACACCGGCGCAACGTCCAGCGAATGGAATAATATCAGATAAATACCGCATAGGGAGCACGGCTCGACGTTAGAACCGTCTGGAGACCGGAGCCTAAGGAAGGCCGGTTGGCTTGATGAGAAGAACCGGCAGGAGAGATTGGGTCTGCCAGAGGAACAAAGGCGGTTCCTTGGCAGGAGGCGGGATAGAAACATTGACCGCGGCATAAGCGGCCTAAGCACTAAGGAGGAGTTCTATGAAGACACTGCGGAAGTTCGTGATACCAATCTTGTTAGGCATGTTCTTGCTGATTCTCGCTGCGTGCGGTGGAGATGACGGTGACACTACTACCGCGGCCACCCAGCCACCGGCCGCGGCCACAGTATATTCTTTCCAGTTCGCCTGTATAAACCGCACTCTTAACCCTTGTAAACTGGTTATGAAGTTGGCCGACACCTTACGGGCGCGTACCAATGGCCAACTGGACATACAGATATCGTCCTTCCCAGAGTTGGGACTGGCTGGTCCCGACACGTTGCGGTTGTTGCAGGACGGAACTCTGGACTTTGGCGAGATCTACGGAGGCTATGTCGGCGGCGATTTCCCTGCCATCGAGATGGCCGAACTCCTCGGGCTCTACGAAAGCTCGGCGATGCAAGAGGAAGTCTTCAATGCCGTGCGGGAAGATGAAATCAGGATGATCAGGGAGCAGTTTGGCGCCGAGGTTATCTCTTACATCTACTACCCGGACCAGTTCATCTTTAGCAAGACCCCCCTTAGGACGCTGGAGGACTTCGATGGACTGAAGATCCGGACCCACAGCACGGCCTTGGGGGACTTGGCCGCCGGCCTGGGGGCCTCGGGTCAGTTCGTCGCCTTCTCGGAAGTGTACACCGCCTTGGAGCGGGGTGTCCTAGACGCCGGCGTGACTGGAAGCACTCCGGCCTACAGCCAAAAATGGTATGAAGTAAGCAAATACATCATCGGCCCCCTGACCTCCCATCCCCATGTGATGGTAGCCATGAACCAGGCACGGTGGGACGAGCTGCCAACCAATCTCCAGCAGATCCTGAAGGAGGAAGCCGCCAAGACGCAGGCGGAAAATCTGAGATTAGTTAACGGGTGGGACCAGGAAGGAGTAGACCTCGCGGTTGCCGAAGGCATGGAACACATACCCTTTACGCCTGAGATTAAAAAGGCGATCAAGGAAGCCGTCCTCGATAGAATAGTCCCCAACTGGGCTACCCGCGCCGGTGGATACGACTCTGAAGCGGTCAAAATCTACAATGCCAAAGTGGCGCCAATAGTCGGCGTCAAGATCAATCCTGACGGCAGCGCCTCGACATTACCAGGGAGGTAGGGGAAGCGTATTCCGATGAAGCGATTAAGCTGGTCTACGAATGGGATGAAGCCGCATTAAAGGAGTTGATCGCCCTGGGCATGACTCATAAAGAGTTCTCGCCTGAAATGGCGGCTACAGTACGGGAGGCAGCCGCCGAAGCCGTGGTTCCGAGCTGGGCCAAAAAGGCCGGAGGCTATGGCTCGGAGGCAGTCGATCTGTACAACCTAAGGGTGGCGCCAATCACCGGGCTGGAAGTACAACCTGATGGATCGGTGATAGATTCCGGTTCTTAGTAGATTCCGGCATCACCTACGAGACGGGCATAATGGATTTGCTTGACCGGCCGCGGACGATTGTTTGCAAAACCGGGATACGCCAAATGCATTTCCCGGGAGTCACGGGCGGGCTTTAACTTCCTTGCCCGTCCGTGGCGCCACCCCACTTTTGAACCTATCGGTGAATGGGCGCGTCTTCACCGATCATTGCATCACCCCGACCTGGATGTTCCTGAACCGCGCCGGCGCTGCTCCGTGGCCGGTGTGGCCCAGTTGGCCGGGCTGGCCCTTGCCGCAATTGGGGATACCCCACATGGTCCAATGGCCCTGATTACAGACCGCGTCACAGGAATTCCAGAACTCCGGTGTGATTCCGGTGTAGGTGCAGTTACGCAGCAGCTTGCCCAACTTGCCTTTCTTGATCTGGTAGCCCGTCTCCGTTCCGAACTGAAAATTGTAACGCCGGTCGTCTATGGACCATGACCGGTTCATCTCCATCAGGATGCCGTCGTCGGTGTCGGCGATGAGGTCTTCCAAGTTCCAGTCTCCGGGCTCCAGGCTCACATTGTTCATGCGGATCAAAGGGATGCGGTTCCAAGACGCCGCCCGCATGGAGCCGTTGGAGGTCAGGTCCAGCCCAAAAGCGGTCTCCCGTGACGTCAGGTAGCCTACGAACCGCCCATTTTCGACCACCGGGGTCGACTGGGCCGGCACGCCCTCGTCGTCCCAGCCATAGGACCCCAGGCCGGGCAGCCGGATGCTGTCGGCGGTGATGTTTACCTGCTCCGAACCGTATTGGAAGTTGTTCAGCTTGTCGGTCGTAAGGAACGAAGTGCCGGCGTAGGCGGCTTCTGATCCAAGTACGCGGTCCAACTCGATGGCGTGCCCGCAGGACTCATGTATCTGGAGTCCCAACTGAGAAGAGCCGACGATCAATGTGGTGAGTCCGGAAGGGCAGTGCTCTGCGGACAACAGCTCCACCGCTTCGGTTGCGGTGCGTTCGGCGTTGCCCGGCAGGTCCATGGCGGCCACGAATTCCCAGCCAGAACAGCCCTGCTGCCGCATGGATTGCGGGTAGGAGCGGCGCTGTACCTCGCCACTGCCCCTGGCGGTGGCCATGATGCCGCCGCCGGCCTCGTAGATGGTCTGTTCGACGAGTGCACCTTCGCTGTTGGCGAAGGTTTTATGCTCCTTGATGAAGATCAAGTTTCCCATACGGGCCGATATGCCTTTGACCGAACCCATGCGCTCGTCGGAGGCCAACAACAGCCCCAGTTTGTCTTCCGATGAGATGGAGAAAGGATCAGTCTGAATGGGCGTGGTGTACACGCCCCGGCTGGTCACCGGCGGCCCCAGGGATACGGGCCCGTTGCTGGACCGGGATGAAGCCTTGGCGATCTCCACCGCCAATCCGGTGATGCGGTCCACCTCAGATGGGGAGACTATGTTGGTTGAGGCAAAGCCCCATGAGCCGTTGACCAACACCCGCACTCCGATTCCCAGGGAGCCATCATTGCTGAGGGTATCGACCACCCCGGTGCGCACGACGATCCGTTCCTGGTTGGTCTCAACCAGGCGCACATCGCAGTAGGACGCACCCTTTACCGAGGCTAGGTCCAGAGCTCGGGATAAAAGATCATCCATAGGCCTGACGTTCTCCATAAAAGGGCTTGAATGTGCCGTAAACAGCCAGAATCCCTGGTACATTTGGCCGAAACAGATTGGCTTATTTTAAATTGCGCGAATGTTTAGTTGTATAAGTGACGTCTTTTCGTAGCCATATGAACGTGAATCGCCATCTACCGCTTAGATTTACTTAGGGAATCCGTTCGAAAAGTTGACACCATGAATACGCATAACTTATATCTCCGTACCTGCTTCCCTAATCTGAGGGATGTGGGTACGTGGAAGGCGTCCCGATGCAGTTAGGGGAAGTCAAAGGCTCGGACACACCAAATATTGTACGTGTCCAACTGTACGAGGGAAAGTTTCCCTCAAGTTAAAGAGGCCTGGAAGCCACGCCAAAAGGTGGGTAAGAGGGACCTCTGAATCAAACAAGGCCGTAAAACGCGGCCAATTCTCCAGAGGAGGCAACTCGATGACGAAGTTGCAGAAGTTTACGGTCCCGATTTTGATTGGCATCTTCTTGTTGATCTTGGCGGCGTGCGGTGGTGACGACGACAGCTCGACCACCAGCAGCGATACTGCCAGTGGAAGCACTACTACCACCGCGGCTGCTACCGCTGTTCCCAGCACCGGCACCACCGGAGCGTCTTTCGAGTTCCAATACGTTTGTGTGAACCGGACCCTGTTGCCTTGCAAGGTGATTCAAGAGTTCATGGATGCCGTTTCAACACGGACCAACGGGCAGATAGAGATACAACTGAGCTCCTACCCTGAGTTGGGTATCAGCGGTTTCGACATGATCCGTCTGCTTGAGGATGGGACCATCGGATTGGGCGAGATCTACAGCGGTTTCGTCGGCGGTGAGTTCCCAATATTTGAGGCCGCAAACCTTTGGGGCGCCTACGAGAACATCGACCAGTGGTTTGAAGCCTCTGAGGCCCTACAAGAAGACATCAAGGCTCTGGTGAGAAGAGAGACAGGCGGAGGAGAGATCGTAGGATTCAACTACTACTCCTCCAACTATTTCTTCACTAAAGATCCTTTGAATTCATTGGATGATTTCGAAGGCGTTAAGACTCGAAGCCACAGCAACGTGCTCTCCGACCTGATCAACACCCTTGGCGCATCCGCCCAGACGATGGCGTTCGCTGAGGTTTATCCGGCCCTGGAGCGCGGCGTTCTCGACGGCGCGGTCACCTGCGGGTCTTGTGCTGTTGGCCAGAAATGGTTTGAAGTGACCGATTACCTCACAGGACCGGTCCCGGGCACTTTCGCCGAGACCTTTATCACCTTCAACGCCATCCAGTGGGCCAGTCTCCCCGCTGACTTCCAGGCGATCATCTTGGAAGAAGGAGTCCTGCACTCCGAGCGGGCCAAAGCCGCTGCTCTCGAATCTGACCTAGAATCGGAAGGGGACTTGATTGAACTGGGGATGACCCACGCCAATTTCACCCCTGAGATGCTGGAGATCATCAAAAACGCGGCGCAGTCTTCGGTAATTCCAAAATGGGCTGAACGGGCTGGAGGTTTCGAGTCAGAAGCCGTTCAGTTGTACAACGAAAAGGTCGGTCCTGTGACAGGCCTCTACGTTATCGCGGACGGTTCGGTCGAGAAGAGATAACCCTCGACTCTCGGTTCGTTCCTCAACGGAACTAAAAAGCGGCGCCCCGGTTTACCGGGGCGCCGCTTTTGTATTCACAGAAAGACTCCGACCCTCCGCAGCGTTCTAACCCGAACGGAGCTTGAAGCGCTGGATCTTGCCTGTCGCTGTCTTGGGCAGTTCGTCGACAAAGTTGACCCACCTGGGGTATTTGTAACGGGCCAGGCCGTCTTGGCAGTGCTTCAGCAGGTCACCGGCCAGGGAGTCGGAGGCATCACTGGCGTCGTTCAACACAACGAATGCTTCCGGTTTGATCAGTTCATCGGAGTCTGGACGGCCCACGATGGCGGCCTCCAGCACTTTCGGGTGCTCGATCAGGCGGCTTTCGATTTCTACCGGAGAGCACCAGATTCCGCCGACCTTCAGCATGTCGTCGCTGCGGCCGCAATAGACATAGTAGCCGTCCGGGTCTTGGAAGTAGGTGTCGCCGGTGTTTAGCCACCCATCCACCATGGTCTCCGCCGTCTTTCTTGCGTTGTTCCAATAATAAGGTGACGTTGAGTCGCCCTGGATCAACAGTCGGCCAGGCTCGCCAACAGGCACGGCGCTGTCCTCATCGTCCAAGATCTTCATCCGGTAGCCAGGCACCGGTTTCCCGCTGGTGCCCGGACGATAGTCGCCTATGGTGTTGGAGATGAAGATGTGCAACGCCTCCGTGGAGCCGATGCCGTCCAGGATCAGCGTCCCCGTCTTTTCTTCCCAGCGCCGGAAGATGTCTGCCGGCAGGGCTTCACCGGCTGAAACGCAGCAGCGGACCGAGGAGAAATCCCGGGCCTTCTCGTCCAATGCCCGCAATTGGGCGGCATACAGGGTCGGCACGCCGAAATAAATCGTCGGTCTGTGCTCCTCAATGATGTCAAAAGTCATTTCCGGGGACGGCCGCTGGCCGCTGAGCACCGCGGTCCCGCCGACCCACAGCGGGAAAGTCATGGCGTTCCCCAGTCCATAGGCGAAGAACAGCTTGGCGGCCGAGAAACAGATGTCTTCCTGGGTCATTCCCAGGGTATCAATGGCGTAATGGACGCACGTGGCGGCGATGTCTCTGTGAAGGTGCACAGCGCCCTTGGGCCGGCCGGTTGAGCCTGAAGAGTAGAGCCAGAAGCACTCCGAGTCCGCAGTGGCCGGAGCCGGCTCCAGAATCGCGGAATAATCATCCAACATCCCAGACATTCCACTTGGACCTTCGGTGCAGAAGACGAAATCCGGATTGTGCCCGGTGGCGGCGAGGGCGGGAGCGACTTCGGACCGGTACTCCGGCGAATACACCAGGCCGGCGCAGGTCGAGTCCTCGATCATGAACTGGTAGTCGCTGGCCCGCAGCAGGGTGTTCAACGGCACCGGCACCAGCCCAGCTTTGATGGCCCCCCAGAATATGTAGAAGAATTCGGGGCAATCTTTGACCACCATCAAGATCCGGCCGCCGGGCTCCGAGGTGAAGGAGCTGAGCAGGTTGCCGCACCGGTTGACCCGTTCGGCCAGTTGCTGGAAGGTGACTTGTTTATCGGCGCCGTCCTCTGGGTCGGTGCCGGCGTCCGTGTTGATGATGGCGGGGTAGCCGCCCCGTCCTTCCGCCACGTGACGGTCGATCATGGTGACGGCCACGTTAAAGACTGGCGAATATTCGATCGTCGAAGGCGTGGCAGAATGATCGACGGTTACGGTATGGTCGGCCATCGCATCACTCCTTGGACAGACGCCGAATCAATTGAACCGGACATACTCGTAGTCCCATGGCTTGCCGTCTATACCTCGTGCAGGAGGGGCTATCCAGGCGGCGATCTTCCCCGGCTCGGTCACTCGGTTCATCAGCGAACCGACAAACGCTTGGTCCTCGTCGGTGGGCAGCCATCCGCCCTCCCGGGACTGCCACTCGGATTCGGAGATGACTTCGCCCTGGGGCGTTACGTTGATGCCAGCCGATGTCCCGATGTGTCGGTTGAAGAACCGGTGGGGCAGCGTGAACCGGAAATCCACCCCGTGGGAGTCCAGCACCGCGTTCCAACGGTCTATCCCCCGTTGGGAGTCCTTGATGTAATCGTCACGCAGCCGCTCGTTGACCGCGGTTACGGCCGGCCGGTCCTCCAGTACGATGCGCCCGTCATGGACCAGGTGCACCGGCCATGAGCTATCGGTTAAGCGGTGGTCGTCATCGAGCCGTGATTCCAGATAGCGGCCCTTTAGCCCGGTGTTGAAGTAGGTTGCGGCGTTGGTGGAAATCTCCTGGCCGAACAGGTCCACGGAAACTGTGAAGTGCAGGTTTATGTACCTCTGCAACGTGCCCAGGTCAATCGCGCCGCCTTCCCGAACTTGTTTGGGGTCTTCGCTCTGGATCTCTTTCATGACCTCACAGGTGCGCTGGACCACCCTCATGATGCCCGTCTCGCCGACGAACATGTGGTGGGCCTCCTCGGTGAGCATGAACTGGCAGGTGCGAGCCAGAGGATCGAAGCCCGACTCGGCCAGCGCCGCCAGTTGGAATTTGCCGTCGCGGTCGGTGAAATAAGTGAACATGTAATACGAGAGCCAGTCGGGAGTCGGCTCGTTGAAGGCGCCCAATATGCGAGGCTTGTCGGCGTCTCCCGAGTGCCGCTCCAGCAACATCTCGGCCTCTTCGCGCCCGTCGCGACCGAAATAGGCATGAAGCAGATAGACCATGGCCCACAGATGCCGGCCCTCTTCCACGTTGATTTGGAACAGGTTTCGCAGGTCGTAGAGAGAAGGACAGGTCGCCCCAAGGTGGTTCTGCTGTTCCACCGACGCGGGTTCCGTGTCTCCTTGGGTGACGATCAGCCGGCGGAGCGGGGCCCGGTACTCTCCAGGAACGTCCTGCCAGACAGGCTCGCCCTTGTGGTCTCCGAACGATATCTTGCGGTCGAGATTGGGCTTGGCGAGGAAGATTCCCCAGCGGTATTCGGGCATCTTTACGAACCCAAAGTTGGCCCAGCCGTCGCGCTCAACACTGATTGCCGTGCGCAGGTAGACATCGAATCCGTTGCTGCGGTCCGGCCCCAGGTCCTGCCACCACTTGATGTAGTTCGGCTGCCAGGACTCCAGCGCCCGTTGCAGACGGCGGTTGCCCGACAGGTCCACGTTGTTAGGAATGCGCTCGGAGTAGTCGATGTTTGAATGTTCTATAGCCATGATTTACTCAAATCTCGCCGGGTCCGCCATCACACCCGGCCTTTGTCGAATAGAGGTTTCGTACCGGTGCCGTATAGCTGCAAAGCGCCCTGCTCACCGGAGGCGTTGGGGCGCTGGAAGATCCAGTTTTGCCACGCGCTGAGCCGTCCGAATATCTTACTCTCCATGGTCTCCGGCCCGCCGAAACGCAGGCTGGCTTCCATGCCGGTCAGGGCGTCGGGCGAGAAGCTGGACCGTTCTTCCAGGGCCAAGCGTACCTCATCCTCCCAGTCGATGTCGTCGGGGATGAAAGTGACCAGACCCAGGTCGAAGGCGGCGTGTGCGTCCAAGTCGTTGCCGATCCGTTCCATGATGGCGTCGATGGCCTCGGGCCGGCCCAAGAACCGGCCTTCCAGGCGAGTGATTCCGTTGACCATCGGCAGAGGCCCAAAGTTCATGCCCGTAAGCCGAACCGCTGCAGGTGCGGCCGAGTCGGCATCGTCTTCAAATTCTCCGTCCAGCATGTAGCATCGGTCGGCGGCCAGCGCCAGCTCCAGCAGCGTCCCGGTGAAACAGCTCCCCGGCTCAATCAGTGTGACTAAAGACCGGGAACTAACGTCCAGGCGTTTCAAGGTGCGCTTCAGGTAGAGTGTTATCTCTCGAACCAGCCAGTCCGAGGCGTGTTTCAAAAGGAGATCATCGTAGGCGGCAACCAGGTTTTTGTCGCCCTTCGTGCGGAACACCCAGGTCCCGGTCTCGCTTTCGTTGAGCCTGAGGTGCAGGATGGCGTCGTCCAACTGACGGGCTAATGCCAGCGGCCAGAACTTATCGCCGGCGTCATGGATGTACTCGAGGCTGGACTGGGGGGCTCCGCTTGGACCTTGGATGAGGATATTAGCCACCCCCAGCTCCCGGTCCAGGACGATCTTGACGTATTCGTAGCGAATTTGGTCTGCGTCGACCTGGCGCTCCAGGGGCGTTAGGTCGATCCCTCGGGCGGAGGCGGGCCGGTCGGACTTCGCGGCGGTCTCCGATGCCAGTTTGGTGACTGCCTCATCGAATGCAGAGCGAGGGGCGAGTTGGTCCACCAGCCGCCAGTCCAAGGCCCGGTTGCCGCGGATGCCCTCCGAGGTGGTGCAGAGGAAGTCGGCGTGGTCGTGCCGTACCCCGCGTTTGTCCACCAGACGTGTCAGCCCGCCGGTGCCGGGCAGGACTGCCAGCAAGGGCAACTCGGGTAAAGAAACGGTGCTTGAGCCGTCATCGATCAGCAGGATGTGATCGCAGGCCAAGGCCAACTCGTACCCGCCTCCCGCGGCGGGGCCGTTGATGGCGCAGATATAGGTCTGGCCCGAGTTCGCCGACGCATCCTCCATGCTGTTCCTGGTCTCGTTGGTGAACTTACAGAAATTCACCTTGAAGCCGTGGCCCGACTGGCCCAGCATCTTGATGTTGGCGCCGGCGCAGAAGACCCGGTCTTTGGCGGAAGTGATCACCACCGCGCCGACCTCGGGGTGCTCGAACCGCAGCCGCTGGACGGCGTCATACAACTCGATGTCCACGCCCAGATCGTAGGAATTTAGCTTGAGCTCATAACCGGGGACCAAAGGTTGGTCTTCCTGGACGTCCAAGCTCAGCCGGGCGACCCGCCCGTCGACTTCAAGCCGCCAGTGCTTGTACTGGGAGGGACTGGTGGCAAAATCCACGAAGATTACGGTCTCGTGACCGGATGCGGTGCCTGTATCAGCCATAGCGCTCGGTCCGGCTTGGAACGATTTGGTCAATCTTATCAGAATGGGCGCGGAACGGACTGCGTTGACAGGCACCGAGGCGGTTAATACACTCCCCGGATACTGAGACCCTCTGTTTTATCAGTAGCAGCAGGAGTCCGGACACGGGAGAACAAGCATGAAATACGGTTTCACAATACCCGGCAGCGGTCCCCTCTCGGCACCAGAGTCCATGCGGGCCCTGGTCCGCCGGGGCGAGGACTTGGGGTTCGATACGGTGGTCTGTCCAGACCACATAGTCTTCCCCAAGGACATCTCCTCGCCTTATCCCTACAACCCTGAAGCCGTCCACCCCGGGACCATCGGCGGGGCCTGCCTCGACCAACTCACGGTGCTGGCGTTCATCGCAGGCCAGACCACCACTCTGCGCCTGGGCACCAGCGTCATGATCGTGCCCCACCGCAACCCCATCGTCGCTGCAAAGGCTCTGGCCACCCTGGACGTGCTGTCCAACGGCCGGGTGACTCTCGGCGTGGGGGCCGGCTGGCTGAGAGAGGAATTCGAGACCTTGGACCTGCCGTCTTTCGATGACCGAGGGGCGGTCACCGACGAATATATCCGGGCCTTCATCGAGCTTTGGACGTCGGACGACCCGACGTTCGAGGGCAAGTACGTCAACTTTTCGAATATTCATTTCTTGCCCAAACCCGTGCAGAAGCCCCACATCCCCATCTGGGTGGGTGGCGAGAGCAACCGGGCCATTCGGCGGGCCGCCCGCATGGGGAACGCGTGGCACCCCGTGGGGACCAACCCCGGGTTCCCGCTGGGCACCCCCGAGTTGCTGAAAGCGTCCATGGACCGGTTGGCGGCCCGCACCGAGCGCGAGGGACGAGACCCCAAAGACGTCGAGGTCGCGTTCCGGGTGTCCACTTTTGATCCCAATTCAGATGGCACAGACGGAATCCCATTTGCCGGCCCGCCCGACAAGGTGGCCGAGGACATCCGGTCCTACGAGGCAATCGGGGTGACCAACCTGATATTCGACTTTGGCGGGGTGGCCAGTTCCAAGGCCGGCGACCCCAGCGATATCATCGCCATGCAAGAAGCGCTGGCACTACGGGTCTGGCCTAAGGTCTAAAAACCGGCCCCAGATGTCGCCGCGCTCCACTATTGGCAGCGGTCACTCCATGCGTATTAAGGGGCTTATATCCAGCAAGACCCTAGGTCAGAGCTATGCTGATTGGATATCGTGTTTTAAAGATGGATTAGGCATGATGTATGGTACGAAACCTGCAATAATCTGGCAGTGAATGTTATGGTTATCGCAATAAGTTAGTATTTTTGACGTTATTACTCCCTATTTAGGTTAATGTCCTCGGATGGAGTTCAAGATTTTTCCAATATGGTAGCAATGGCCGACCCCCATCAAAACCCCGAAGAATTAGACACGATTGTCGAAATCACCGAAATCCTGACGGGCCGCCTGTCCTTTTTGGAAAAATGTGAATCAACGCTGGCGGCATTGGCCAGGTTCACTGGCGCGGATCTGGTCATTCTGCGTGAATGGGATCCCGACAACTCCAAATTAGACCTTGTCGCCTCCTACAACTTCCTGGTGCCGCCCGAAGACATCCGGATGAGCATCTCGGTTAGCACCGGCATGGCATCAGAAACACTCCGTACAGGCATTCCCGCCGTGGTCAACAACTATCCTGCCAAAGAAACCTTGATTCAAGGTTATTTGGACTCGGGCGTTAAGTCCTCGATGGTACTCCCCGTCCTGATTGATGCGGAGATCTTTGGTACTCTCAGTTTTGCCTCCAGATTCCTCGACCATTTTCAAGAAGACACCGTCCGAATGCTCGTCGCGGTTGGCGCCGTGGTTGGGATGATGATTGCGAAGGCGGGACTCCAGGAGATAAACGAGGCGGAGGCCAAAATCAGCGGAATTGTCAGCTCCACCTTGGTCGGTCCCGATGTGTTTGAGAGGTTCGCGGAGGAAGCGGCGGAAATTATCGAGTTCGAGCGAGTAGCTCTGAATTCCTTGGACCTCGCAAAAAATGCCTATACCACTGAGTTCCTGATTGGTGAACAGATTCCGGACTTCGTTATTGGGAAAGCCATACCGATCGATGGGACAGCAATGGAGATTGTTGTTCGGTCCAGAACTAGCCAGATCTTTAGGTTGGATGATCGTGAGGGCGCGAAACCAAGGTTCCCCCGAGCAGGATTGTTCGTCTCTTCCGGTCAGCCTTACCTCATCTCGGTTCCCCTGATCGTGGGAGACCAAGTCATCGGCACGATGGGATTTAACCGAGGTTCAGGCCCGTTCACTGGAAAAGACCTAGCCAAAGCCGCAAGGCTGGGGAATCTGGTGGCAGGGGCGTTCGCCGATTTCAAACAACGGGAATTTAGGGTCGAAGCCGAACGGGAAATCGCAAAAAACAAGGCTATTCTTGAGGCAGAGGCTGCCATCGGTAAAATCCTGAGTTCCCCCAGGGAAGATTCCGATGTGATTGACGCGATGAGATTACGGGTCGATAAGATAATTCCTACGGACAGACTCGTCATCATGAGTGTAGACCTCAAAGCAGAGACTTTCAGTCAGGAATTCAACGAAATTTTTAACAACCTCGACGAGATGGTCGCCAGCATTGTAGGACAGCCATATTCCGGATCGATCACCGCCGAGGTGATTCGTACGGGGGCCGGTCAGATAGTTAATTCCGACGATGACCGGATATCGTCTGGAGAACTGCCCCTAGCCCAGATAGTCATCGACCACGGCTACAGTTCCATCCTTGCTGTGCCGTTGGAGTTTGAGGGAACGATCAACGGGACTGTTGTCTGTTCTAGGCTAGACGGACAATACTGTGAAGAGGACCTGATCACCGCGGGACGGATCAGCGCTCTACTGGCCGGGGGGCTAGCTACCTTCAAGATTGCCGCCGAGAGAGACCGGGCCCAGTTGGCCCGCTCAGAAAGTGAAGCGCGGGGTAGGATCATCCTTGAAGCAGAGGCCGCGATAGGTCGAATCTTGAGCGTGCCGCTGAGCAGACCAGGTGCGTCTGAGGCGCTGATATCTGAGATTGCCAATGTCATCTCTCTGGACCATGTTGTGATTGTAGCTGTAGACCTCGACACCGAGACTTTCAGTCCGGATTTCACCTAATTCTTGCATGATCCAAGATTGATGGTGGTGGGTAATTACGGCAAACTCTATGCGGGGTCGATAACCGCTGAGGTCGTCAAGCACGGAACAGGTCAGATCATTAATTCTGACGATCCGCGTTTGGTTTCCGGGTCATTACCGATCGTCCAAGAGATGTTTGGTCGCGGCTATCGGACGATGATGGCCGTGCCACTGGTTTTCGAAGGAAACATCATCGGCACATTGATTCTCTTGTCCCTGCGAGAGAGAATACAGCAAATACGACATGGCCACAGCGGACCGAATAGGTATCATGCTGGCAGGCGCTCTCGCTACTTTCAAATTGTCCACTGAGAGAGACCGGGCACAGCTGGCCCTTTCGGAGAGTGATACGCGGTTCCGGCAGATTGCGGACAGCATTAGCGGAGTATTTTGGCTGGTTGAACTGGATCCGCGTCGTCTGTTATACGCAAGCCCGAATGCTGAAGAGGTTTGGGACTCACCGCTGGCAGATACCTACGCTGACTTTGGAAAGATCTACAGGAACATTCACCCTGAAGACAGGGAAATGATTCAACAGGGTAGCAGCGACGCGGACAAGACCGGCTATCTTGATGTGGAATATAGAATCATCAAACGGGACGGCTCGGTGCGGTGGATCCACAGCCGTGGCTTTCCGGTGAACGACACCGATGGAAATCTGTTCAGGATGAGCGGGTTCGCCGAAGACATCACGGATCGAAAGACGGAACTAGAAAGGATAGCCGAAGCTGGCCGTCTGCTCTCTGTGGGGGAGTTGGCATCCGGCGTTGCCCATGAGATCAATAACCCATTGGCCGCCATCAGCCTTTACTCCGAATCCCTGATGAGCCAGGGCCTTCCAAACCCGGTCATCAATGACTTGAAGGTCATCTCAGATCAAGGGAAACGGGCGGCAACCATCGTACGGAACCTATTGCAATTCGCGAAGAAGTCTTCCCCGGAGATCGCCGCGGTCGATGCCAGAGAATTCATCGAACGTTGCCTGGCGCTGAAGAATCACGACTTTCGCGTGAACAACATCTCTGCTTCAACCAATGTTCTCTTGGACCATCCTGAAATCGCGATAGACGAGTAATTGATGACCCAGGTCCTCTTAAACATCCTGAGCAATGCAGAGCATGCCTGCGTCGGGGCCCACGGGCGCGGTCACATTTCGATTTCGGTTCAGGAGACCGGCGGGTCAACCCGAATCAACATATCCGACGATGGACCTGGTATTTCGGCTGAAAATCTGGGGAAAGTGTTCGACCCATTTTTCACGACTAAAGAGGCGGGCTGCGGTACGGGATTGGGCCTGAGCGTTTCCTACGGAATCATTGCCCAGTTGGGGGGCTCATTGTGGGCGGAGAGCGACGGCGTGTCGGGTTCCACCTTCCAAATAGAAGTTCCTCCGAGCGACTCGGGCGCCGCCGGTCGGCCAGATGAACCAGCCATTTCCCCGCT
>Ga0207991_1001247_pt1 | contig 15828 bp, 18 predicted proteins | sample ETN07SmetaG_FD_185786 | JGI IMG/M metagenome (GOLD analysis project Ga0207991, IMG submission 185786) | Marine microbial and viral communities from oxygen minimum zone, Eastern Pacific Ocean - ETNP2014F14-07SV275 (SPAdes) (version 2) | ecosystem: Environmental > Aquatic > Marine > Oceanic ... | reverse complement strand
GGATTGGATTTGGAATCCATTGATCTAGATCGAGCCGGAGTAATCATTGGTAGTGGCGTGGGCGGCATTCAAACGCTGGAAGATCAGCATAAGGTATTACAAGAAAAAGGACCCCGAAGGATATCTCCATTTTTTGTGCCTAAAATGATTGCAAATATTGCTGCGGGACAAATTGCTATTAAATTTGGATTTTGTGGACCTAATTATACTGTTGTTTCTGCTTGTTCATCCGGATCCGACGCTATCGGCCAGGCTTTTCGTAAAATTCAATATGGCGAAACAGATGTAATGATTACTGGCGGTAGTGAAGCATCGGTCACACCTATGACCATCGCCGGATTTGGAAATATGAAAGCTCTTTCAGCTTCTCATAATGATGAACCTGAAAAAGCTAGTAGACCTTTTGATAAAAACAGAGATGGTTTTGTCCTTGGTGAGGGTGCCGGAATGATCGTACTTGAATCCTTGGATCACGCCCAAGCTCGCGGTGCTAATATTCTAGCAGAAATGTCAGGTTATGGCGCTACAGATGATGCGTTTCATATAACTCAACCAGCTGAAGGTGGCGCAGGCGCGGTAAAAGCTATAATAAATGCTCTTGCAGATGCCGGTGCCCAACCTGATGAAATAAATTATATCAATGCTCACGGTACATCTACACCTTTCAATGACAAATCTGAATCAGCAGCAATTCGTACTGTTTTTGGTGCTCATGCTGATTCATTGAAAGTGAGTTCTACTAAATCAATGACAGGACATCTTTTAGGCGCCAGCGGTGCTATTGCTGCCGTTGCCTGCATTAAAGCACTACAGGATAACAAAGTCCCTCCCACGATTAATTATACAACCCCAGACCCGGAATGCGATTTGGATTATGTACCGAATAAATCACAAGATTTGGAATGCAATATTGTTATGATGAACGCCTTTGGGTTTGGCGGTCACAATGCTGTATTAGTGCTTCGAGCATGGGACGATTAGTATTGCGGTGTTAAAGTCGCTGAAACAACTATTTTTTAGAAATTCTTCCACATATACCCCACTTGAAAAACAAATAGACTATACGTTTAGAGATTATACATATCTCTACCAGGCATTTACCCACCGTTCCAAAAGCGCAAACCCAAAATACAATTACGAACGTCTTGAATTTCTTGGCGATGCGGTTATCGATATCATCGTCAGTGAAGAATTGATGAAGGAATTTCCCGAGGGAGATGAAGGTTTACTAACTCAAAAACGATCTGCCCTCGTGCAGCGTTCATTTTTAGCATCCATGGGTTCATTGTTGAATCTTCTGGATAATTTTAATGTTGAATCCACAGTAAATTTGAATAATGATAAAGTAGCCGTTAAACAATTAGCTAACTTATACGAATCCTTAATAGGTGCTATTTACTTGGACGGTGGTATGAAACCGGCTAAAAACCTCATTTTAAATACGATTTGGCAGCACCGAAAGGAAGCATGGAAAACAGTGAATTTCAAAGGATTACTTATTGAATACTGCCATGCCAAGAATATTGAAAACCCCAAATTTCTTATTTCAGATGTCTCGGGGCCGGATCACCAAAAATTATTTGAGGTCCATGTTAAAATCGGAGCTGACATATTTCCGTCTGGAATTGGGATGGAAAAAAAGTCTGCTGAACAATCAGCAGCACAAAATGCCCTGGAAATTCTCCAGGTTTAAGCTTTTATCTCTTTGATCTGATCGCGGATCTTCGCCGCGCGTTCGTACTCTTCCCCATCAATTGCTTCCTGCAGTCTCTTTTCAAGGGAATTCAAAGAGGGAGCCCAGTCTGCGGAATCAAGAGCTTCCTTTTCTTCCGAACTGATATCTGATAGCATGGACGCTTCTGACATCACGTCTTCTTCAACCAGAATAGGCGCCTGCAAGCGTAAGGCAACTGCTAGGGCATCGCTGGGACGTGAATCGATTGACCGCTCGCCGATACCATCACCGCTGATTTCCAAACTTGCGAAAAATACACCTTCCTTCAACGTGGTTATCTTGACGGTTTTTAGTTTGCTGCCGATCCCTTTAATAATATTACCTATCAGATCATGGGTCAATGGACGGGGTGTTTCCATATACTCCAAAGCCAAGGCAATGGACTGTGCTTCAAAGGCACCTACAATGACAGGTAGTCGGCGTTCGCCATCGATTTCTTTGAGGATAACAGCATAGCTGCGGCTGGGAGGATGGAATGAAATCTTATTGACTTTTACAGCGATCATATGTGGATAACCCTTATGTCAATATAGACTGTGAATTTAGCCATGTACAATACCTTTATTTTATTTTGATGATAATTCTTCTTTTAATAGCATGATGGGAACAACCGGCGAGGGATCTGTACCATGTAGGATAGCGCACCAATAACTCACCCAGTCGCCGAAGTGGATCAGGTGCAGGAGTCTGACTCTTACTGATGATCCTGCTACTGCAACAACGTGCTGGTTATTATTCTTCATACCAATAATGCGCTTGGTGATCTTCTGCCTTAATTGTACCTGATCATGATCATTGCTATCGGTGAGCCAAAGCACACTCATGTTATCAAACAGTTCAGCATTGTTTTCCCAGCCTGCGATTTCATTATGGTTCATTTCCGGCAGTTCATTATGATAAGCCAGCATATCCGCATTTTCACAGAACTGTCCTTTCCAGCGTAGTGCCGCGACTGCAGTGCTTTCTGATGTACCATAAATAATGGGCAGTGTTTTATAAATTGATACAGCTAATGTATATGTCAGGTTGGATGCAACTTCCTTTGCGTATTCATCCCGGTGCACGCGAAGCAATTTTACTGTATTTGAAATTTCATCAAAAATGGAGTCACCAATCAATCCTTGAGCCCTGAGCAAAAACAGCATGGGGACGATTGAATATGCCAACGCGGCCCTGGGCTGCAGTCCGGCAGGTATCGTAATGATATCACAGTTGTCAGTATTCAATTTTTCTGTTAATGATCCGCCTGTAGAAATACCGCAAATATTTGCACCTTTTGCATTAGCATCTGCGAACGCCGAAAGTGTTTCTTCTGTATTTCCTGAATATGACGAACAGATGACAAGTGTATGTTCATTCACCCAATTGGGTAAATTATAATTACGGCTTACAAGAAAGGGTACGTTCAATTCAGCAGCTAAAAGGGCTCGGCATACATCACCGCCGATGGCAGAACCGCCCATCCCGGCCACGACAACATTTTGAATTTCATTAAAGGTAATCTTTGCAGAGAAATTTTTACCAATATCCATTGCCTGTGCTAATTGGTCAGGAAAATCATAGATAGCTTTAGCCATATGTTCTGTATCGAGTGATTGTTTGTTCATTAATGTGTCCTGTTTAATACATAATCTGTGAATTGCTCCATGGTTTTCTTGTGTTCACCTGTGAATACGGATAAGGAATCCTGCGCCCTGGAAATATAGTCGTGGCTCATCGCTCTGGCCCTTTCATCCACTTCTGTTTCAATGAAAAATTCCCGCATTCGTTCCCGTTTTGTAAAAATATCTACATCGCTATTGGTAATTTCAACCCAGCCATTGTGTTTTCTGGCCAGAATTGTCAATACAGTTTGTTTATCAGCAACGATATCGCTGTCCAGGCTTTTACCCAGATTTTCCTGATAACTGAATATTTCCAGTATATCATCCTGGACTTGAAACGCCCGTCCGAGATTGATCCCATAGTTCCGTAATTCAGCGCATACATCTTTTGATTGACCACCAAGAATACCACCCAATTCAGCACAAAGGCACAACAGAGCACCCGTTTTCCTGCCAATCATGTCCAGGTATTGATCCATCGTTGTGGAGGCATCCCCTTCAAACTGGAGGTCAAAGGCCTGCCCTTCACATACGGTTAATGATGCTTTATTATATGCCTGAAAAGCAACCGTTGTATTCGCCTGCACTTGGCCGATTATGAGTTGCCCCAATGTAAAAATGCTATCTCCCACAAGAATGGCCGCTTCTTTTCCATATTTCTCATGGACAGATAATTTGCCGTGACGTGTATCATCATCGTCCATAATATCATCATGGACCAGTGTAAAATTATGCAATAGCTCAACAGCCAGACCGGCGTGCATGAGATCTTCGGGATCAGCATCAAATCCACGACCAGACAAATGCACCAGTATGGGGCGTAAACGCTTGCCTCGGCCTGTTAATACATAACGGATTGGATCGTATAGATACGCCGGTTCTTGAGGAATATCCAGCTTGACTAGATGGCGGTCTGTTTCCGAGCGGATGAAGTCCAGCAACTCGGTGAATAATTTAGTGTCCGGCATCGAGCTTTAATGTGCCTATTTCCTGGAGCTTATTCATGACCAATGCTTTGATCTCTTTCATGCGTTCTCGAGTATTGGCTTCAAAACGGCAGACGATCACCGGTTGTGTATTGGATGATCTTACCAAACCCCAGCCATCACCAAAACGAATCCGAACGCCATCCACCGTGATGCAGTCATAATTAGCGGTGAAATAATCCACGGCTTCTTTGGCAATTCGGAATTTTTCTTCATCGTTTTCCGCTTCCAGACGCAGCTCGGGGGTAGAGTAATATTTAGGAAGTTCAGCAACCATTTCCGAAAGTTTTTGATCGCTTCTGCTTAACATCTGCACGGCGCGGGCAGCCACATAAATGGCGTCGTCATAGCCATAATAATCGTCAGCAAAAAAAATATGTCCGCTCATTTCACCACCAAAAGGGCAGCCCAGTTCATGCATCTTCTGCTTGATGAGCGAGTGGCCGGTTTTCCACATGATAGGTGTACCACCATGCTTGGCAATCATTTCTTCCAGTGCCTGTGAACATTTAACATCGTATAAGATTTTGTCCCCTTTATTTTGGATCACTTCCGGTAGAAACAGGGCCATGAGCTGATCCGCCCAGATGATTTCTCCGGTTTCATCCACCACGCCCACACGATCGGCATCACCATCAAATGCTACACCTATATCATATTGACCTGTTTTCATGGCAGCGATTAGATCAACCAGGTTTTCCTGCACCGTTGGATCGGGATGATGATTGGGAAAGGTGCCGTCGATATCGCAAAAAAGTTCTGTCAACTCAACTCCGAGCTTTTTAAACACCTCCGGAGCAAGAATCGCACCAGCGGCATTACCGCAGTCCATGACCACTTTCATGGGGCGCTCAATATTGATTTTGCCTACAATCATATTGATGTAATCGTCCTTGAGTTCATGCCTTACTTCACTGCCCTCCCCTTTTTCAAACGCCCCGCTTTCAATAATTCTGCGGATATCCTGGATTTGAGCACCATAAACAGCTTTACGATCTAACGACATTTTGAAACCGTTGAATTCCGGTGGATTATGTGAACCAGTGATTTGCATGGCACCGGAAACGCCCAGCTTAAACATGCTGTAATAATTCACTGGTGTGGGTAGTATACCGATATTAATAACATCGACTCCTGTAGAGAGAACCCCTTGTTTGAAATATTTGATCAGGTCCGGGGTCGTCAGGCGAACATCACCGCTCAAGGTGATTTCCTGGCCACCAGAGCGTTTGACAAATGTGCCGAACCCTTTGCCCAAGTTTTCAACCACGTCCGGCGGGAAATCTTCTGCCACTTTACCGCGAATATCATATTCTCTAAAAATGTATTTATTGATCATAATAAGTGAAAATTCTTAATGGTATATCATTGTGTGGTATATAATTTTATTAAATAGAAATTACGCTATCCATAACGAATGTGATATGATTCTATATACTATTTATTTTACTTCAGCATTTTAGAAAGATTTTTTTTCATTACTGCTGAAGCGGTGAGCAGACCTGAAAAGAGAGCGCTAGTGACGCCCACTGTGGTAACGTCCTGACCGGTAAGATAAAGATTTTTTATTTTCGTCTGAGGCCGTAGCCATTTTTGACGAAAGCGCTTTGGAGTATGACTAATTCCATACATCTCACCCTTTTGATAATTAGCCAGGGAATTAACCGTCAAGGGAGTTGAAAGTTCTGAATACACCAATGAATCCTTAACCTGGGGAACATGTTTGTATAAAACATCAAGCATTCTATTGGAGAGTAATTCCTTTTCCTTTTCATACTCCTTTCCCCTTTTCTTCCAGGGTTCTAATTTCCATTTTGAATACCAATCCCAGTTGCTGAGTGTAATGACTTCAATAGTAGCATAACCTGTGTGATCTTTATTCCAGGCGTCATCTTTTGCAGAGGGAAAAGAAACGTATACCACAGGAAAAGCTTTATCAGCATTCTTTAAATATTCCTGCACGTTTCGGTCGTGATCGTAACCGGGATAGATCCACAGGTTTGTATTATTTAAATCCATTTCCTGGGCAGATGTGTTCAGCCCCAGATGCAGACAAACATAACTATCTGTCTTTTCAATGTTATCGAGATCAGCATGATGAGATCCATTCACACTGTCATTCTGCAGAAGTCGGTCAAAGGTATTGAAGATGCCGGTATTGCTGATGACAATAGGCGTTTCCAACACATCGCCATTTTCCATTTCTACACCTATGGCCTTACCATGATGAACAACAATTTTATTCACGCTGGCATTTACAGTCACCCGGCCGCCGTTCTTTTCGATAACGTCTGATACGGTTTCAGCAATGCGCCTTGCAGAACCCACAGGATAATTGCCGCCATCGAGATAATGGCGCGCCACAAAGGCCTGCATAGCGAAACTGCTCTGTTTGGGCGGAAGGCCGTAATCGCCCCATTGTCCGGTGAGCACTCCCAGCAGTTCACGGTCATCGGTCAAACTGCTGATGACATCGTAGGTAGTTCGGTCCGCATATTTGAAAAATTTTCGGGTCATGAAGGGATAAGCTAAATCAGCCATAAAGGTTGGCAGTGATTTGTTGGCAAAATAAGGTCGGGCACTGCGGACGGCCAGATCCAGATAGTTCATATATGCTTGTATGGCATTTTCCTCTTTAGGGAAATAACCAATCATATCTTCTATAAACTGTTCTCTAGGTGCTACAAAATTGTAAGAACGATCCGGAAAAATGATGCGATCATAATTCTTATCCATATAGGACCACTGCAGCTGGCTGTCGGAAATGAGGTCGAATAGCCTGCGGGCTCCAGACCACTTTTTATGTACTTCTCCAATGTAATGCAGACCTACATCCCACTCAAAGCTGTCACGACGAAAGGTATGAGTCCAACCGCCAATTTTGAAGTGTTTTTCCAGGACCAATACACGTTTGCCGTTCAGGGCCAGTAGAGCTGCCGTGGTAAGGCCGCCCATACCTGAACCAATAATAATAGCATCGAACAAATCATTTGCCAAGTCAGGTTTATAACTTGTCCATTTTTTCATGACAGTCTCTTGAAAATTATTTTGACAATATTCTTGAAGATGCACTAGCAGAAAAAAGTTTACTTACTTTTTTCATTTTTTTGCTTTTTTCTTTAATATTCAATCACCTGACCCTGGACTTCAGCACTGGCTTTTTCCAGATCAACCGGTTTAGAACATCCGGTCAGACCAAATAGTAAATTTATACTGATCATATGAACATTGTATTTCATTTTGTATTCCCTGCTTGCTCTTCATAATCTAATACATGTTTTGTCATAAATGTTTTTGCAAACTCAAATGACGCTTTTCTTGCTTCCGGATTTCCCCCATAGGTCGGGCCGCGATCGGCGCACAAAGCCAGGGCAATCTTCTGCCGCAGGGGTGTGATCATGGGAATATCCAGGAAGTTCATGAGCACTGCACCATCGCCCCGCATGCGGAAATGGCAATCGAACAAGGCATAACCATCTTTATCAATGACTAATTGTTGGTCGCGATCAAAGCTGTGATGAGCATCGGGGTAGACAGTAATGCCAATATTGACACCCACCGCCTGCATATCGGTTGCCAGTTCTTCGCAAGCAGCGGCAGGGACCCAATTATCAAGTTCACCAATGAGGATATGAATTGGAGCATCCGAAAAGTCCATGATCTCAAGTTCAAAGAAACATGGCGGATAAAAGGGTAAATGAGCGCAGAAACTGCCTGCAGGAGCGATGGCATCTTTTAAGGGCAGCCAGGCAGAAAACAATGACACAGAACCACCGAGGCTCCAACCAGTGATGGCCACGCGCTGGGGATCGATGCGGGGATCTTTTATCAATGTATCCAAGGCCTGATAGGCATCCAGGATCATCATGGCCGTTGTAACAGAGATCTGCTCCCCTACGGTGGAAGACACTCCCCGGCTGTTAAAACTTTGCAGTTCGAATGTGGCTATACCCATGTCTCTGTACATGGCTAAATATTCCAAGTGGTGATCAGACCAGTCCTTGCTGCCAGCCAAACCTATCACCAGAGGCAAATTTTTATGCCCCTCGCCAGCAGGCATGCGCAGGATGCCGTATACATCCTGGGTTTCTTGGTTTTCGAGATCTGTTATAACATGATAGAAAGAAAATGGATTGGCACTGTTGAACGTGATGCGTTCGCCATTTTCAGCCAGGCAAAGCTGAAATAAAAATAGAAAAGTGAATGTTTTTTTGATCATTGTGAGAAATATTTTTTAATATTTATTAAGTCATTTCCTTTACGTGGTTGTAACTGTACTGCTTTTCTATGGTTTCGTTGCCATTTTCTGATGGTTGTAAAATGATATTATAGCCATCCACTTTATCTAGTTCCATAATACCGTCGATGTGCATTTTTTATCCTGGAATTCAAGCAATTCTTTGGACTTGGCCTTAGCTTCCTTTGCATCGACGGCCGCCTCGAAAGAGTTGGTATGGGATTCATAAAAACCAGAAGAGACCTTTTTATCGTAAAAACCGGCGTGTATCAAAAAAAGTTTTATTTTCATATTCTTTTTATTTGTTCATGAATCTAGCCCTTTTTGGAGAAACAGTGCACAAGAAACGAAAAAGACCTGCTCACTTTGGACTGTATTATATCATACTTTCATTATTCAAGCTAGGGTATACTCAAATCCGTACGGAAAGAAGAGTTTGAGCGGTGGACGGAGTCACATTTTAAATTTTACAGGATAGCCAAATGCTTATTTAAACAGTGCAGAATTCAGCAAGTTTATTCTGCTCGATCTCACCCTGATCAGTAATTATATGATCCACTAAATCCAATGATACAATATCGCTGGAATGGGAAATGAGTGTATAATCTAATCCTCTAACGTTTTCGGATTCTTCTTTTAGGTAAATATTCTGATGTCTTGAAAAAGTTGGAGTAATCTCCAAAATAGGTGAAAAAAGGTATATCGGTAATTTATGAATATGGCATTCACTGACAATATTGGAGGTACCGCTGTCGCTTACAAATTTTCCATCTGACGTGATGGCATAGGCACCAATGAATAGCTTGTTGACCTTATCAAAAAAGTGAATGAGATCCCACTCCGGGATGACGGTATACTTAATACTGTTCTTTTCCATGATATTGATAACCTGCATGGTCTTGATCGCATCCTGTTTTAGGATCAGAACTTCAAATTCCTTTCCCATCTTTTTTGCTTCAGGCATGAGTAGTTCCACAGGCTCTTCAACAGCATGGAGAACAATAAAATCACCGTCTTCGATATGATTCAGTCCCTGCTTGGCCAGTTCACTCATATCGTACTCCAGGCGCTTGATAAGTTTTTCAATGATCTCAATCGATGCTGATTTCATGGTGGCAATATTCTTATCTTTAAAATATTCCTGTTTTTCAAGCTCCTGCTCAAAAAGAATAATCAGATTATCTATGGGATACATCCGGGGCTGGCTGTTGGTAATTATGGCACAGACCTCTTTTAACTGGGAGCCGAACATATCTGCCTCGCAATCCAGGTCTTTGATGGCTTCAATAATGGCCCGCAGCGTTATCAGGCTGGTATGGGATGACGAATAAAACTTGACAATTTCCCTGAACAGGCTATCCAGGATCATTTGATCTTTAGTACTCATAATGACAGCCGCAGATATATGACCAGGTAAATTGAGGCAACAAACAGTGAAATCAGGGTAACAATAAGGCCCTTTTTCATAAAGTCAATGAAGGATATTTCCACCCCGTATTTTTTCGCGATACCCACTGATATAATATTAGCTGACGCGCCGATTATGGTAATGTTACCGCCTAAACAGGCTCCCAGGGCCAGGGCCCACCAGAGGATGTTGTTGGGGATAGGATTGCTTTCCAGCAGCAGGTGGATAATGGGAATCATGGTGATCGTAAAAGGGATGTTATCCAGGAAGCCGGATATAATTCCGGATACCCAGAGCACCATTAATACAATGACATACGGATTGTTGCCGACATTCATGAAAACGTTATGGGCGATCCATTCAATGACCCCATACTCTTCCAGTACACCAACCAAGATAAAAAGGCCGGTGAAAAATAGCAGCGTGCTCCATTCCACCTCTTCCAGTACATGTTCCACGTCAGCCCGGGAAATGATCAGCAGTACCATGGCCATGCCTAAAGCCACCACACCTGGGGCCAGCCCGGTGATAGTTTGGGTAATGAAAAGCAGGATAGCCAGAAACAGGCAGACCAAGCTTTTGATCATCAGGTTCTTATCAATCTTAATATTGGCAAATTCAAACCGGATCTTTTCCAGCAGGAGCTGTACGGACACTAATTTTGACATGCTGGTATTGATCGGCTTGAATTCAACCCGATTAATAAACCAGATATAACCTAGTACAATGATGAAGACTGGAATCACCGTTGGGGTAAGGTTCAGTATAAATTGATTAAACGACAGCCCGACCTTTGAACCAATGATCACATTGGGCGGGTCGCCGATCAGTGTTGCCGTTCCGCCGATATTGGAGATAAATATCTGGCTTAAAACAAAATTTCTGGGATTAAGTCCCATACCCCGGGTCAGTTCAATAATAATAGGAATAATGATCAATACGGTGGTGACATTATCAAGAAAGGCGGACATCAGTGCCGTGACAACGGAAAATAATACCAATATCTTTACCGGGCTGCCTTTGGTGATTTCAGCGATCTTTACCGAAACAATGGTGAAAAATCCGGATTTTTTTATCAGGCTAACCAGGATCATCATTCCAGTCAGCAGCATCAGTGTTTCAAAATCAACATACCCCACCGCATGGTGCTCCGTAGTAACGCGTAAGACGACCAATACTCCAACTCCGGCCAGGGCAGCGGCAGCTTTATTTACCAGATCAAATGTGATCGCTGCGTAAACAACTAGAAATACTAGGATAGGTAAAAAAACGCTGGAATGTTCCATATTGGACTAAGCTATGCTAAGGAGTTAAATGTGATCGCTAGTCTTTTTGTACAACTATTACAGGGCAGTGCACGAGATTTGTAATTCCTTCATCTACAGAATCCATAATACTGGCTTTAAACTCGCTCATTTTTCGATGCCCTACAATTAATAAGTCAAAATCTTTGCAGTGTTGTTCTATCGTCTTGGGAATCCTTTCACCTTCTGCAATGATAAATTCAATTTTTCCTAATATACTTTCATATCCATATTCTTTGATTTGATCCTGTATCATGTCAGCCGTTACCTTTTTAGGACTATCCATCATCATACTCATTTTTCCAGCATGGGGATCATTCACATGTATTACGACCAGATTAGCCTTTAAATCGTTTGAAAGATTAACCGCATGCTCAATAACAAGCTGTTCGCTGCCATCGCCCATAAGTGCAACCATTATTTTTTTATAGTGACCCATTTTTTATTTTATTTATCCACGCTACTGCTGGTCATATTACATTAAAAATGTTTGAAAAACTAAAAATGAATATGGTGTTATTCTACCCTTACTTGCACAAACGAAAAGCCCCGCAGGGGCGGTGCTTGTTCATTATTTGATCTAAACCAATAAGCGCTACACAGCGTCAGATAAACTGGAGAAAGTGAATTCGGAAGCGCGAATGGCAGGTACCATCGAACCGCCTACACGAACGGGTTCTGACATACCCGTAATTTTATTAAAAACAGCCATTGGACTTTCGTTAAAACGAAAGTTTTTTATAGCATGTTTGATACGACCATTTTCAACCCAGAATGTTCCATCTCTCGTAAGACCAGTTAATAGAAGACTTTGTGGATCCACAAAGCGAATATACCAAAAACGGGTTACCAGTACCGCACGGTCAGTATTGCTGATCAGCTCATCCAGCGTTCCCTGTTCCCCTTCAATGATAATATTGGATGGATAACCAGTTGGTTCTTTACCCTGTTTTTTAGCCCAATACCGGCCATAGTATAGTTGCGTTAATACACCATTCTTAATCCAGATGTTTTTCTTTGCCGGCTGACCATCACCCCCGAATGGACTACCCAGCAATTCCGGGTGTGTGGGGTCGCTCCGCATGGTAACATTATCGCCTGCCACTTTTTCACCAGTTTTATTCCCCCCCCCTGCTTTGGAAAAAAAACTTCTTCCTTCATCAGCGGAACGGGCATTCAAAGCATACGACCCAAAGCGCATAAAATCTGAAACAGCCTGGGGTTCCAGTATTACGGGATAGGTTCCCGGCTCAAGTGTTTTACTGCTGCTGGAGGCTTCAGCTTTTTCCAGCGCGCGCGCGCTGGCTGCCTGGTAATCAACCAGATCAATATTTCGCGCACTGTCACTACCCCAGCCTGACCCTAATCCATCCTGAGTTCGTGTGGTAACACTGAACGATGCATTCGTACTCTGGTAATAGCCAAAAAGATTGTGATTGTTGCCTACAGCAGAAAATCCATGTCTGTTACTAAAAAAACCTGCGCTGATAAGATCTTTATTAATAGAGGGTTCAATGGATGACTGCACACCTTTAGCCCGTAACTCTGGAGTAGCTGCAGCGGTGTTGCTGAAATATGGTGTAATAGGCAGATAGACCTGAGGCTGGAGTTCAGGCACATATTCAGGATCTTCTGGTGCAAAAAGGGCTGCTTCCTCGGCGGTATGCACAATTTTCTGGAGAGCATCATCTGTAAACTCCGTTCCACTGGCGGTAGCGTGCTGTTTACCAAAATAAACTAACACCCGAACATTGAGAGTATCTTCATCGCCGCTGGTGGTTATTGAATTCAGGGCAAAACGTGTATTGCCAGAGCGGCCCCCAGATAAGTTGACACGAATTTCATCGGCAGATGAAAATGACAGCGTCCGTTCTATAATTCTTCTGGATTCAGATTCGCTCAGTATCATATCTGCTTTTGTGTATTTAAAATATTTACATTACGGAAACGGGCCGGTGAACAGCCGTGACTCACTGCATTACTCTGACCCGGCTGACCTTTACCATCATAATAAGTACCCCCAAGTTCCCAGGATCGTTCATCACATATAGCATCACAGGAATTCCAAAATTCCTGGGTGTTCGCCTGGTAGGCAACATCTTTCAGCATGCCGACAATTTTACCATTTTTTATTTCAAAGAAGGCCTGTCCGCTGAACTGAAAGTTGTAGCGCTGCTGATCAATGGAATAACTGGCATCCCCTACAATATAGATGCCATCTTGGGTATCGGCGATAAGATCATCGAGCGTAAGGGCATCTTTTCCAGGTTCTAAATGAATATTGGGCATGCGCTGAAAAGGAATTGAACTCCAGCTGTCACCATAACTGCAGCCATAGGAGCGATTGACTTCCGGGAGCCCGGCAGATCTTCTGGCAGCTTGATACTTCTCCCAGTGTACCTGGTCCCGGGTCGTCTGATAATCAATGAAAATACCATCTTTTACCAGATGCCACTCGGTGGTTTTCACTCCATCATCATCGTATCCGCATGTTGCTAATCCACCTGTGATTGTCTTATCCGCAACAAAATTCACTATATCTGAACCAAATTTGAGTTTTCCCATTTTATCTACGGTTAAAAAACTGGTACCGGCATAGTTCGCTTCGTAACCCAGCGCCCGATCAAGCTCAGTGGGATGCCCGACTGACTCGTGTATCGTAAGCCACAAATGGCTGGGGTGCAGAATAAGATCCTTGGGTCCTGGTTCTACTGATTTGGCTGTGAGTTTTCGAACAGCTTCTTCGGCCATTTTCGGTGCCTGATCAACCAGGTTGCTCTGTTCAACATACTCATATCCAAGTCCCATGGGTAATACATCGACAGTCCGTGTTTCAAATTCACCCCTTTCTGAATCAATGGCCGTTACGGTAAACGACGGGAAGGCACGATGTAAATTTTGATGAATCACACTCCCTTCTGTGGATGCAAAATGTTTTTCCTCGTTCATAAACAGCATTGAAGAACTGCAATATTTTGCTCCCTTGATCTTTAATGCTTCCGCATTCACCATTAAAAGCAGATCAATTTTTTCATTGATAGACACCTCGAATGGATCTTTTATAATAGGGCTATTCCACTGCGCCTCATAGCTCTCCACTTCAGCCAGACGTATCGGAATGCGTTGTACAACCCTATTTGCCCGAGCTATTTCCATCGCCCGCATCGTGATGTTGGCGACGTTATTTTTTGTTAATCTATGACTGGCAGCAAACCCCCAGGTTCCATCGACGAGTACGCGAACTCCAAAGCCATAGCTCTCACTATTGGAAATGCTCTGAATGCGGTTTTCACGCGTCCTGATACTTTGGTTCTTATGCCGTGATATACGAATGTCTGCGTAGTCAGCTCCATTCGCTGTGGCAGTATTCAGTGCTGTATCTAAAAACTCTTTCATTTCATATCATCTTCGGGATTTATTCCCAGCATCAGGCTGTCGCGACACTTTGCAGGAGTTCGGTAATGGATAATATCAGTTATCATCGTTTGAAAAGAAACATCATTATAATTATCCAGAGAATCACAATTCTTTCGATAAGGACTGCCCTGCATGGGCAATAAAGGAATTGGAGTATTGACCGGATTTTTTTCACTAATCATCTGCCCTATCAAGCGGGACTTTGGCAGGAATGCTGCCGCACTGATAAGAGAAGTAAATTTTATAAATGTGCGTCTTTTCATATTTGTTTCTTTATTTTTTCATTCTTACAGTAAAACAAATATACTCCTGGTATAGAAATAATACTGGAAAGAAAATAAAAACCCCGCATTAGCGGGGCTTTTATTTAAAGAAAACCATTTTTCAGTTCGGAATACCACTTCCGCTATGTAGTGGTGTATAGTGGCCAGCTTTAACTTTCCATTGACCGTCTTCTACAACCAATAACTGACTGACTCTTGTTCGATAATCATTCTTTTCCACGCCGCTTATTTTGTAGGAACCTACCAAATAGTAATACGCTATTGCAATATTACCCTCATCAAGGACATCCACTTCTATGTAGCGGGGTGTGAAATTAAACTCATCATCACGCTCCTGGTTCTCAGTAACCGCTGCTACGGTTGCCGGCGTTCTGTACCAGAAAGAACCGTTGGAATCACCATTCATGGTTCCTCCCGAATGAAGTGTGGATACAAATGCTTTCCAGTCTTTCTTATTTTGGGTAGCCCAGTGTTTCTTGATCAGTGCATTTACATCATCGACATCACCCGCAACAACAAATGACGAAAATATGAAGGTTAACAGTAACAGTTTTTTTAACATAATGAACTCCTTAATTATTAAGCTTATTTCTGCAGTTTGACCAAATTCCAGCGGATGGCCAGGTCTTCGTGAACATAATTGCTCCAATAAGCACTATGTTTTTTTAGAAATGCTTTGCGTTCTTCCTCATCGGGCCATGCTTTTTCCACCAGTTCACTGAAATCCTCATTCATGGCGTCTTCCATGGTTGCATATTCATTAACCAAAATGACTGACCTACCGCCGGAACCGCCCATGGATCCCGTCCAGTAGTGCATGAGCATCATGTGACTGAGCAGTTTATCGTTTTTC
>Ga0207991_1001241_pt1 | contig 15855 bp, 15 predicted proteins | sample ETN07SmetaG_FD_185786 | JGI IMG/M metagenome (GOLD analysis project Ga0207991, IMG submission 185786) | Marine microbial and viral communities from oxygen minimum zone, Eastern Pacific Ocean - ETNP2014F14-07SV275 (SPAdes) (version 2) | ecosystem: Environmental > Aquatic > Marine > Oceanic ... | reverse complement strand
GATGGTGGTTCCTGATGTAGAGTGCTCCGCAAATCACGTATTCCAATTTTCTGAAGATTGGCTGAACCCATGCCGAAGATGTCCGGCGCTCGATTTCTTGCTGAAACCCTCCACGGATATGGCGTTTCACACTTTTTCTTTATGCCGGTGATCGTCGCTGATGCCATGCCGGAAATGGAACGACTGGGCATTACACGGGTGATGGCTCACAGCGAAAAACCCGCGGCCTACATGGCCGACGGCTATGCCCGGGCGAGTCGTTCAGTTGCGTTCTGCGGGGCGCAGTCGGTTGGTGCAAACAACCTGGCCGCTGGCTTGCAGGACGCCTATCTCGCCAGCTCGCCGGTGATCGCCCTTACAGGACGATTGCCGCAGGAACTGCAGGACCGGTGGGCGTACCAGGAAGTCGACCACTCGAATCCATTCAACGCAGTTACCAAGTTCAGCAGTCAGGTGAATAGCACCGAACAATTTCCAACGTATTTGAGACAGGCGATTCGGGAGGCGACAACCGGGACTCCCGGACCCGCGCATCTCGATCTTGCAGGAATCGCAGGCGGCAATATTTCAACAGGGGAAGCCGACCTTGAGATCGTGATCGAAAGCCAGTTCAGCAGCCTGCCACCGTTCCGACCCGAACCCGACTCAAGTTCGGTAAACGCCGCGCTGGGCGAAATTTCTCGAGCGGAACGACCGGTGATAGTTGCCGGTGGTGGTGTTACCGCCTCAGACGCAAGCAAGGAACTGATCGCCCTCGCTGAACGACTCAACGTCCCTGTCGCCACCGCGCTGAACGCGAAACACATGTTCCCGCCCGACCACCCGCTCGCGGTAGGCGTACCGGGTGCCTACTCACGGGCTTGCGCCAACCAGGTGCTGGCCGAATCCGATCTTGTGTTCTTCATTGGAAGCCACACGGGCGGCCAGGTGACCAACGACTGGAAGCTCCCACGACCCGGAACGCGAGTCGTTCAAATGGATATCAACGCCGCCGAACTAGGTCGTTCCTTCCCGATTTCTGTTGGCCTACAGTCCGACGTCCGCGCCGGGCTCCAGAAAATGCTCGATGCGAGCAGCGAGGTTGGCTCACCGGGCGATGAGAAGCAGCGTGCGACGTGGGTCGCCCGTACCCAGCAGCTTGTTGCCGATTGGAAGGCAAGCGTCGATCACCTGTGGAACTCTAACGACATGCCGATGAGAACCGAACGACTCAGCAAAGAACTCAGCGATCACATGCCGAGCGACGCGATTCTTCTTTCTGACACGGGCCACTCGGGTATCTGGACCGGCACGATGATCGACTTCACAAGTCCCGACCAATCTTTCATCAGGTGCGCTGGCTCGCTGGGCTGGGCGTTCCCGGCGGCGTTTGGTGCGAAGGCAGCAGCGCCTGACCGACCGGTTATTACCTTCGCTGGTGACGGAGCGCTCTGGTACCACTTCATGGAACTGGACACTGGTGTACGCTACGGGTTGAACACCGTAACCGTGGTGAACAACAACGCTTCACTCAACCAGGAGCGGGGCCTCAACGAACGCAACTACGGCGGTCCCCTGCCCGGATCAGACGAGCTGTGGAAATTGACTGAAACGGATTTTGCAGCAATGGCCGAGCAGATGGGCGGGTTCGGAATCACGGTTAAAAAACCTCGCGATTTCGAAGGCGCTCTCGACCAGGCACTGAACGCCGGTAAGCCCGCGGTGATCGACGTAAAAACCAACATCGACAGCATCGCTCCAGCGGCATGGGACGGTTAGCCCAAGATCGTTGACCAAGATCGTTTTGCTGATCTGACCCAGTAACTAGCCGTGTGACTTTTAGCTTTTTACACGCTTTCGAACGGGCCAGACAATGGTCCAGATGTTCGGGGCCAACTATGGGGATAAATATGCTCGCTGCTGGCACCGGAAGGGCCGATATAACACCGCCACTGGGTATCGCCCATGCTGGCTGGGGCGCACAGTCGCATGAGGGCGCGGAGGGCGTCGATATGCCTCTAACGATCACCGCTCTGGTGATCGAACCAGACGGCAACACTGACCCGGCTGCACGCATCGCCATTCTCGATATTGACACCTGCATGCTGGCCCAGGGTTACGACCGTGCCATACGGGAGGCCGTAACCGAAGCGAACGGGATTCCGCCTTCGAATCAGCGGGTTTCGTACACCCACACTCACTCGGGACCGATCGAGGGGCTTTCGTGGATCGTCAAGGGTGCCGAGATGGTCGGTCCGTGGTTCGCTTCGATGGGACCGGCTTCGGCGCAGGCGGTTTCCGATGCGATCACCGGGCTCACTCCGGTGCGGGTTGATTCGGGCTCGGGGCACTGCGAGATCAACATCAACCGGCGGCCTGTGAGTCATGATGGAACTGTGTTTACGGGTCGAAATGCGGGCGGTTTCGTCGATCACGAGGTGCTGGTAACGGCTATCGACGACCTCGATGGAAATCCCGTTGCGACCCTGGTCAACTACGCGTGCCATCCAACGATCATGGGGCCAGACAACCGACTTATCACTCCCGACTTCCCGGGGCCGGTGCGAGAGACGGTGGAGAGCATCATCGGTGGCACCTGCCTGTTCCTGCAGGGAGCAGCGGGCAACCAGGGGCCTGTAGAGGGGTTTACCGGCGATACGTCCGTTTACCGGCGACTCGGCAAGCAACTTGGAATCGAGGCCGCGAGAATACGCCTGGGCATCGACCCGGTGCCGCGCGAGGAAGTACTCGATGAGATTGTGTCTTCGGGGGCCGACCTGGCTATGTACTCGTTCAACCAGGCGGGCGAGTCGGACAGCACTCTTGCGGTGATCGAGTCTGCTGCCTCGCTGCCGATCAAGGAGATGCCGCCTGAGTCGGAAGTGCAGGATAACTTCGACCGGATCCAGGCAAATTTGGAACACGTCAGGAAAAGCGGTGGCTCGGTCGAGGAGATTAAGCAGGCAGCGTTCCCGGCAAAACGCGAAACCCTGCTGTTGCGTCATACGCAGACGTTTGGCCGGGGCGGTGAAAAGCGAGACATCCCGATTCAGGTGATCAGGCTCGGCAATACGGCGCTGGTTGCGATTCCGGTGGAGCCGTTCGCCGAGATAGGGACCGCGGTGAAAGAGAGATCGCCCGCCGACTGGACGTTGTTTTCGGGTTACTCAAACGGTTACTACGGCTACCTGCCGATGGCGTATGCGTACCCGGAGGGCGGCTACGAGGTCGGCCCGACTGCTCCGTTCGAGGCCGGGGCGGCCGAGCAGATGATCGAGGATTGCCTGGAAGCCATTCACAAGCTCTGGAGTTAGAGCGCGTTCAAGCGAAACTGGAAACTGAAAAGACACAATATGACCGACACAGTTGACGGGCCAAAACTGGCCATTTCGATAAGTGATTTCAGCGATTCAACGCTGCGGCGCGTTCGCCAGCTTGGCATCACCAACGTCCATTCGAGTGGCGGGGCCGGAAGCTCCGATTCCAACTTCGGCCGTGAAGACCAGTTGCCGTGGACCGAGGAATCGCTCGGTGCCGATGTAAATGCGCTCGCAGCACACGGCATAAAGCTGGCGATCAAGATGATTACGGGGTTCCCGAACGCCATCTACGGCCGACCCGGTCGTGATGAAGAAATCGACAGGGTTATTGAATCGGTGAGGGTCGCCGGTCGGCTTGAGATCCCGGTGGTCGAATACAACTGGTACGCCCACCGGATTATCGAGGGTTATTACTACGTGGAAGGCCGGGGCGGTGCCGGGTATCGCGCGTTCGACTACGAGAGGGTAAAAGACCTGCCGCCGTTACCCGACGAAGGAGCGCACACGTTGGACGAAATGTGGGACAACATCACTTATTTCCTGAATGCTGTTATCCCCGCCGCAGAAGAGGCCGGGGTGAGGATGGCGCTGCACCCCAATGACCCGCCTGCGCCGATCAGCCGGGGGTCGGAGCAGATCATGGGGAGCATTGATGGGTGGAAGAAGCTGGTCGGCCTGTTCGACAGCACCGCGAACGGCATAACGTTCGACTGTGGAGTTACACGCGAGATGGGCGGCGATCCGGTGGAAACCGCACGCTACTTCGGAGGTCTCGACAGGATAAACCATGTTCACTGGCGCAACGTGATCACCGAAATCCCCGGCGAAAAGTACACCGAGGTGTTCCTGGACGAGGGCGAAGTCGACATGCTGGCGGTTATGAAGGAGCTGGTGCGGCAGGGATACCCTCGCCTCGTGTATCCCGAGCACCCGCCGGTGTTGGACCACGACAGGGAACATCCCCTCGATGGGATCGGCGCAGGGTATACCGGCTTCGCTTATACAGTCGGCTACGCACGGGCCATGCTGCAGGCGGCACTGGCCGAAAAGTGAACTCGATTTGTCGATCGCCCCCGAGGGCATTAGTATCACGCCAACTCCCGCTTCAACCGACTTCACACCGCCATCGGAGACTACGCCATGTACAACCTGAACCATATTCACCTGAAATCCAACGACCCGAGAAAAACGGCCGAATGGTGGGTCGAAAACTTCGGATTCGAGATCGTCGACGATTCGACAAGGCACACCGGCGACCGTTTTGTGAAATGTCGTTCGGCAAACGGTATCCCGGTGAACATTTCGGGGCCGCTCGATGGCCAGACACTACCGGAGAGCGATTCTGGCTCGAATCTCGGCCTTGAGCACTTCGGGTTCGATGTGGACGACATCGACGCTGAAATCGAGAGGCTCGGCGCGGTCGGCGCACCGCTCGTGGACGGCCCGAACGAACTGCCGGATGGCACGCGTTTTTGCTGGGTGAGCGCACCTGACAACGTTCGGGTCGAGCTGATCCAGTGGCCCGGATAGTCGGCCGTTCGTAACTTTCCACCACCCCCGTTTCCACCCGGTCCCGCCGTCACCACAACCCGATCGCCAATTGTGTTACCGACTGTCGCCGTGTGGATGATTACATCCGCAAGATTTCGACCTGCGTTCTCCATCATCTGGAGTAACGTTATGCCCAAATCGCTAATCATCACGCGGTCAATTTCACGCATTTGATTAGCGGTTACGGATGGGATTCCTGGTGGAGATATTGGAAACGGCTGAAGCCTCGGTTACAGGTTAGCGCGACCGACGGATTGTCGCAGATCGACCCGCCCGCCGTGTCCTGATAGCTATATCAATCGAACCGCGCCCAACGCCGTGGAGACGACTCTGCGTGGAGGTAAATCATGGAGTATGCTCCCGGTTCAAGCGGGGGCGTAGATTAACAAGCATGGAGTGAACGATGAAGCTGCTTTTCTTTGACGATTTCAAGTTGGGTGTGCTCAAGGACGACAACGTGGTCGACATAACTCACCTTGTGGAGAACATTGAGCACACGCACCCACAGCAGCTGATTGCCGGTCTGATCGAAAATTTCGAAGACTACCGGGATAAAATCGAACACGGCGTGAAAGGTTCTGACGGGTACCCGATCACCGGTGTGAGAGTTCGGCCGCCGCTACCAAAACCGGCCAACATCGATTGCATGGCCGTGAACTATATGGAAGATGGCACGCGTGACGAGCCCGCACCCATCAACGTCTTTCAAAAGACACCTCATGCGATTATCGGACCCGATGACACGATGGTGCTGCCCGACGTGCCGGCGACCATATTCGAGGGAGAGGCCGAGCTTGCAATCGTGATTGGCAAGACGGCGACCAACGTAGCTGAGGCCGATGCAGCCGACTATATTTTCGGCTACACCAACTTCATCGACGGCTCGGCCCGTGGTCTGGGTGGTTCCAGTGTTTTTCACGCCATGAAATCACGCGACACCTTCGCCCCTATCGGGCCGTACATCGTAACGGCCGATGAAGTCCCAAATCCGCAGAACCTACAGATTAAACTCTGGAACAACGGCGATCTGAAACAGAACTTCAACTCCGACGATATGGCGCACAAGATCGGCCGCTGCATCGAGTACATCACCGCTATTCACACGCTCGAAGCTGGCGACATCGTGGCCACTGGGACAAATCACCGGGGACTGAATTCGTTCCAGGACGGCGATGTGGTCGAATTGGAATGCGAAGGTCTGGGGCGACTTCGCATCAACGTGAGGGACGACTTGAAGCGGTCCTGGAGCCGGGAGACGCGGCTTGATCGGCAGGAGCGGGGGCTGGAAGATTCAACGCCGCAATTGACCGGCAAGTACGTTTGAGCACCATGCATGGGCGCGCAAAGAGGATGTATCGATGACGATGGCCCGCACCGCCATATCATCGGACGGGGTGCCGATCGTTTACGACGTTCAGGGTGACGGTCCGGACACTGTGGTGTTCGTCCACGGTTGGACATGTAACCGGTCGCACTGGGACACCCAGGTGCAGGCTTTTTCCAACAGTTACCGGACGATTGCCGTTGACATGGGCGGGCACGGTGAATCGGGATTGGAGCGGACCGACTGGACTATGCCTTCGTTCGCCGAAGACGTCGCCGCGGTGCTGGATCGGGAAAACGTCGACCGGGCCGTCGTGGTGGGGCACTCCATGGGCGGACGGGTGATCGGACACGTAGCACACCAACTGGGGCGGCGGGTTGTCGGCCTTGTTGGTGCCGATACTCTGAAGTTCCCGCGAAGCCACTCCAAGGACGGAATTGCAAAGATAATTCGAGCCCTGGAAAGCGATTACGACAGGGCAGTCCGAAATTTCGTCGAATCGATGTTTACTGGCGATACGCCCGAATCCGTCCGGTCGACCATTGCCGAGGGAATGATCGGCGTTCCTGCCGCAGTCGGAATTGGCGCCATGACCGGAATGATGAACGACGATGGTTTGCCGGGGCTGATTGAGGGTCTTGAGATTCCAATAGTTTTGATCATTTCGCATGGTTCGTCGGTGGATATGGATGGTGCGGGCGAGCTTGGAATAAGTCTAAGATTTGTGACAACGGAGGGCCATTTCGTGATGAATGAGGACCCCGAAACGTTTAACCAGCTGTTGGGCGAGGCGCTGGAGAAGATGTTTTAAGGACTGTCGCCCGGTACGCGTTCGATGCCATCAGATTTCAACAATGAGTAACAACGTCCAGGGCGTCCATTCGGCCGCCCCTCTAATGCCCTACGGTCGCGTTTCGGGAGTCGAAGCGGGGGTCTCTCGAATCGTCATGGGGACGCTGGGATCACAGGAACTGGGTTCTGCGTCGGTGATGTTTGACGAGTTTGTCGAAGCCGGTGGGAACTGTTTCGACACCGCGCGGCATTACGGCGCGGCCGAACTCGTCCTCGGGCAATGGATGAAAAACCGGGGCGTCCGTGACGAAACGATAGTAATTACCAAAGGTGCCCACACCCCGAACTGCAATCCCGAAACCGTGACCAAAGAACTCGGAGAAAGTCTGGAAAGACTCCAGACCGACTCCGTCGACATTTACTTTCTGCACCGGGACAATCTCGATGTGCCGGTCGGTGATTTCGTGGACGTGTTGAACCGGCACCAAGAATCGGGGCAGGTAAGCGTATTCGGTGGCTCAAACTGGAGTCTTGCGCGAGTAGCTGCGGCCAACGAATATGCTGAGAAGAACGGGCTAACCGGGTTTACCGTACTCAGCAACCACCTGAGTCTCGCTCGAATGGTGGAACCTCCGTGGGCGGGCTGCCTTGCGGCATCGGACGCGGCATCTCGAGGTTGGCTGGCCGAACAAAACATGCCGCTTTTCCCGTGGTCGAGCCAGGCGCGTGGTTTTTTCGCCGACGGTCGTGCCGACCCTGCAAATCGCTCCGAGCCCGAACTTGTCAGGTGCTGGTACAGCGAAGCTAACTTCAAGCGGTTGGAACGAGCACGGCAGATGGCCGACGAGCGAGGTGTAACGGCGATCGGCATTGCGCTTGCTTACGTGCTGAATCTGCCGTTTCCGACGTTCCCGATAATCGGCCCGCTTTTGCCCGAAGAAACGCGTACCTCTCTGGCGGCGCTGGATGTTGCACTATCGCCTGCCGACATACGCTGGCTTAACCTCGAGGACTAGACCAGGTGGCCGCAGGAAATTCGGTACGATGCGCCAGGGGCGTTCAGGGTGTCCACACCCGCTCGAAAAGCCGCAACCAGTTCTCGCCGAGAATCTTTCGTATGTCGGACTCTGAATAGTTACGGACCGATAGTTCCTCAGCGACGTTCACCCAATCGGCCGGGCTTTCAAAGTGCTTCAAATGTCGGTACGGCTCGGGCGTGAAGTCGACTGTTTTGGCCGGGACCTTGCCCTGCGATGCAAACAGCCACTCGAACCACGATCTTGGCTGTTCCATACAGAAGTCGGTGCCAATGGCGACGTGATCGATGCCTGTCATCTGGACCAGGTAATCGATGGCGTCGATGTATTCGCCCAGTCCGGTCTCGAAGCCACGCTCGAAGAACATGGGGAACGCGTTCGCGCCGATCACACCGCCTCTCTCGACGAGCAGCTTGATTGCTTCGTCAGTCTTGTTACGGGGGTGATCGATATGCGACCGCGCGTTGGCGTGCGTGACCGCGACTGGTGTGTTCGAGTTCTCGATGGCGTCCAGTGTCGTACGGTCACCCACATGCGAGAGGTCGATCAGGATTCCGAGCCGGTTCATCTCTGCCACGGCAGCGAGCCCGAATCTGCTCAATCCGTCGTCCAACCGTTCGTAGCAGCCGTTCCCGAGCAGGTTCCGCTCGTTGTACGTAAGTTGAATGATCCGCACACCCAGTTCGTGAAACAGCCTGAGCCGCCGCAGGTCGTTCCCGATTGGCGCCGCGTTCTGCCAGCCGAGGATGATGCCTGTGCGGTTCTCGGCCTTTGCTGCCCGTATGTCGTCGACCGTGTGCACGGGCCGAATCAAGTCCGAGAACTGGTCGAACCATTCCAGGTAGTGGGTGATCTTGTGAAGGACCGTTTGGTAATCGTCCCAGACTGCGATTGTCGCGTTGATCGCGGTAACGCCGCCGTCGCGCAACGAGCGGTACACGCTTTTCCGGCCCCACTTGCTGGTGTCGAGGCCGTCGATAATTATCGCCTGCTCGAAGATATTTTTTGGGGTTGCCATCACATTCCTTTTTCCAACGCGCTTATGCCCGCAAATCGGAGCGCACAGGTTAGACCGGGTCAGGGTCGCGGTCACAAGCGCGGTCGGGTCGAGCGTGGCATCGACCCTCAGTAATCCTCAGGAATGGCTCCGATGGAGAGTGCGAAGCCGTCCCAGTAGGGCTGCTGGTCAATGCGGGCATCAATGACTGTAGCGACGTCGGCGGTCATTGCATTGGCCAGGGCCGAATCGAATTCCTCGGGCGAGTTCGCCACAACACCATTAATTCCGGAAGCCCGGGCGACGGCAGCGTAATCGACCGGTGTGAGGTCGAGTCCGAACTCCGGCAAACCCCTTGACGCCTGTCGAGATTTCATCGTCCCGAGAGCGCGGTCGTTGACGATCACAAGCGGCATCGCCACGTTCATCCGTGCAAAAACTTCGAGCTCGCCCAGCCGCATAAGAGCCGAGCCGTCGGCACCGATGCCGATCATCGGTACGTCGGGCAGTGCCATCTTAGTACCAAGCGCCGCCGGGATCATCAGACCCATAGTCCGACCGCCCGACGTACCCAGGTATCCGCCATAGCGATCGATGGGCCACAGGTGTTCCAGCATGCGCACAAACGCCCCGGTCTCGGAGATCACTATGCCTTCCTGGGGAAGGGAATCCCGGCAACTGGCAACGATATCCTGGATCGCAAAATCGGCCTTTGGTGGCCGCACGAAATACTTGAGGACGTTTTGCTTTACGGCATCGATGCTTTCGACGGGCACGCCAGGCTTTGAGACGCTCGCAAGTGCGCGCAGCGATTCGGCGAGCGAGCCGTCGATTCGCACTTCGGGGTTCGGTACCGTCGTCCGGTGCTCGGGTCGAGATACCAGTTCGATTGCGGGCATTTCAAACGCCCACGGGGCGTGGGTCATCAATGAATCTGCGCCAACAAGGATGACGAGATCGCAGAGTTCAGCCAGATCACCTTCGACCGTGTTGGGGATGTAGTTGCCGGTCATGACTCCGGCCCAGCGTGGATGGGATTCGGGAAAGACGCCGCGGGCGTCCATGTTGACGAGTACCGCCCCACCTGTGGCCTCGACAAATCGCAGCAGGTCGGCCTGGGCGCCGGTGGCCGCGACATCGGCCCCGACAACCACCATCGGCCGTTTAGCGCCTGCGAGCAGCCGACTTACCTGCTCCAGTGCGGGCCGACCGGGTGAAGATTCCCTGTAACCGGGTGTTGGTTCCTGCAGATCGCCACAATCGCCATCGTCGAAGTTGGCGGGATAGTCGAGCACGACCGGCCCTCGCCTGCCGTCGAGGGCATTCGCCACGGCGTCGCGCAGCATGTCGTTAGCCGTACTCCGATCAAGAGAACCGAATGATTTTGCGACCGAATCGAACATCGCACTGTGATCGGTAACCTGCACCATGTCGGTGTCCGAGTCGGTCGGCCCGGCCTCGAAGACGCAAACCAGTGGCATTCGTTCGAAGTGGGCGTTGGCGATACCTCCGACCATATTTCCCGCGCCGACGCCCTTGACTCCGATCGCCAGTCCCGCGGTGTCGAGAGCAGCGCCGTAATAGGCCGCGGCAATCGCGACGGACGATTCGTGCGCCATGTGGACGAAATCCACACCGGCTTTTCGTCCGGCCTCCATGGCGTCCATAGGAAACCCTGACCCGGGAATCCCAAATACGTGTTTTAGCCCGCGGCGGGCGGCATCCTGCATCAGCAAGTCAGCGAATTGCATTTCAGCGTGCCTTAAGCACATTTCCTCCGACGGGACTTGTTCTGGCTAGTCTGACGGACACGACTGGTGGTCATCCGGACAGCTCCCGTTACTCGTTTTTGACGGCTTTGATCCGGGCGATAATTTCACTTGTGGAGATACCTTCGGTGTAGCCAATCGTCCGGTAAATACCCATTTCCATAGGGATCTGATAACAGAGTCTTTCGAGATCGCTTGAGAAATCGTCTCCGTGAAGAATCAGGTCGATGCCGTGTTTTTCGATCCATTCACGGTCGATGGTTAGCGGTGCATTTGGCACTACTTCGTCTACGTAACGGCAGCCCTCAACGGAGGCGACACGTTCTTCCATGGAAAAAATGGGGCGACGCTTGTAGACCATCACTGCTTCGTCGGCATGAACTCCTACCAGTAGAAAATCGCCCTGCTGACGGGCCTGTTTCAGGAAGTTCACATGGCCATAGTGAAAGAGATCGGCCACCATATCGACATAGACGCGTGTGATTTTAGGTTCTCCTGGCTGATATTTTTTTCGAGCCGAATGAAGCTCGACTGAGTCTGTTCACGCACGCTCGGCGTCGTCCACGTTTATTCGGAAGGTACCGGAACCAGGGCATAGGCCCGGCCCGAGTGAATTTCAGGATCGGGTCTGTAGACGTAATCGACACCAGGCTTGAGATTCTCAAGATAGAGAATCTCACTCTGGTCTCCAACTTTGACCGAGAGGACATATCCGGCGGTAACCGGCAGTTTGAAGTATACAAATCCACTGCCGTTGGTTTTCGCCCGGTGCAGTCCTGTCAACACCGAAGTTGCCGCCAACATGACCTCGGCCCCTCCAACAGCTAAACCTTCAACGTCCAGGACTTTCAGGCTGCCGGTGTGCCGCTGGGGGTCATGTTCGCTCGACAGTTGCATAACCCCCTCGGAGTCCGATTCTTCGGTGGTTTCGGCCATGAGGTCGAGAACTTCCTGCTCAAATCCACCTGCCTCTTTCGGTGTCATCCAATCGGGACCGTACTTGAGCCTGAAGTATTCCTCCGGTGGGTTGGGCACCATGAACTTTTCACCGAGAAATTCGATTTCTTTCAGGTCGTCATGCAGGTTTGCCGGAATTTTGACGACCGGCCACTGGTAGATGCTGTCATCGATAATTCGGTAGCAGGTCCAGTCCAGTTGAATACCGGATTTCTGCATATCAACGCTCAGGTTAAGTTCGTTTATCTTGACACTAACGCTGAAACCCCGCTCCTCGAAAACCGCCGCGGTGCTGTGCACGAGTTCTTCGGTCAGTCCGTGCAGTCCGATTACCGATCCGATATCCAGGTCGTCGTCCCACGGAATGAATGAATTGTCCCTGACTGCGCCCAAACATGTACCATGACGCAAGAAGAAGACCAATCCGAGTTGATCCAGGATCAGTTTCGCTTCCTTCAGCACCGATTCGGCAGTGGACATGTCCATTGGTTCGAACACTGTTGATTGCATTGTGTGGACTGGCTCCTGTGTGGTCGTTTTATCAGAGGCTTCAACGTGGAGCCCGAAACGGGCCACCAGCATCAGAGGGATTGGGCTGAGCGTTAACGTACAGAGTACGGTAGCGCTTCATTGGTCTGCTTAAGGAGACGAGCAGGCACCAATGATATAGCGGTCGAGGCTTTTGCCCTGACGCGACGCGGGTATCGGTGTTTAACAACCCGGCACTTTTGTGTTTCAGGGCGGGTAATTCGACCCTACGGGCGCGGTTGCCACGCCGGTTGTTCCGCAATGGCGTGTGTTCCGTGCAATCAAGAATTGCACGTACCTGTCGAATTGTCAGGTTCATGCGTTTGGCACTTTTACTAGGGCAAGGAGCCTTGATGTTAAACGAACTGGGTGTTGTACGAATATCGACACAAGAACGAGCTCTTATGGAAAATCTTGAGCGGTTGAGCTCGAACTCGGGTTCACACTCGCCAAGCCTTGCGACAATGCAACAGTCGCTGCCCGAAATCCAGATCGATATCGACGCCTGCTTCCTTTCCAACCCGCTTGCAACCGAACTGTTCTGGAGTTATTTCAACGCCGATGTGCTGGCCGATCAACAGTTGTTCAAACGCATGCTCGAGGCGTACCCATCACAAAACAGGGTCATCGCCGAAGAACTGTCTTCGGCCATCGGGGTCGATCCGGGTCGTTTGTTTATCGCCAATGGAGCAACGGAAGCGATACAGGCGATAATCCACAACTTCTCATCGCACATCCACATCAACATCCCGACCTTTTCGCCCTACTACGAGTTCGCAGGCACTGATCACCGTGTCACCAAGTTCCAGGTGGATGTTGAAAACGACTTCGCGCTCGACCCCGAGCAGTACGTGCAGTCGGTCTTGCGTAGTGGCGCCGATACCGCGGTATTGATTTCACCTAACAACCCCGATGGCTATCTGATTCCCGACGATGACCTGAGCTGGATACTCTCCCGTTTGTCGGGGCTCAGAACGGTGATAGTCGATGAGAGCTTTGTTCACTTTGCGGACCGTGCTGGGTCAGGTGCAGGGGGCGAAGTTAATGGCTTGCCTACGCTAGTCGGTCTAACTGACCGATTCGACAACGTGACGGTAATCAAGAGCATGTCGAAGGATTTTGGCATCGCGGGTATACGCGCCGGCTACGCGATCATGAAGAAATCGCGGGTGAACCGCCTGCTAGACCATGGTTACCTGTGGAATACCAGTGGGATGGCCGAGTATTTCTTCTCATTGTTCGCACGACCTATCTTCCTGAATGAATACCGAACGGTGCTGGACACATACCGGGGCTATATCGACCGGTTTACATCGATGACTGCAGGGGCCAGCTTTGTACGGGCATACCCGACGAGCGCAAACTTCCAGCTGATGCAGTTGCCCAACGGTATTTCGGCAGACGTTGTGACCACTTTGCTGCTTATCAGGCACGGGGTTTATGTGCGGGCCTGCGGCGACAAGATCGGGCTCGACGGTGAGTTCATTCGAGTCGCTATACGTACGGAGCCGGAGAACAAAATAGTGTTCGCCGCGCTGAAGGACGTTCTGTCCTGAACGATGGGGTAGGCCTTACTCGAGTCGCTCGACCAGCAGTTCGCAGGGCGTTCGGTCGAGTTCGCAAAGCAACACCGTGTTTCCTGTCACAACGTAGTCGGCGTATGCGGAAAATGACCCGCCACTGAAATCAAGCAGTCGGCCGCCTTTAGATCTTTTCACCGCGCCCTCGATTGAACCTACTGCCGCCGAAACCCCGAATCCCAGGGCGTCCTGGTGGTCTTTGTAAAACCTGATCTCGACATTTTTCTGGTTGAAAAAGCCGTACCAGATCTCGGTCGATCCAGGGACAGTGGCGGTGTCGTACTGTTTCGACTTTTTCCATCCAGCCTGCGTGAAGGACTCCGGAGTGAAGAGCTGATCGATGCGAGTGATTAAGGGCGATTCATCCCCGCCCGAGGCGTGCGCTGTGTCTGCCGCGTCATCGGTACCGCAGGCTGCGATGAGCAGCACGGCAAGCGTCGAGACCAATATCAGCGGCAACGCCCTCGATGTCATCGTAGTTTCCTCTCTGAAGTCCAAGGCGCGGTAACCATAGCCCAATGCGCTCGAGGGCGCACCGAGTTGGCCGATGCAACCGAACCGGCACACCTGTACTAGCGCTAACAGTACAGTCGTTGCTGTTCTGCAGGTCCGCCCTATTCCATCTTTGTTCCCAGAGCCCACCAGATTGATGAACGAGTACGACTGCAAGCGCGGTTGTATCGCCGTCAGAACTGGGATCAAGGGAGGTAAACGATGGGAATTCTTTGGTTTGGCCGGGCACGGACGCTCGAAGATCTGAACGTCAAGGACCTCGGCAAGGAGCAAATTCGCCAGGAAGTCGAGCAAGACAAGATGATCTCTCGAATCCGGCGGGCGCAGGACGAGTATGACGGCTATCTTGATGCCGCTTCCGAGCCTTATGCAGGAGACGCGGAGATCGAGGTTTCGGCATACAAGATGTACCGCGTAATGAAGCGCAAGGCCGCGGCAGAAAACCACCTGCAGCAGGTGATAGCGCGAATCCAGGTCATCGACTCGACAGTCGACATCTTTGAACAGCGCAAAGATCTGGAAAAGAAGGGCGTCTGGAAGGTGATTGCGGGCATGGACGAAGAACGGCTGCAGGAGCAGTCGGAAGTCTTTGCTGCCGAGCGCAAGGAAGCCCAGCTCGGCGTCAACAAGGTCGCCGAGTTACTCGACGTTGACGAGCTTGACGTGAGGGCAAGGAGGGGCACCGGTTACCGGAGGGCAAAAGACGCCATTCTCACGGCTAAAGAGATCAAGCGGGCCTGAACACCAATTAGCCATTCACATGTTGAACTGGCTGATTGGGCCTATCGCCTGGCCGGCACAGTTCAACCGAGAAGGAACAAGACATGACTCAATCGACAGCTACGAGACGAAAACCACCTGACGATAGCGGCGCGGGATCGTTCGGTATCGATCTGGACGACGTTCTCGACGACGACATCAGGGCAGGGTTGCCGGGAATTATTTATGCCCGGTGGGTGCTGGTCATTGCCGGTCTGGGACTGAGCCTTTGGAACTCGGCAAACTTTGTCGAAGCCCTGGTTTAGGTCCTGATTATTCTGGTCCTGGCGATAGGTAACTTCTTCTTACAGGTGGAAGTGAACCGCGAAAGACCCATCACGAAATGGATTGTGTACGGGGCGAGTGCCGTCGACATCGGTGCGATTACCGGTGTCCTGAAGCTCACCGATATGACCTGCCCCCATAACCTGTACCACTCGTTATGTCAGTCCGACGGCCTGTTTCAGCCTTATTGTTTCGGGCGCTGGCGGCCGGTATCCGAGTGAGCTGTGCGGTCGGATTGTGTTGTACTCCCTTCTCCATTGTTCTGTCAGTATCTGCACCTCCTTGAGTGAATAAAAAATCTCGCCATTTAGCAGTTCATCCCTGAGTTTTCCATTGAAGCTCTCGTTGTAGCCGTTTTCCCACGGACTCCCTGGCTGGATAAACAGAGTCCGTACACCGACACGCGGCAACCAGTCCCGAATCGCCTTCGCAGTGAACTCCGGACCGTTGTCCGACCTGATGTG
>Ga0207991_1001238_pt1 | contig 15868 bp, 7 predicted proteins | sample ETN07SmetaG_FD_185786 | JGI IMG/M metagenome (GOLD analysis project Ga0207991, IMG submission 185786) | Marine microbial and viral communities from oxygen minimum zone, Eastern Pacific Ocean - ETNP2014F14-07SV275 (SPAdes) (version 2) | ecosystem: Environmental > Aquatic > Marine > Oceanic ... | reverse complement strand
CTCAATAGGTTTGATATACCGCCAATATCATTTACCTATATATCCAAAGAGTTCCATGTTGATATGAATGGTGCATTAAACATGCTTCATACTAGGACAAATGGTGTCCACATTCTTAGTTGGAAATATGATGAAACAATTGAGACAGTGTCTGAATTACCGGGAGTCTATTATGAAGCGTTAGAATTTCCTGTTTTGGAAGATCCGTCCATCGAGAATGATCGCCAGCGCGCCATGCAAGATTTTCCCACTGTTACACCAGCGGAAGCATTAGCTATGGCGGATCTTTATGTTCAACACCAATGGACTGCAACTGCTGCTAATATTACGAATGGCAGGATCAACGATCCGAACGGTGTAGAAATCGAAACACCAGAATGGGTTGAGTCTGGATCCAACTATCACGCACCCTATCAATGGGGCGGATTTAGAACATTGGAACAGCTTGAAACCGGACTTTTAAATGGTAAGTATGCCGGAGACAAAGCTACAGACTGTGCTCAGAATTACTGTGTCAGTTCTCATTGCGTTGGTGTGGACTGCTCAGGTCTCGTTTCGCGATGCTGGAAATTACCCACCCATTATTCCACCCGTATGATGGATGATTCAATTGCGGTAGCGTATCAGAATTGGGATGAATTACAACCCGGTGACGTGATCCACAAAGAAGGTCATGTAAGAATGGTGATACTCAGAAATCCAGACGGTTCTTTTCTAACAGTTGAAGCGGCCGGATATGACTGGAAGGTAAGTTACCGTAGTTATTATATCAGCCAGCTCTCCAGCTATACACCCCGATATTATATTGGTATGGAAGGAGTAATAGGTAATATACCAAAACCTGAACTGCAGGCTTTGAATGTTTCTGATAGTTTAACAATTACTTGGCTGCCGGTAGATACAGCGGAAATTGCAGGCTATAATATACTTTACCAAGAAGGTAGTAGCTGGGTTTCAGCTATGAATGGGAATATCATCGCAGCTGATCAGTCTGCGGTTGTTCTGCCAATTGCTGCAGATACACCAACCTATTACAAAATGCAGAGTGTTGCCTCCAGTGATGACAGCACCATGAGTTTTCCCAGTGATACGTACGGTAGTTATAAAGCTGGAACAAATGAAACTATCCTAATTGTAGATGGCTTTGATCGTATTGATGGCAGTTTTCCATTTCCTTATCATGAATTTTCAAAGACGATGGGAAATGCTTTGAAACCCTGGGGTTATTCGTTTGAATCTGCCGATAATGATGCTGTTATCAGCGGAGCCGTGGATCTAACAAATTATGATGCTGTTTTCTGGAATCTTGGTGACGAAAGTACAGCGGATGAAACATTCAATGAGGTCGAACAGAACTTTGTGAAAAGCTATCTCCAGCAGGGCGGCAGTTTGTTTATTTCCGGTTCTGAAATTGCTTGGGATCTGGACAATCTAGGAAGTACGACTGATCGAAATTTTATTCGTAATTATTTAAAAGTGTCCTACGCTCAGGACGATGCTGGCAGCTATGAAGTTCATGGCCAAACAAATACCGTGTTTGAAAATCTGGCCCTGAATTATGATAATGGAAACTATGGTGTCTATGAAGAGAATTACCCAGATGCATTCTCAACTACAGGTGGTGGCGCTGTGGCGCTACGGTATGGAAATAATCTTATAGCTGCTGTTCATTTTAGCGGAATGGTACCTGGTGGTTCAGAACTTGCTCATGTGTTTATGATGGGTTTTCCTTTTGAAACTATTTATGATGATTGGCAAAAAATAAGCCTGGCAGGTATGGTATTATCGGACTTTGGTTTTAATGTGCAACTAAGTGGGCAGGAACCAATTACTCCAATTCAATTCTCATTACTAAGGAATTATCCTAACCCATTTAATAATTCCACAACATTTCAATTCACAATACCTTCTTCAGGGAATGTAAAGATTAACGTCTATAATTTACTGGGACAGGTAGTTGCTACACCACTTAATGAAATACGCGGACCTGGATTAAACACAGCTTACTTTAGCGGAAATGCTCTGGCCAGCGGAATGTATATCTATGCAATCAAGTGGGAAGATAAGATTGCACAAAGCAAGTTTTTGCTGGTCAAATAGTTTTTCTCTAGTCAACTTAGTAAAAACCGGCAAATATAAACCGCAGACAAGATTCCTACTGTATCCGCGATCAAGCCAGCAACTATAGCATGACGTGACCTAAGGATACCAACTGAACCAAAGTATACAGCCAGTACATAAAATGTTGTTTCGGTTGATCCAAACATGGTTGCCCCAATCTTAGCGTAAAGCGAATCGGGACCATGTGTATTTACCAGATCAGTAAGTAACCCTAGAGACCCGCTACCTGAAAGAGGCCGCATTAAAGCTAGAGGTAAATTTTCTGTTGGAAATCCGATTAGGGAAAGCAGTGGTGAAAGTGCTGCCAATACCAAATCCAGCGCACCTGAAGCGCGAAACATTCCAATAGCTACTAGGATTGCCACAAGGTAGGGTATGATTCGTATGGCAATGGTAAAGCCATCTTTGGCGCCTTCCACGAATAGTTCATAAACTTTGATCTTTTTGACAACAAGACCATAAAAAGGAATTCCCACCAGCAACAGGGGAATAATGTATCTAGCAAAATCATTAATAACTTGAACAAATTGATCAATCATTGTCTATTCTCTGTTTCAATCTGAAAGCGTTTCAATTTTTCCAAGCCCTTGACGGCAATAATTGCTGCAATGGTTGACATGCTAGTAGCTATAATTGTTGTAATGAATATTTCACTGGCATATGTACCCATTAGGCCTACAACTGTAGCAGGTAATATCAATTGTACGCTGGAAGTATTAATTGCCAGAAATGTACACATAGCATTGGTGGCAGTATCTTTATTTGGATTGATCTGCTGTAATTCTTCCATGGCTTTTAAACCTAGCGGCGTGGCGGCATTGCCTAAGCCTAGTATATTAGCTGCCATATTTAACACTATTGAACCTATCGCAGGATGGTCTTCCGGCACATCAGGGAAGAGCCGTACGGTTATCGGACGGAGGCCTTTGGCAATAATAGTGATTAAACCGGATTTCTCAGCAATCTTCATTGTTCCCAGCCATAATGCCATAATACCGATCAGGCCTATTGCGATTTCAACAGCAGTCTTAGCCATGTCAATGGCAGCTTCTGTTACAGCATCGATTCGGCCGGTTAATGCACCCACAACTACAGAAATAAACATCAACCCAAACCAGATATAATTCAACATGACTTTTTCTTAATTGACGGCCGGTCCAAGAAATTTAAGTTTTACTGTTTCATCAGCGCACAATTCAATTGGTAATGAAATAGGTAGGGTGGCCTGGTACTTTCCATGGCCACATGGGAAATTGGTCACAATAGGTATATCCATGGTCCCGCATATTTCCATGATGATATCATCTGTTGATTTACCAAAAGAAATTTCCTGATCTTTTATATCTATAAGTTCGCCAATGATCAGACCATTTATATTATTAAAGACACCTGCGGTTTGTAAATGAACCAGCATCCGTTCAAAGGAGTATAAATATTCATCGAGGTCTTCCAAAAAAAGAATACAGCCAGTTGTATTAATTTGGCCATCAGTTCCAAGACGATTCATTACAAGGCTCAAATTGCCACCCCAAAGTGGCCCCTTGGCGGTACCTTTCTTGAGAATATGTGGATCAAATTCCGTTGGCGGGTTAATTACAATATTCTTGGTGCTGGTCAATACTTTCATCATCTGGTCAAAATTATATTCAATAAATCCATGTTTATAGGATACCAACATGGGCCCATGGAAAGTGATTATTTCTGTTTTTTGAGTAATAGATGTGAGGTAAGCGGTAATGTCACTATTGCCAATGAATATCTTGGGATTTTCTTTAATCAGATCATAATTTAGCAGTGGCAAAACACGATTTGCTCCATAGCCGCCCCGGGCACAAAAGATGGCATCTATATTTGGATCGGCAAACATATTGTTTAAATCATCCGCCCGTAACTCCGGCGGACCAGCAAACGGCCCTTCTTTTAACTTAATGCTCTCTCCATATGTGAGATGGAAATTTCGGCTGGTAAATATCTCTGCAGTATTTTTTAATACGTCATCGGCAATCCAATAAGAAGGACTTATTACACCAATGTTTGCTCCTGATCTTAGGCCTGCCGGTCTGATCATAACTTTATTTCTGTCAGTGCGCTGACAATTCTATCCTGCAGGTTGCGAAATGGCTTTGCTTCGTCCACATAACCATTCATTAAGATTGAAAAAGCGAGTGGATCACCCCGTGTTGTAAATATATACCCAGACAAGCAACTTACACCAGATAGTGTACCGGTTTTTGCAATAATTTTTACTGTTGACTCTTCATTTTTTATTCTGTCTTCGAGTGTACCGTCCCATCCCCCAATCGGAAAGGTACTCAAAAATTGATCGCGGATAACTTTATCATTGTAAGCCCAGGTTAATAATTTAATGAAATGCTCTGGACTGGAATAGTTATACCTAGAGACACCGGAACCATCACTTAAGCGGAATGTATTTGTGTCTATTCCAACTGTATCATGAAGAAACGATTTTATCGCGAGGAGACCATTATTCCATGTGCCAACCGTATCGTAAACAATTGCGCCGATGTGTTTGACCAGAAGTTCAGCAGTGAGGTTTTCGCTTCTTTTCATGAATTCAGTAAGGGCATGGTTAACTGGTTTAGATCGATGTTCTGTTACCTTTATTGCCCCTGGTGATAAAGGTGCTTTGATCACATGGTTGATGTTTATTCCCCTAGTTTGTAACATTTCAGCAAAAACTGTACCGCTATACAGTGTAGGGTCATGAACATTTCGCTGAAAAGTATCCGTGGATGCGGTGTCCATTACATTCCCTGTAATAGTGAAACTATTGGTTTGTTTTTTCCAATCTCGTTCTATCTTTAATTCTTTAAAGTTGGTTGTGTCATTTACGGTTTTTGATTGATTGGTAATAGATATGAAATCTGTGACTGGATTTGTTTGAATTAAAACAGGTTGCCCGGTGATTCCTGGTGTGACGTAGAAATCAACGCAATTTTCATTGATTGATAAGGCACTGATCTGGGCTGCGTACCACCAGGATCCCTCATCCCACATCCAGCCGGGGCCATAGGGGACATCATCCAATATGGAATCATCCAATATCAGATAATTTAATTTTTTGGCGCGATCAATCGTGCGCATACGAACGCGATTATTCTGAAACCAGTAGTCACGTCCTAGATACAGTTTCATTGTATCGCTAATCGTACGGGCCATTGTATCCAGTTGTTCAAGTGTAAGGTGCGGATCACCACCGCCAACCAAATACAGGGCTGCAGTATCCTGGTAAACAGATGTGGAAAAAGTATGGTTTGAATCAAGTATTGCCAGCGCCGCAATACAGGTGTAAAGTTTATTATTGCTGGCCGGATTGAATAGTGCCTGGGCATTCCACTCGTAAATAGTCTCATCAGACTCAAGTTCTACGACCTTAATTCCCAAATTGGTTTGTAGTCCAGATTCCTGGATAATTATTGTAATATCATCAAGTACCTTTTTATGGCCCTTAACATGGAATAAGGTAGGCGCCTTGCTGCAGCTGAAAAGGAAAATCAAAAATAATAAATGGTAACAAATAAGTATGTTTTTTCCTTTTGGCTTTTTAGTTATAGACATCAAACACTTGGGTAGATTTTGAAAATTCTTGCGCGAAAGTTATGCAAATTAATTTGCTTGAAATAATATTGTATGATACCTTTATGATGTGAGCAGGATATTGCCCAAAACCAAAAAAGAAAGGGTAGAAATAAATGTTTAAATCCCATCAGATGCTTTCTTATCAAAGTTTCCCTTAAAATAACATACATAGTTTTTAGTCAGATAAATATTTAGTTATTAATTTAATACGACCATGTGCAAAAGGTTTGTCCTGATTCCCATCATCACATCTTTGGCATTGGCTGGTACAAACGCTAAGATCTCCAGCGCAGTAAAAATGGAAGAATCCGGACACCTACAACTAATTTCGGATCTGAATAAAATATAATGAGCAGAAAAATTATAGTTTCCACCTACTTATTATTATTTTTTGGTTGTTGCGGATGCAACCGAATTGATAACAAAGATAATTGGATGATTTCATCCCAGGCTGTTAAACACGTTCAGCGATTAGAGAAAGAACACCCGGGATTATCTGCTGCACAGTTCAAGAAGTCGACTGTTTTACCTGATTCAACACGCCGGTTTGTGTATTTGAGCCCATCGGAAACAGGGATCGACTTTCAACATACCTGGGATCTCCAGCCCAAGCACCGTGATCAGTTGCGTAACTCGTTTATTGCATCGGGAGTTGCCATTGGTGATTTCGATAATGATGGTCTGGCTGACGTGTTTTTAACTCGACAGACAGACGGTGGACGGCTATATCGAAACCTTGGCAACTTTCAATTTGAAGACGTGACCGCGAAAGTGGGTATTGATCCTGCCGGGATGTGGAGCTCGGGCGCAACGTTTGCCGATATCAATAATGATGGCTGGCTCGATTTATATATCTGTGGATTCGACTGTCCCAATCGGCTGTATATTAATAAGCGGGGCAAGTTCAAGGAAGAAGCAAGTGAATATGGTCTGGATTTTCACGGAGCCAGCGTAGTCATGTCGTTTGCCGATTATGATCTTGATGGTGATCTCGATGGCTATTTGCTGACCAACCGACTACATTCCAGTGATGCAATAAAAAACGTCAAAATTTTACGTCAAAAGAAACAGCCACTCCGTGTTCATTCCGATTCCCGAGAGCTTGCGTATTTCATAAAACCTCCCAATCGCATCCAGATGTTAGTTCCTGCCGGTCAATTCGATCATCTTTATCGAAACGACAATGGCCATTATGTCGATGTCTCGCTGGAATCAGGTATTGGCGAGTTCCCTTATTATGGTTTGTCTGCAATCTGGTGGGATTACAATGACGATGGTTGGCCGGATTTGTATGTTGCCAACGATTATATGGGACCCGATCATCTGTTTCGGAACAATGGACTGGATGATAATGGGGTAATCACTTTTACTGATGTCGTGGATGAGGCCTTGCCGCACACACCTTGGTTTTCAATGGGGTCCGACTATGCAGACATTAATAACGATGGCCGGATCGATTTTCTAGCTTCTGATATGGCGGGAAGCAACCACTATAGAGACAAATTGTCAATGGGCTCTATGAGTGGGCCTAATAGTGACGCTTGGTTTTTGAATTTTCCTAATCCGCCTCAGTACATGAGAAATGCGCTCTATCTAAATACAGGTACAGACCGGTTCATGGAAGTGGCATATTTAACCGGGTTGGCAAAGACAGATTGGACCTGGACTGTCAAATTCGGTGATTTAGATAATGATGGATTTGAAGACGTATATTTTACCAATGGTATGTCACGCGATTTTTTTAATGGAGATTTAAAAGAACGAACGCAACAGATTGCAATTAAGGATGGTTCTTATAGCTTAAAAGTGCTAGAAATGTGGGAAAAAGAAGAGCCCTATCGCTTGAACAACCAGGTTTATAGAAACCTGGGCAATCTGCAGTTTGAAGATCTGAGCAGTCGGTGGGGCTTGGATCATTTTGGCGTCAGCACCGGATCAGCGATGGGTGATCTGGATGGTGATGGCGACCTGGATCTCGTTGTCAACGGATTCGAAGAGCAGGTACTCGTTTATCGCAACGATGTTTCTACCGGAAATCCGCTAAGGATCAAACTTAAAGGCAGGGCGAGCAATAGTGGCGGGATTGGCGCAAAAATTGTTTTGGAGACTAATAATGGGCTTAAGCAAATGGTTCGCTATCTCACGGGTTCAAGAGGGTTTATGTCATCGAGCGAACCAACTGTACATTTTGGCTTGGGAACCATGGATATGGCCGAGAAAATCACCATTTATTGGCCATCGGGCATTACCCAAATCTTGCAGGATATTCCTACCGGTTTTCTGTATGTAGTTACCGAACCAAAGTTACCCTCTCAAAAAATAAATCAACCCAGTTTAGTAAAATCCGTTGGGACGATGTTTTCATCCAGTGGAGAAGGTTTGGCAAACGTAACACATCAGGAAAAGGAATACGATGATTTTCAAAGGCAAAAGCTGTTACCAAACAAATCATCCCAGCTTGGACCAGGGATGGCATGGGGTGATGTCGATGGGGATGGAGACGATGATGCTTTTATCGGCGGATCTGCAGGTTTTGAAGGGATGCTATTTCTCAATCAGGGTAATGGTCAATTTAAAAATGCCTTACAGTCTTGCTTTACTTTTGACGTCCGTTCTGAGGATATGGGAGCGTTGTTTATTGATCCCGATCGTGATGGTGATCTCGATCTGTATGTAGTTAGCGGTGGTGTTGAATGTGAACCGGGAGAGGCAGTACTGCGAGATCGCCTATACATCAATGATGGATCCGGAAATTTCGACAAAGGGACCTTGGATCTGTTGCCAGATATTCGCAGCAGTGGGAGTGTTGTGGCCGCAGCCGATATCGATGGAGATAGTCATCTGGAACTGTTTATCGGCGGAAGGATTATTCCCGGTAAATATCCTGAAGCACCGCAATCGTATGTGCTGCGCTACACAGGGTTCAGATACGAAGATGCAACTGATGTTTTTGCTCCTGAAATTAAACGGTTAGGGATGGTCACAAGCGCCTTGTTCACTGATGTAGATAGCGATCATCATCCCGATCTTTTGGTAACATATGAATGGGGGCCAGTGCGGTATTTTCATAATGAGGAAGGTGTACTAATAGACCGCACATCACAGTCAGGCCTGGCTAATCGGCAGGGCTGGTACAATAGTATCAGTGGCGGTGACATGGATAACGATGGAGACACGGATTATCTGGTAGGTAATTTTGGGCTTAACACCAAATATCAGGCTTCTACAACAAACCCGGAAATAATGTTTTACGGTGATTTTGAAGGGAATGGGAAAAAACGAATAATCGAAGCCAAATACGAGAATGGTATTTGCTTTCCTCAACGAGGACTGGGGTGCTCCAGCGGTGCGATGCCCATGGTTAAACAAAAGTTGCCAACCTATCACCAGTTCGCCATTACATCCTTACAAGGTATCTACACCGAGGATCTACTCAATGATGCGGAAAAGTTTGAGGTCAACAATTTGGCATCGGGCGTACTTATCAACCAAACGGATGACCAGGGGAAAGTTCGATTCGAATTTCAACCGTTGCCGCGCATAGCTCAGGCCAGTCCGATCTTTGGTTCAGCTGTATGCGACATCAATGGAGATGGGAATTTAGATTTATATGTGGTACAAAATTTTTTTGGACCGCAACGGGAAACTGGCTATATGGATGGGGGTGTCAGCCTGCTACTTCTCGGGGATGGTTCAGGACAGTTTGAAAGTGTTGCCCCAGCCTCCAGTGGACTCCTTGTCCCGGGGGATGGTACCAGCCTCACCATCAGCGATATTAACCAGGATCAGCGCCCTGATTTTATTGTTGGTGTAAATAGCGGAAAGTTGCGGGTATTTGTAAACCAGACACAGTCTAATTCAATAGCTATTCGGATATTGGATAGATCTGAAGGTCGAAATCATATTGGAGCAAAAGTCAGTGTAATTTTCTCCGACGATTCAATACAACTTCATGAAGTCTCAGCCGGCGGGGGCTATCTATCCCAATCGGCCCCGGTTGTTTTTATTGGGGATGGTAACAGTCAGCGTAAAATTGAAAGTATTCATATCCGTTGGCCTGATGGTTTGATCAAGGAATTCAAAGTCGATGAATTCCAAAGACAAGTCCCGTCCTTATCTTCTTCAATTGACCTAGAATAATATGACCTGCCAATATCATAAAATCAATTATATTACATTAGGATTACGAACAAAAACTTAAGAACTACATGAACCGAAAGGCCTACCATTATCGCGCAAAATTTAGCCTATATTCATTCTTTCAGTTATCTAAGAGACCTTAACCCTGAGGAAATTCTATGAAAAAAATAACAAAATTCCTGTTTTTGAGTGCCTCTTTACTTATGCCTCTGGAAGCAAGCCAGGGAAGTGCATCTACTAACCAGATGGATCTCTCGCGTAGCTTGTTTGATACGCTAAATGTGGGACTGGAAGATACGGTCCATGTAGGATTTTTCCCTGGTGACATCATGATGGAGGTCTACCGGGCTCCAGGCGATTTAAGTCTCTATGGTGTGGCTGTGGATGTGCATCAATGGAACACAGACGGCACATCTCCTAATCTCAAGGTTGAAGTTTATAGACCGAATACGGCTGGATATCCATTTACATTAGCAGGATCGATGTATGACTTTGGGGTCATGGGTGAAAATGGCTGGATTGGTTATGCCCACCCTGTGGATAACGATTCCATTGCCTATCCTGACGTAAGTTCTGCTGCTGACCTGATCTGGAACAATTTCAGTGCAGGTGCCGGTGTCTGTACCGCTGCACCGGAAGAAGTGAATGGACAACCGGTCTGGGGCACCAAGGTTTTGCCGGTTGGCAATGATGTTATGATCCCAAGGCCTTCTGATGGGTCTGCAGGTCTATTTTATGTTGATTTTACATCGAGCTCCCAGTTTGCAAAAGACGAGTATATTGCAGTGGTGGTAACCTACCTAGCCGATGGTGCCGGTGATCCTGCCAATGAGGCAACAATAATTGACCTTAATGCTGGAGACGCATCCTATATCTTCCCGGCTCCCGGCCTTATGTATTACGGATCTGGCTGCAGCGGTCCCAGCGGTGAACATGGTTGGTATATAATGAACTACGCATGGAAGTTTCAGTATGTAGTCAATATATTTGGCGATATTCCGCCAGATATTGAAGTGTATCACGTGGGCATGTCTACTACAACCGGATTACCGGATCCCATACCACCGTATGAAGATGTTCTTGTCCAGGCACTGGTTAACGACACTAATCCTGCCGGTGGCCAGGAAGGTGTTGAAATAGTTGGTCTGCACTGGCAGCGTAACTCACTTACGGCTGATACAAATTCAGTTGCAATGCAAGTCGCCTATAATCTAGTAATACAACAATATGTTTTTGGTAGAAGAATAGATGGCTATGGTAATGGCACCACTGTGTATTGGTGGATATCTGCCATGGATGTTGAAGGAAATATTTCTACTACAAATAAGCAATCCTATATTATAGGGACCCTGGCAACAGACAATGACGTGACTCCTTATGAGTTTGATTTGCATGGAAACTATCCGAACCCCTTCAACCCGGTTACGAACATCATTTATTCCATGGATACCGCATCCGATGTGACCATAGCAGTCCATAATATCCAAGGACAGCTGGTTAAGAATCTTTTTATTGGCAATGTAAAACCGGGACAGCATACTGTGTCTTGGAATGGCACAGATAATTTTGCTCAATCTGTACCTTCTGGTATCTATATTTACTCTGTAAAGTCTAGCCGGCGGATCCTCGTTGGAAAAATGATGTTACTGAAGTAATTATCAGCCAGTGCCGGACATCCATAAAGGCGAGAACAACATTGATTAAATTTTTCCCACTGTTTTTTTTCATTACTAGTTCTGCCCTTTTTTCCCAAGGAGGCACCATATCCGGTGTAGTTCAAGATGAGAAGGGGAAACCACTCACAGGTGCGAATGTGATCCTAAAAAATACTGTTTTGGGAGCAGCAACCGATGACCAGGGGAATTATATTATCCGTAAAGTTCCTGTCGGTAAACCTTACCAATTATCGGCAATGTATATCGGCCACAGAACGGTAACCAGGGATGTTCATTTGCAGGAAGGAGAAATATTCACTGCAGATTTTATCATGAAACAGTCTCTAATCGACCTGGACGAAATTATTGTTTCGGCAAGTTTCAGTAAACGGAAAAAGAGAGCACAGGCATCTCCAGTGACGGTTATTTCTGAAGATGAATTGCGACGGCTTCCTATCCGAAGCGTAGATGAAATCTTATTGGGCAAAGTTCCTGGTGGTTATGCTAATCTACCCCACAGGCCCGGTCAAAATAATTCAGCGTTTACATTGCGAGGTGGCACGAGCGGTTCGGGGAGGCCACTTGGCGATGTGAAAATATATGTAGATGGGGTAGAACTGCTTGGTTTTGATGTCCAGGCTTACCCAGGAATCGCCGATTTCATAGATCCGAGCGATATTGAAAGAATTGAAGTGCTGCGTGGTCCTATGGGTTCAACCCTGCATGGATCTAATGCCCAAAGCGGGATAATTCATATTTTCACTAAAAGAGGATCGGGATCTAGAAAGACCGTAATGAGAATGAAAGTGGCCCGAAAAAATACAGCTGCGCCAATTCTAAATGATGATGTTATTGGACATGAAGTTTCGTTTAGTCTTAGCGGTAGAAGCTCGTCCGATATTAGTTATAACCTGGGAGCCAATAGGACTGTAGATGAAGAAGTGATGCCCAGCAATGGAAAAAATATTGAACTATTAAAGCTGCATGGCGCTCTCAATGCAAGAATAGGCTCAGCAAAGATTGATATCAAAACATTTCAGAGTTGGGGTAAGCAAGGGTTTATCAGCAACCTATTCCATTTATTAAAATATCAAGAAGAAAGAGGCTGGACAGATGCGCCAGGTCACTGGGATGATCCCGTGTCGGATGGTTCCATAGAATATTATAAGCCCGGATTCAGCCTAAACTTTACCCAAAATTTTAATCCAAACTGGTATCAGACCCTTATTATTGGAAATGATACCCGGCAATCTCTATATAGAAAGTTTGGTAGCGACGGCGGTGAGAGTTATTTGAAACATGATTGGAACCGAACCACCATGAACTACTTTTGGCACCTGAAAAAGAAATTCCCAAACCTGGTAGAATTGGATGTTACCGCCGGAGTACAGCGAACCCAGAGCAGTAATGTACGATTATCTGGAACAGTGGATGAGGCGAAAGACCAATATTATTATGATGATTTTGAAGATGCATCACTCGTAGATCAAAGTAATAGTAATATGGGGTATTATGCCGAAGCCGTACTGGGTTACCAAGAAAGGATGTTCTTGACGTTTGGTGAGCGGATGGAAGAGAATGAATATTTTGGCAGGGATTACGGCAGACACATTAGTCCCCGTTTAGGGTTGTCTTATATCTGGGAACTAGGCAACCTGATTGGTAAGGCTCGGGCCGCATGGGGCAGTGGCGGTATCAATCCTCCGCAAGCGATGCAGGCGCTGCCCAGTGAATCAAGCTACAATATTAACATTGGGAACCCTAATCTACGACCTGAAAGACAATCAGGATATGAAGTTGGGGGTGATTTTTATATTGGTGATAATTTTTTTCTGGAGGTAACCTATTTTGATCAACTTTTTCTAGATGGCATTCAGAATGACCCCAGTATAGATGACCCTGGAACATTAAAGCAGGAGTACTGGTATATTAATTTCGGGGAGATTATTAACAAGGGGTGGGAATTTGCGGTCAAGACAAGATTCGGACCTTTGGACATTAATGCTACCTATTCTATTTTGGACAGCAGGTGGGGTCAGGATTCTATCCGGCAAAATGATCCGGATTATGAAGGGTTTTTTGATGAAGGGGTTAGGAGAAACGATGTCCCCACGTCTACTGCAAACCTGTCTCTTGCATACAGCCTACCCGGGATTAGTTCAAAAAATCGTAAGGGGGGCTCTTTAGTTATAGACCTGAACTATACCGGCGAAAAGAAAGGTAGAGATTGGCTAAAATATTATGACGGGTTTTATAAACCAGATGTTGAACCATTCAGTTATTACAGTAAAGATGTGTTGGTATATTATAAGCCCTATGTAACGGTTCGTTTGCGCGGTAATTATTGGTTTACCAATAATCTGGCTGCTTATTTAGATATTCGCAACTTGACTGAGCATGAAGATATCTCTAGATCGATTACGCAGCCTGCACTGGGAAGGCAAATGATTATAGGTCTGGATTTAGAATTTTAGGTTTTCAGAATTACAGTAAAAGAAAGGTATAAACTAATGATGACACGTTTCACAAAAAAATTCACAGAATTAATTCTTACTGTTTCTATTTGTCTGATTATGTCCTGCAGTAGTTATGATTTTTCTAGTGTCTTTTCCACATTACCAGTAAAACCTCAGGCCGGAGAAATAGTAACACTGCTTTACAATCCGAAAAGCACTATCCTAGAAGGCACAAATCAAGTATCGGCAATAGTTCGAACATACGGAGACAGAAATTTCCAGCCAGCTTCGATGTTTTCCATGCCCAATAATGTGATTGACACTGAAGAATATAAAATGAAAAAAAAGCATACTGGCTGGCTGGTAAAAATACTGGTTCCGGATTCTGTTGTTGGTTTAGTTGTTACCCTGCACAATGAAGCAGATACGGACCATAATGGAGGGCTGGGATACTGGGTGCCCTTTTATACATCCAATCAACGTCTTTTACCAGGGGCCGAGGCCGGGTATGCTGCGTCGCTTGTGCGTCGTGGTTGGGGCGCTGAGTTGGATAAGACACTTTATGCAGATACTTTGCTGAGTTTTTATGATCGGGAATTTTCCCGAAATCCCGATAAGAAGGCTGGTTTTTCATTTTCTTATTTTTCCGCATTGAAAAAAAGTAAGGGCACGGATGCTTTCGTTGAAATTGAGGCCAACCTTCAGGCCTTAGACAATCCGGATCAATGGACAGAAGAACACTTGTTTTTCCTTAGTGCCTGGTATGGTGTAGTTAAGAACCAGGAAAAGGTAGATTATTTTAAAACTAAATCTCGGGAAAAATTTCCCACTGGCCGCTGGGTGCAACGGGAAGAAGCTATTGAGTTTTATAAAAAAGTTGGTTCGGCTGAAAAGAAAATATTTTTAGACGAATTTGAAGCCAAGTATCCTGACCATTCCGGTTTAAGCTATATGCGTGGTGTGATTATCGGGGAGTATATAAAAGAAGGTTCCTATAAGCAGGCATTTGAATATTTTACGGCTCTTAATGATAAGCCATGGAGTGAACGACCAGTATTTTCCGCTGTAAATAGCAATAAAGAAATAGAAAATGATGAATTAAGACTGGTAAAAGAAATAATAAATAAATCTGTTATTGTCCATCGACAGGAATATGAAGAACCAAGCGCTTCAAAGCCGCGGCTAAAAATTTCGCGTACATGGCAGGAATCTAGAGCAACACAGCTTGCTTTGGCACTGGATGCCTGTGGGCTGGTCACCAATGGAATGGGCAACACTACCGAAGCATTAAAGTATTGTGAAGAAGCATATCAGCTAACCAAAAAGCAGCATAAACAGGTGAACGAGCACTATGCTGCTGTGTTGTTTAAGAATGGTTCCACAGGTGTGGCAAAAGAAATTCTAGAAGAGAGTATTATTAGTGGTATCCAAACTCCAGATATGGAAGAGATACTGAAAGAAATTTTCGTTGACAGCCAAGGCTCAGAAGCGGGTTTTGCATCTTATTATTCTGATTTGAAAACCCAGGCTTTTGGGGATCTCAAGACCAAAATTGAATCTAAACTGGTAACAGAAAAAGCCCCGTCTTTCACACTTTCAGATACAGATGGGAAAGAAGTATCTTTATCTGACTACAAAGGGAAAATAGTGATTTTGGATTTTTGGGCAACCTGGTGCGGCCCTTGTAAAGCTTCTTTCCCCGCTATGAAAAAAGCACTTAATAAGTATGAGAAAGAAGTAAAAATCTTATTTGTGAACTCTAAAGAAACGGCAAAAGATAAACTTCAGGCTGTAAAAGATCTGATGGAAAAAAATGACTATCCTTTTCACGTATTGATGGATATTAAGAATGAAGTTTTTGAATCTTATGGAATATCACTTTTACCTACAAAAGTC
>Ga0207991_1001234_pt1 | contig 15882 bp, 26 predicted proteins | sample ETN07SmetaG_FD_185786 | JGI IMG/M metagenome (GOLD analysis project Ga0207991, IMG submission 185786) | Marine microbial and viral communities from oxygen minimum zone, Eastern Pacific Ocean - ETNP2014F14-07SV275 (SPAdes) (version 2) | ecosystem: Environmental > Aquatic > Marine > Oceanic ... | reverse complement strand
AAACGGAGTACCCTTAAATAGTAATAAGAGTATCATACAGAATAAGAGAAGAATACGTTTGACATCTCTATGTATGTTAATGTATGAATCCCACAGTATATAACACCATGTCTTAATGCTATTCACCCTGTCCGCTTGACAGTTATGTATGGTTCCATCGTGGTTTATCGTAAGAGATGATTTTAGTCTCGTGAAAGACTCTGTATGTGCCACTACAGTGATGTATGGTAACATCTGCTTTACATCCCCATCGTTAGAGCAAAATAACTTAATTAATCTCCTCTTAGAGGGCGAATAGCCAGTACGATGACTAATTTAATAGTCGCCAAGGGTCTTAAAGCATGGTCCTTTTAAACAACCCTCTTGGTAAATGAGCCGAATTAAATACTATGGCGTAGTATGGCGCACTATACACGCTATAGGTTTACTATGGAGAACAATGGTTTCATGGTAAGTACAACGATGACACCCATATACCCTGGTACACGATGGAATCGTATGGTGAGCATGGTTTCTCTATAGCAACAGAGTATTGCTCTATCGTAGGTTATGCCTAACGCCCCACTCTATTGGACTATGGTAAAAAGCGTTACAACGTAATGCTTAACGTTGTTTAAAACTTGACAAACCACGGATCTGTGATATAATAGTATCTTTAATAGAGGTTTAATCATGGATTTAACTGTCACGTCAGGGTTGTTTGAAGTAATATTTGGGCTACTGTTCTTTGTAGCAGTTATGGTGGCTTTTGGTATTGGTCATGATTAAGTTTGTTAAGTCGCAGAAGACTGGTCAGTATGTAGAGATTGGTCCAAAGGACATAGACTATAATACCCCTTTTGCTTTTACTGAAGATGAACTAAGAGCGGAAAAGAAGGCTATTAGTGAGGCATTAGATATGGTTGATTCAGTTAGACTAAAGGAATTTCTCTTTAACTATACGAACAAAATTACAACTGACTATACAACACCTCTAAATCAATTAGATATTGGTGACTTTTAAACTGGAGAATAATATGAGTAGTGAAGAAACAGAATGGAAATTACTAGAGAAAAGACTAGAGGCATCTGATGACTTCAGAGGTGGCTTTGATTTTAATGGTGGCTATTTGACTTACAATGGTAAGTTTGTAGCAAGGTTTAAGTATAACCGCAAACTAAAGGGACGTTTTGTTACGTTTCTTAAGAACAATTTTAGTGTGTCTGAGTATTTCACTATGCTTGAAGACGGACTAACCCCTGTTGCTATACTTGAAACGAAAGGATTCGACTTTAGATATTATAGGAATGGTGGTGGAGTTATTTAATCTTAAAAAGAGTGTATTACAGTTCGCAATTAAGGCTCATGAAGGGCAGGTGAGGAAGTACACTGGTGACGATTACATTGTCCACCCTGTGGCAGTTGCAGATATGGTCAAAAGACACGGTGGTAGCGAGGATCAGCAGTGTGCCGCACTACTCCATGACGTTGTAGAGGATACACCATACACTCTGGCTGACATTGATGCTCTATTTGGTCATGATATTGCTACTTTAGTTGAGGCATTAACTGATACTTCTATGTTAGGTGATGGTAATAGACGAATTCGCAAGGGGATAGAAGCAAAACGACTTGCAGATGCGCCCGCAGAGGCTCAATTTGTTAAACTGGCTGACTTAATTGACAACAGTGAGACCATATTTCGCTTTGACCCAGCGTTTAGTAAACAATTCAAGAAGGAAATGACCCATTTAGTTAAGGTTATGACTAAAGTAGTTGGAAGTTCGCTCTGGATAGAGGCTAAAAAAGTATTAAAAACTTGACAGATATCGGATCTGTGATATAATAGTAGTATATTAATTAAGTGGACCTCATATGAAAGCAAATATCAAACCTTTAGTTGATTTATTCAAGAAGCCTTCTATCACAGAGGTGTCCATTGTCTATGAACATGGTGACAAATTAGAAAACACTTTATTGTTTGGTCTAGAGAAGTCCACGAGTCGTCTTTTTATCTTCGAATGGAATGTATCGAATGAAGGTACTCCTAGCGAAACAGGAGACTGGTTAGCGGGACGTTTTCTTACCTTTGATGGTGACAGATGGGTCAGTTATCATACGAGCCCTGCTACTAAATTTGACACTTATGAAGAAATCGCTGATTATTGGAAGAGCAATATGGTTCTTCATAAAGGTCCAGAAAAAGGTACAAAAGAATTTGAAGATAGCATACTTAACAGTTACATCTCTGAGATGTCAGATGGTATGTCTTCACTGTCACACGTAGGATAATTTAAAAAGAGGGAGTAGTTATGATAAGCAGAGAATTGAAAAATGTAATGGGGTCTATATCTGCCATGAGTATGGAAGATATTAGTAAAATAACTGAGGTGATTACGATGCGTAGAACTATGCTCGGCAGAACTTTAATTCGCAGCCTAGTTGTGGGCGATAAAGTTTCATTCGAGGGCCGTGGTGGGCGCACTGTATTTGGTAAGGTGACTAAGGTGATGGTTAAAAACATCGTAGTTGATACAGGTGAGCCAACAAAATGGCGTGTTCCTGCAACTCTATTAACTAAGGTAGCATAATGGAAACAGTTATTCTAATACTATTTCTACAATTTGTTATCACTGTTTTAGTTATTGAAGCATAATTATGTTTGATAAAGTTTCAGGTGAATGGTTTCTACCCAATCATGTCCGACATGGGGTCAATCTCACTTGGACAGGTAACGACAATGGTGTATTGAAGTTGTTATTTAAGGAGTCCTACACGGATGATATGTCAAATGAAGCCATGAACTTACTCGCAGAAGATTATGCGGGTTCAAAACGCTTCAAAGATAGGATGCGTAACTTCAAAGTACAACGTTGGGCATCTGGAGAGAACAAATCTGTGTTTGGTTCAAGTGGTGGGCGCATTCCTATCGATGGAATGTTGGTTGATTGGATGGAAATGGGGTTGATTACTGAGAAAATAGTCAATGATAGTCTTGTAATTAAGAAATATGAAGACGCAATAGAGCAAGATGCGACAATTAAACAAGCAAAGTTAGAGATGGCCGCTAAGTTATGTGTAGATATGTCTATTGAAGACGCAATATTTAATGGATTAACAACAAAGGAGACTGAAAAATGAGTGTGATAATGTCAATTGAAGAGGCTAAAGCAAAGGGCCTGACTAAATTAGTCGAACAACTTGAACGAGATAGAGACCGTAGAGAAGAATTGAAGATGAAACCGTTAGAATCTGTCAAGGTAGAGATGGAAGTTGAAGATTTAAGACGAGATATTGCTGATTATGAAGACTTATTCTAGTCTGGACCACCAATTAGGCGGCTGTGGACCCATAATCCCTTGTAATTCATTGAAATTCCATGTATAATGGTACCATAAGCATTGAGAAAAGAACAAATTATGTATAGAAATCCAGAAACAGGCAAATACGAAAAGAAATTCTTCTTTGAATTGAAGTATGATACGTTCGTAGGTAAGCCTAAATCAGAAGTTACTGAACAATTTAACAACGATACGTCTATCATAGATGGTATTGTTCGTTGGAACAAAAGTAACAATGTGCCGCCAGAAGACTGGTTAACAGACTTTAGGGACTTAGGGTTCATTGATACGGATACCTTAGAAAAGTCTCTGGTAACGAAGGATACAGATACCAAGAGACATGTTGATGAGTGGATTGAATCTCGTGAAAAATGGATGAAAGAAGACCCAGAGGGATTCGAAGAAGCACAACGTGAGAATCGTCTTGAGGCGATATATAGTTAATAATAAAGGGAGTTAATATATGTTAGATTTAAATGAAGTTTATGGTGAGCCACGTTCAGTTACTTTACCTTTTCTACGTAGTTTTATGAATACGTATCAAGTTGGTATTCGCAATCGTGAGGCTAACAGTTCTGCGTTGCGTAATATGTTTGTTAAAGCGTTCTCAGTTGAACATGCTGATGAGATTGCTCGTAAGATAATTGCTCCATATGATATGATTGTCAAGGATGTTATCCGTCCTGGCTCTGAACTATATGGTGAATCAGACGGACCAGATGCTGACCCGTTACCTCTATTGAAGAGTGTAGCAACTAAGCAACCAGGTGTCTTTGAGGCTGTGGGACTAGATGGATCACCACTAGATGACTTTCCATCAATATTTAAAAACAAAAAGGTATTCTAATGAATTTCTCTGCAAGGTCTAAAGGATTTGATAAATGGATGAAGGACCAAGGTCCATATGTAGATGTGGACGGGACTTCTTTATCTGATGAGCAGGTACAATTGCTTAAGAACTATCCTGAGATAGACACTGCAAACGATTTACCATTTGATGTTCAACAAGAGATTATTAAATTAAATGATTACGATAATCTACAGAATGAAGTGGATGGATTTCTGGCGAATCAATATAGTTTACTGTCAAGAACATTTAAAAAATTTATAACACGAAATAGGGAGCCTGTAGAATGATTACAACATTAAATAATGGATTAACTGTTACTTCATTAAAGAATGGATTAATAATTAGTGAAGACAAAACTGGATTCGAATCCTTTAACCATCTAACGGCGAAGATTGACCCTAAGTCATTCACAAAGTTCGCAGAGTTACCCGATATCTTCTACAAAGAATTACAGGAAGATGACCGAGTGATGTTGAACAAAGTTTCAAACAACTTAATGCGTCATGGCATTACTAGCACACTCTCGGACATTCTAGAGCGAACTAGGGCGTAGTTTAAATAATCTGGTAGGTATACAGTAGAAACAAACTAACTACTCACCTATGAACACCTAGTCGCCCTCAACCTAACTATGAAATTATAACCCTACTTAACGTAGGGTTTTTGTATACTACAAATGATACAACGTGTAGTATTTAATTCATTAGAAAATACAACATGTATCATTTAAATTGCTAAATAAACTAAAATAAATGTAATTCCTGCTTGACATTTGGTATGGTTTTATGTTATAATTAAATAACAATTGGAGATAAAATGAATAAACTATTAACGTACGTAATAGGATCAGTATTTGTAGTATTAACCCTTGGTGGTTGTGCGGAGCAAATTGTAGCAATCCCTGGAACAGTAATTGAGGGCGTCGGAAACGTTGGCTCATCTATGTGGCATCTATTGACAGATTGGATACCCCTAGCAGTGCCAGAGGTAGTAGAAGTGGTAGAGGTAGTAGAAGTAGTAGAAGTGGTAGAAGTGGTAGAAGTAGTCACTGATTTAGAGTAATAACCCCCTCTCGTACCCCAAGCGAGTATAAAGAATAGAGGCGTGACCACTATACGACCAGTCCTCGTATAGTATAATTTACGGGCATTACCGTAGGAGCGGACAGAACGTAGGCTGTCGCTGAATTCGTAACCAGCACTTACATGTAAAAACTACATGTTGTAGCATTATACAACTATAAAAGAGACACAATATGTAGCATTTCTGATGATACCACGTGTATCATTAGTTAAAAAATACATGTAGACTAGCAAAAACTTGACAAAACACCGATTCATGATATAATAGTAGTATATTAATTGAGAGGAGTTGCTGTTATGGAAACAAATGACCTATTCTTAGACAACTATCTAAGAAAAATCAAGGCTGATTACTCGGCGTGGATGATTCGAACGTCTACGGCCTTAAACAAATCTTATTGGACCGACCCTGCGCCTCGTATTAAAGAGTTTGAGGACGCACTTGAGATGAAATTCGGTAGCAAATACATTAAGATTCTTAGTGGTGGTTCAGCCCACTCATTCATTGTTAACACAGACAAGGACGCCAAGTTCAAGAAGGGTGATATTCTTATGGCGGCCTCATGGTCATCCCCTGCTAGAAACAAACCACGCGGTAACATCTTTGATGGTACTTATCGTGTAAGATGGACAGGCGCGTTATGAAGAAACTTCTTAAGAAAAAAGAACTTCTTTTTCTATTATCTTGTACTGTTATAGCATGTGTGTTAGTGTTTGGGGGTGCGTTATGAATAGAATTGTCATAGCAGTTATACTTGTGCTTGTATTATGGGCCATGTTAATGGTCTCTGGTTGTGCTACGTTAGAGATGAAGATGAGTGAATATAAAATGAACATGACCGCACCCTGGGCTCCTGATAAGCCAATCTTATTAGAGTAGGAGAGTAAGTATGATTAATAAACAAAGTATCTTAACTTTAATTGGTCTGATAGGCTTAGCAGGTATCTTTTGGTATCAATACGAAGCCTACATAACGACCTCTGTATTTTGACTGAACTCGTAGTAGTCCTAGTCCTTCTTCTTAACTTAGCATTTCATTATTCTATGGGATGGTACTAAATACAAAGAACAAAGGAGTAGTATGTTATACAGTAATAAACCAAGACAAAAGAAAGACATGAGTCACCTATATAAGGTGGCTAGTAATACTCATAAGACTTTAATCCTTATATGGTTCACGTTAGCAACCATACTAGGGTTCATGCTATACGTAGGGGTAAACTACGACATTACCCTAACGCTTATACAGTGATACCACCCTCAACCAACTGGGTGAGTGGTAGGGTCAGCCCCCATGGTAAGGACTGGTTGGACCATTATGCGGGTAAAGACTTCACCCGTAAACCATGGTGGTCCACCGTTATGAAAAGAATTAGAAACTATTTGATTCTTTTTCCATACAATTAAAAATCCCTAGTAAATATATAATACGATTTAAAATCCTCGTATACGCGTGGTGGCCAGAAAAAATCCATGGAAAGGCAATGCGAACTTTTGGTATCGGTGTACTTTTTATGGTATCGTGGTATCGTGGGATTGAACCCTTTGTAAAAGTGATATTCAAAAATACCACCGGTATACCTTTCTATGGTATATCCTACTTTTTTTATGGAGGGGGGTGAGGGTTCTTACTGTGGTTCTATAGAGGGTTAAAAGGTTTTCTTAACCTGTATACCTTTATCTTTACCCCACGCATCAACGTTAACTTCTGTTCCGCCTTTAGTGGTGTATACAGGTTTCTTACCTCTAATTACTTTACTAGCATGTTTGAGTATGTTTAGAGCAGTGTCTTTAGTCAAGGGAGTATCTTTAGACTTATCTACGTCAAGACCTAAGTTAAGACCACTAGTTGATTTCGGTAGTCTATTAGTATTAGTATTAGTATTAGGTAGAGAAGTGTCTACGTCTTTATGCTTAGGACCTATAGAAGCGCCTTGTACGAAGTATTCTGGAATGATGTCTACTATTTTCATACTCTTATTTATATCTTTGTCTATCTTCTAGACTTAAAAAAATTAGGCGGAGGCGAGGAAACGTCTTTGACGTTGCTCTTATTGTTTGGAAGTGGCAGGGGGCTAAATACTGTCTATGGCTATATTTAACTTTGACACAGAGAACATAATAATCTTTCATTATCCAGCCTTTGCTGGTGGAAAGTTCATACAGAATTGTATAGGTCTAAGTGACAATGTAGTGTTTCAAAGACAATCAATGGCACAAGGACAGATAGATGGTACACTTTCACTTAACGATAAGAAAGAATACATTCTAACTCTTATGCAAGATGAAGATATAAAAACTGGATATTGGGCAGATTTACGATTAGGTTGTTCACAACTGTTTGTAGAAGATGACTTCCCAGGATCAGACAAATCGGGTAATGCAATGTGGGCCATTTTTGAAGGTAGACAACATTCACAAATTAATGATACAGTGCGATTCTTATCTAGTGATAAAAATGATAAGTTGTTATTCTCTTTAAATTGGCACCAAGAATATCTTGACAGAACGTTCTTTCCTAACGCAAAGATTATAGCGTTTAAGAATAATTCAAAGATGACAAAGTATCGTTTTAGATTTCTTGACAAAGCGGCGATGATAGGCGAAGGACATCATTGGAATGAGGGGAGCATTTGGCGAAGAGTACCAGACTTTACTTGGGACACTGAGTGGTTAAATAATGTAAGCACTACAACAGATGGTTTAAAAAAGTTGTATAGATTGTTTAACTTAGATGGGTGGGAACAAGCAGAGCCGTTTATAAAAGAATATTATCATCTGTGGTGTGAGAAGAATCATCTACCAATAAGTGTAAAAAATACGTAGATTAAGCATGTAGTTTTAAGAAAATATATAAATAGTTTCATACTAAAGAATACAAGGATGGAGAGAGTGAATTTAGATTTATCTCAAAAGTTAGATAATATAAAAGAGGCTATATATGGCAAAACTAAGATTGAACTGGACAGAGATAAGAAGTACGAGACTCGTTGGATATGGTATCATACATTTTTAGCGGCGGAAATCTTAGTAACAAACATATTGTTAATAATAATTATACTTAAATTATAAACCACAAACTATAAATACTATATAGATGAATGTTGTTACGGGAGAAGCAATGCTAGGCATAGATATTAAGGTAGATGGTTACGAAAGAGTAATACACATTGAACATGAAGAGTCTGGTCTGGACGCCTTCATAGTAATTCACAACACAAAATTAGGTTCTGCTATTGGTGGTATTCGGTGTCACAACTACGATAGTTCAGAGGCTCAATTAAAAGATGCACTTAGACTCAGTGAAGGAATGACCTTCAAATGTGCCGCATCAGGATTAAAACATGGTGGTGGTAAGTCAGTCATAAACGCATCAAAACTTAAAGACAGAAGATTAGCATATCAGATGCTCGGACTAGAAGTAGAGGCGCTTGGTGGTTCATACATTTGTGCTGGTGATGTAGGCACAATGATTGAAGACTTGTTTAGAATTAAAGACAGCACGAAGTATGTAGCAGGTATATCATTAGATAGTAGTTTGCCAACAGCCATAAGTACACATACAAGTATCAAGACATTACTCAAAAGAGATGGGTTGAAAACAAAAGACCAAACGTTCACAATGCAAGGTCTTGGTAAAGTTGGTAAGCATCTAGTCAAAATGTTAAACGGTAAGATTGAAGCCTATGACCCGTTCGTAACTGACCTTACAGGAGTAACACACATAGACGAAACTAAAATACTACAAGGTACGTTCTATGTTCCTTGTGCGTTAGGTGGTATGCTGAATGGTTTCTCATTGGCCACAATGAAGTCAGAATATGTATGCGGTAGTGCGAATAACATCTTTGATACCAGAAACGATATCATCACTGCTCATAATATGGGCATCAAGTATGTTCCAGATTTCATCACAAACTGTGGTGGAGTTGTCGCTGTTGCATTAGATTTTGAAAAGAAAGATTACAAATCAGCCTTAACCACAACACTCGCAAAACGTATCAATACGATATTAGACATATCTAAAGACGAGAACATTCCAATTCAACACGCGGCAGAACGATTAGCGAATGACCGACTGAAATAATTACCACCTATCGAATTCTTCGATAGATAGATAAATACTATTAAATTAATTTAATTGATATCTAAGGAAGGAGAATATTCATGAGTGATGTAATCAAACACAAGCATCTTATAATTAGAGCAGAAACTCAAAAAACACCCAGAGATCCAAAATGGCTACACGCGTGGCTAGTTCAAGTCGTGGATGATATTGGTATGGAGATATGCCAAGGTCCTATTACTGCATACGTTGATGTGCCAGGAAACAAAGGACTAACTGGCGTAGTAATCATTGAGACCTCACACATTGCAGTTCATATATGGGATGAAGTTGAGCCAGGATTATTACAGATGGATGTATATTCATGTGCTGACTTTAATCCAGAAGATATATTTGATAAAATTAACGAAGCATTTGATCCATCTAAGTTAGAATATAAATTCTTAGATAGAGAAAAAAGTCTAACTACAATAGAATCAAAAAATAAAATCCTATAATTAACTCATAAGATAATAAGATAAATAAACATATATATCATATAACATAATGCGGAGAATAACATGACTGACCAAACAAGAGTTGAATATATATATGAATCACCAGATGGTGGTAATACTATCTATAGACGAAAATTTGGTGAAAAGAAAAGAGAAATATATAATAGTCAACCGACTGACTCTTACTCCAATTCTATTACAGAAGAATCTAAAGATAATACAGCAGTTTCAACACTAACTGAAGAAGAAATTGAAACTAAGTTTGGTTTACTTCGGAAGAATCTTAAGTCGGTCCGTCTTCGTGCAAATTGGACACAAGATTATACAATGTCACAAAAAGCCCACCAAGCAGTTGAGATGTTAGAGGAACTAGAACGTGATGTTATAACTGCATCTGAGTCTGCTAAAAAAGCCATTAAAAAAGTATTAGAGAATAAGACCTAACACTTTAGGATTTATTACAAAACCAGAATTATCACAGTTCAATTGTATCTGTTTAAGATTGTGTTCAATATCTGGTAACATTTCTTTTAACATAATACTCCATTCTTCTGGTGGAATTGCGTACAAACGTTTTATCTCTTGTACTAAAGCATGAAATCTTTCAGCACTATCTGTCATTCTATCATAATCATGATTAATCCAATCGTCAAACGTTTTGTATTCTTGTTCTTTTAGTGCCTTTACTGTGTTTGCGTGTCCCCACATAACAAATGGCATACCACTAGCAAATGGCTTATATGATTTCTCCGATAAGAACGGCCGATGATTCGGGTCGTGATGTAGAGCAGAAGTTTCAGAAATTATTTGAAAATATGCATCCTTTATATGATTAAAATTTATACTATGTGCTTTGTTAGTAGTTAAATCTTCACCAGGAAAAATTACTCTATCCATTTTTATTATATAATTAAATGAATTCCAATCATCTACACCACTCAAGAGATTTTCTTTTACTGCTTGGTTCCATTTTCCCTCAATAACAATCTCTAGATTTTCATCAGTCAATTCTGATGTCGGTATCCAATCCTTATAACCTGCGCCAATGTTGCCCACGCCACCCCAACTAAATGAAGTCTGGTCAAGAAGTTTATGAGTCTTTAATTTTGCAAGAAGATATTTTCTATGTTTGCGAGGTATTCGATTATAATTTAATCCATGATATGGTCTTATTTTTAAATCTTTAATATCTTTAATTTGCTGTTTGTAACCAGCGGAGACTTCAGAGGAATATTTTTTATTCATACATGCGTTGTTATATACAAAACGTTCCCAGAAGTTATCAAAGATTACAGTAACATCACTCTGAGAATCCATATGTGCTGGATTATAGATGCTCGTTAACCAAACTATTTTAGATTTTTCAACACCAAAAATTGTACTAATATAATCCCAATCTATATCATCGTAACCTTCAAGAGAATAATTTAATATTAATTTTTTGCATTTGCCGGAGGCTAAGTCTTCGTGTACAAACTTAGGTAACATAGAGTCTCTATATGTTGCAATACCTTCTTTTACTTTTTCTGGAGGTCTAAGTGCCCCCCAATCTATTACTGTGCCGTCTCTATCTATTTTGTAATCTGGTTTCATTAGATGCTCTTGCACCAATGGATGGTCTCCCACACTCAATGTTATAAATGTTAAATATGAAAACCCCACATCAATCTTTGTTGGTTCCACAATTGGTATATACAATACTGTTTTGGCTCGAGAAATATGCAACTCGTCTGTGTTCGGATGCTCAACCCGACAACAAGATGTCACAAATATTTCTTTTTTGTCTTCGTCTGTCATATATTATATTTATCTAAGATAAATAAAGTCTGTATATAATTACTTTTTATTAAAGGAGAAAAGATGAAAATTGGTTTTATTGGCGTAGGCAAACTAGGCATGCCATGTGCGGAAGCAGTAGCACAAAAAGGACATAACGTTACGGCATACGATATAGTGAAGCGAGAGAGCAACGATATCACTATGTTTTCAACCATAACAGAAACAGTTCAAGATAGAGATATTGTTTTCATTGCTGTTCCTACTCCACATGACCCACTGTATGATGGCAATGCACCAACAGCCCATCTAACACCAAAAGACTTTGGTTATGATACCGTAATTGATGTTATTAAAGAAGCAAACGAAGTTATGACTGAGAGTCAACTACTTGTTCTTATTTCAACAGTACTACCCGGAACTGTACGCAGAGAGTTTGTTCAACACGTAACTAACACACGTTTTATATATAATCCATATCTAATTGCTATGGGTTCTGTTGCGTGGGACATGGTAAATCCTGAAATGATTATGATTGGAACAGAAGATGGAAGTGAGACTGGAGATGCGAAAGAACTAGTGGACTTCTATAAGACTATAATGGAAAATGACCCACGTTATGAGATTGGTACTTGGGACGAATGTGAATGTATCAAAGTGTTCTATAACACATTCATCAGTGCTAAGATTGGTCTAGTGAATATGATACAAGACGTGGCAGAGAAACAAGGCAACATCAATGTTGATGTTGTAACAGATGCTCTCGCTAAATCTACAATGCGAATTATGGGACCACAATACATGACCGCGGGTATGGGCGATGGTGGTGGTTGCCATCCACGTGATAACATCGCTTTACGTTATATGTCAAACGAACTAAATCTAGGTTATGATTTGTTTAATGCTATTATGAACGCACGTGAGATACAAGCAGACAACTTAGCAAAGCGATTAGAGTATTATTCTAACGAAAGAGGATTACCAATCGTTATACATGGTAAAGCATATAAGCCTGGTGTTCCTTACTTAGAAGGAAGTTATAGTATGTTGATTGCTCATTACTTAGAAGAACACGGACACACAGTAACATATGTAGACCCTATGACGGGTGATGATTATCAACCAGAGAGTCCTTGTGTATTCTTGCTGGCTCACAGTGCAAGTACGACATATGAATATATGCAAGAAGAGGGAGACGATATTGATAAGTTATATTGTGATATACCTACGGGCTCAGTAGTAATTGATCCATGGCGCAAGTTTATTGGCGAAGATGGCATAGAAGTAGTCCATTACGGAAATACTAGAGAACAATGAAAATATTAATTTGTGGATTACCAGGTAGCGGTAAAACAACACTTGCAAAGCCACTAGCAAAATTATTAGATGCTGAGTTGCTAAACGCAGATGAAGTACGTACCCAAAATAATGATTGGGACTTTAGTGAAGACGGTCGTGTACGACAAGCACAGAGAATGAGAGAATTAGCAGATGCGATAGTAGAGGCAGGTAGAATAGTAATTGCAGACTTTATTTGCCCTACAGAAGTAACAAGAAAAAACTTTGATGCAGACTTTACAATACATATGAATACTATTAATGCAGGTAGATACGAGGATACAAACGATATGTTTGAGAGGCCATCAATGTGTAATTTTATTGTTTCTGAGTGGCGAAACGATACACCTAAAGTCTTGGATTCAATTATAAAGAAAACTATAATAGGTAAACAGTGGAGCGTTTTCTCAAATCCAGATATATATTCAGGATGGAATGGCAAACAATGTCCTTACGCAATCAAAGACATCGATGGGAACATTATAGGATTCGATACATATGACAACGATTACTTATCTAGAAGTGAAATCAACGAAGAAACTCTTAGTAAAAAGCATATATTATTTTTAGGAGACAGTTTTGTATTTGGTCATGGAGTAAAAAGAAAGGATGATATAGCATTCCAGTTTAAAAATAACAATACACTGCCAAAAGATTATTCATGTTTTAATCTAGGATTACCCGGAGGTAGTAATATGCTCTCTTTAACAAGACTACACCAATGGTGTAATGTACATAGTGAGAAGTTACATACAGTATACTTTGGTATAACTGACTTAGCAAGAACCACACATTGGCAAGCATCAGCCGAGTGGACATGGGATGATAATATGTATACTTATGAAAATCGTGAACGCTGTTTCGAGCGTTTTGATTATATGCCAGCAAACCCTACTCAGGAGAAAATAGATACTTTATATGCAAAATTGACATCTAAAATAAATTATCTAGTAAATTTTGAAATATTTTTAATGTCAGTAATAAACTTATCAAAGATACACAAGTTCAATGTGTTTTTATTCGAAACGATTCCTGGTATATTAACAAGAGAAGAACTAAACATAATTAGCAATAACATATCTATGTATAAAAATATTAGATGGGCAACACAAAACGATAATGTTGGTGAAATTCTTGGAGAAGGAAATACCGAAGACTTTCTTCCTACTCGTATACCAAACGATAATCATTGGAATACATTAGGAACAAAAATAATTAGTGAAAATATGTACAAAGAAACCTTCTTCTGGTATTTAGAAGATACAAAAGACTGGTATATCAAATGATGACCATGTTTTTCTCTGGTGATTACTTTTTTGATGCCACTAGGTATTTCAATTCTGACAATCCACAACTAGAATTTAAGAAACTAGAAGAACTTAATGATTGGGAATACAAAGGTGAAACATATTACTTTCATATACATCATATGAACACAACCAACACAATATGGAATGCGTTGGGACTTGAGTGCGTTAGTTCGTATGTAGATAATAGTAAATCAGAATTAAACAAAGACAAGTATCGAAAACGTATTACAGAGGAAATGCCTACTAGAATAAAAGAAGACGTTGCGTCGGGCAAATGTAGATACATAATTGACCATAGTTTTGAGGGATACTGGGGTATACGTTGGGATTACATTCAATATATATTCTCATGTAAACGAGAAGATATTATTTGGTTAACTGCTGACTTCAGTGTTATATTTGAACCTCATATATTTAAAAGAAATAACAAAGATGCGTGTGAAACTCATTATAGTAATTGGTGGGAACGACAGTGTGCAGAGTTAGTAGATGATCCTGGTGGTGTTAATTACGAAATTATTAAAGATATTCGATTAAAACAACTTCAATTGATTGAGAAAAGAACAACAAGAGATAAGATGTGTACTTACTATAACAGGCGTATTCGCACTTCCAGAATTGTTATGATGTCTATTATGCATCATAACAATTTACTTGACGAAACGTATTGGAGTTGGGGCGGTGACGTAGATGGCGGAATGAGATGGAACGAAAGTCTTCGTAGTTATCATCTTCACCCAAAGCAAATAGGAGGAGGCAAATATGAAAAATCATATGACACAATTGCTAAGTGGGGAAACATACAGAACGGCGAACCAAGTAAAGAAGATTTACAAGTTAACTTAGTAAACACATTAAATAAAGACCATATACTGAATACAAACTTTCAATTCATCAACGAGACGTGGGCGACAAATAGAGATACAATATTTCTAAGTGAGAAATCATTCAAACCTTTTATGTTGATGCAACCATTCATTACGTATGGCGATAGATATACAATACAGGCGTTACGTGAATATGGATATAATGTATTCGACAAATGGATTGACCACAGTTATGACAGTGAAATAAATGCATTAAAACGTGCAGAAATGGTTGCATTAGAGATAAAACGATTACAGTCTTTGTCTCCAAGCGAATGGACTGATATGTTATATGATATGCGTGATGGACTAATTCACAATGCAAAGAACCTAGAAAAGGCTAATTCTAGATATTATATAGATATTTAGTTATTTTTTGGTTAAAAACTTGACAATTATCGATTTTATGCTATAATATACTATGTAAATGAACTAATTCATCTACATTTTAACTATAACGAGAGGTATAGATATGAAAAATACAATAGCACTGCTTTCATTAGCAGTATTAATGTTGGGTTGCACGGGCGTTACTCAAGCATCGGGGTGTCCTGATGGCAGTGACCCAGTCAAAAGCATTTCTGCGGATGGTAGTTACTATGTATACAACTGTGGCGGTAATTTAGAATCCGGAGAACTTCCTTTTAATCACTCAGCCTGGGTGGCAGAGAACCGCTATGCTGAAACTATTGGTCCAGCATGGACTATGAAATTATATTCAATGTACAATTCCGAGTGGAATACATGGCATTTTACTGCTGATATGAATAATGAT
>Ga0207991_1001231_pt1 | contig 15914 bp, 11 predicted proteins | sample ETN07SmetaG_FD_185786 | JGI IMG/M metagenome (GOLD analysis project Ga0207991, IMG submission 185786) | Marine microbial and viral communities from oxygen minimum zone, Eastern Pacific Ocean - ETNP2014F14-07SV275 (SPAdes) (version 2) | ecosystem: Environmental > Aquatic > Marine > Oceanic ... | reverse complement strand
CTGTTTTGGCACCCATTACTTTTAAAGATATCGAGTCAAAGTTTTTAACAATGTTTTCAAAAACAGAAAAAGTGGATGATGGATTTATTTCAACCCGGCTAAATAGAGTAATATGTGGTTTAAAAACCGGTGAATTATGTTGACCACAATATTTGCTTATTAAAGGCTGTAATTGGATTTTATCTTTTTCACAAGGTTCCAACCAAACTGACCATGGATGATTCACTATTTTATCAATTTACGAATATCATCTAGTTTTTTATTCGCTTCGTCCAATTCTTTTTCTGGACCTTTCTTTTTCGGTTTTTTCGGTGGATGAAGAATATCTTTCTTCGCTGCCCGCACATCCCTGCTAAGAATGGGGTCTAATGCCAACACTTCATCCAAAGCACCAATGTGCGTTCTTTTGCCATGTTTTTTGAGAGCCCGAACTGCATTTCGTCTTACACTGCGATCATTATCCTGAAGCATTTCTACAAATAAATCAACAGTTTTGGGTTTTGTTTTTACATATTTTTCTAATTGTTTCACAGCTTCCGGTCGGGCATCCCAAGTGATACCGCCATACGCAACCAATTCTTTCAAGCGATTATAATTTTTGTCTGTTATAACACTACCAAAAAAGGTAATAGCTGATTTACGGATTATATCTGTATGAGAATCTGTATCCAATAAAGCTTCCACCATTAGACGTGAAGCAGTTGTATCAACAACAACGAGTGCTTTAAACGCATCAGCAATACTGTAATATTTCTCGTCTGTGGAAATCACATTCTGCAGGAATGTACTTACAGATTCATCTTTTTTATAATTTTTCAGCGCATTCCAAATAGCTCGCCGAACACGATTATCCTGTCCTTCCGCCATTGCCATGAGTTCTTTCGCATTATGCTTGGATTTTAATTTGGCGAATGCACTCACCGCTTCTTTACGTACACCCCAAAATGGGTCATTTTTTACCGCATTCAGTAAAGCGGTTTCCACTTTTCGTCTTCCTTTTAATTTGCTCAATTCCTGTGCAGCAGCGATTCTGTCCAATATGTGCGGTCCCTTTTCCAATTGCAGAATCCATTCAGAAATAGATTTATTGAAAGTCACTTTACAGGGAATCCGCATTCCTGCATTAAAAATAACGAGTTTGGGTCGTTTATCAACCGGAACTTCATAGACCATTTCCTTATCTTCGATCCAGACTAAATGAATTTCATCATCGATCTGGATTTGGATTGGCATTTTGAAAATGTTTGTGTGCTTAAGATTTTGCTTTTGCTTTACTTTCAGTTTTACAGATTTATTCCGCTGATTATATTTCCACGTTACGTTGTATTCAGGGTATCCCGGTTCATAAACCCATTGTTTAAAAAACCAATCCATATTTTGACCTGTCGTCTCTTCAATCGCCTTTTTCAGATCAGGAGTTTCTACATTTTTAAATTGATTTTCTTTTGTATAATGTTGGATAAATCTCCAAAAAGCATCGTCACCCAAATAATCTTGGAGCATGTTTAGAATCAGGCTTCCCTTGGCATAAATATGGCCATCAAACACATCCATGGATTCATAAAATTTAAGTTGTACCGTTGACCTTCTCCATTTCTTGTGTGATCCAAAATATCCATTTATTTCTCCAAAACGTATATATTCTCCCTCATCAAATCCAAATTTTTGTTCACGATATTTTCGGGAGAAAAATGTGGCAAAACCTTCATTGAGCCAGGCATGTGACCAATTGCGGGTTGTGAGCATGTCCCCAAACCATTGATGAGCCAATTCATGAGCCACCAAGCCGTCGCTACTCACGTCCGGAGCAGCAAATTCATCATACATGGTACGGTCCGTGTTATGCGTTAATGTAATATTTTCCATCCCGCCAAACATAAAATCATCGATAATAATCTGGTCATATTTTTCATAGGGATATTCTATGCCTGTTACATTTCCAAAATATTTCATCATATCAGGTGTGAGTCCGAAAGATCGCAACGCTTCGTGTTTATTTTCCTCATAGACCCAGTAATTAACAGGAATCCCATTATACGAATCTTCAACCTTTTCAAATTCCCCAACCACATAAGAAATAAGATAAGCCACCATTGGATAATTTTCCTTCCAATGCCAAGTATGGGACCCGTTTTTATTATCTTTCACGGATAATAATTCGCCATTGGAAATCGCCTTATATTTTTTATCCACTGTTAGAATGGTTTCAAAAGTGGCTTTATCATTTGGATAATCATAAATCGGTACCCAGTGATGGTTATCCGTGTCTTCACCTTGGGTCCAAGCTTGCCAGGGTTTGTTGGGATATGTGGAGTCGGGCATTACAAAAAACGTTCCTTTACGGGGATGGGCTGTATAATCCAATCGAACTTTCACCGTGTCATCCCAAGCAATGGGTTTATTCAAGGTGAGATAGACTTTATTCCCGTTATGATCAAATGAAATATCTTTCCCATTCAATCTTACACGACGAATCTCCATATCATCTGCATCCAAGGCAAACTCAGTTAATGAAGAATTTAAGGCACTCAATGTATGGGTTACATTTCCGGATACAGATTTTGCTTCGAGGTCAACAGTGACATTGATTTTTATATGGTGAATATCAACATCCCGATCGCGAGTACGTTGGCTGGGCGCCTTATTATCGGCACCGATCAAAAAACTAATAATTAAGAATGGAAAAATATTCTTCATGGTTTCCTCAATAAATTCAGCTCGAAATTTATGTTATTTCATCTTTTAATTTCATCTCAAAAATGATTAGATATTTTGAAAAATAATTAAAGCTAATGTCTGATCTTATTTTTATAAATCTAAAGATTACATACTAAAATTTTTCACCTATATTCATTCACCGAATTTTTATTATTTATATTAAATCCATGGCAATAATCGAAAACAATTTTAATGATCTGGGGCCAAAGGAATGGCTCCCCTTTCAAAAGTCATTTACCGTATTTGATGATTTAGATTCTTTGGTTTTGAGTAATCTTCGTTTCTTCACCAAGCCATCTCTTGAACCCAAACAAAATGTTCTATCTTTTGGATCGGAAATATTTAATGCTGCTATCCTAAAACATATCCAATCCATTGAATTAGAAAATGAGTTTGAAAATGAGACGATAGATTTTCTAGCGGTAGATTTAACGAATGACGATACAAAATGGAAAGATGCAATTGATTGGATCGGTGAAAATGCATCCAAACTGAATTATCGAAAATTCTTATGGGTTTTGGTTCCAACTGATTTATTAACAAACAACAAGGTTCCATTGGCATGGGAATTATCAAATCAACTTGCCCAACATCTCACAAGAAAAGATGAAAAAATTATTTGTTTACCCGATGGATCAACTTGGACATCTCTTTATTTCCGAAAAGATGAACAGTCTCAATTAAATCCTATATCATCTTTTCTGAATCTGAATCCACCCTTAGCCACAAATATGGGATTCCAATCCCCTTTACGCTTATCTTTTAAAAACTGGTTTATTTTAAAACCAAAACCTCGCTCAAAAGACGAAATACTCCATCCTGCAAAATACCCTGAAGATTTGGTGAAATTGTATGTGGAAGAATTCACCCAAAAGGGAGACACTGTTTTTGATCCCATGTCCGGAACGGGAACAACCCAAGTAGAGTCACTTCGTCTAGAACGACATGCTTATGGGATTGAATTGAGCGAACTTTTTCACGGGATTGCTCACAAACGATGTTCTAACATATCCACGAATTGCAATTATAAAATCATTCAAGGTGATGCTCGGGATATTTCAACATTTGATTTGCCACAGTTTGATTATGTAATCACTTCCCCACCCTATTGGGATATGCTGAATATGAAAGGCGCCGAAGTACAGGCCAGCCGAAAAGCAAAAGGGCTTCAAACCAATTATTCAGACCATGAAAATGATTTGGGTAATTTGGATGATTATGAGAATTTCGTAACCGTATTGATGGATATTTATGAAAAAACTATTGTCAAATTAAAAAGCGGTGGGCATTTTACTATTATTGTGAAAAATATAAAAAAGAAGGGGAAACTTTATCCATTGGCATTTGATCTCACATTTAGATTAAAAGAGTTTATTCATTTTAAGCAGTGTGGATTTTGGTGCCAGGATGATTTGCAAATTGCACCTTACGGATATAAACATACGTGGGTAAGCAATACATTCCATCATTATTGTTTAACGTTTCAAAAGCCTTAATCGATAAGTACGCCCCCTTCCATTTTTTCTTTTAATCTTGGGTACAAGGTTAAAAATGAAGACAAATGTTTTATTTTAATCCCTTTATTCTGAATCCGTGTTTTAAACAATCCATTTTGAAAATTCTGTGGTTTTAAGTCATTAAATCGGGAAAAATCTTTTTCCTGTGCCAGACCACACAAAATCAATTCCGGATGAAAATTCAAATGATATTTGAAGGGAATTCCGTTCCCTAATTCTGTCATTTTTAACCAAAACCATTTTTCATCATACGGTTTTTCTTTCTTCCGAGCTGATTGAATTAATTTTATTATAAAAGCATTTTGACCCTCTGTTAATTCAATCGATAAAAATGGAATTCTACCTTTCCAACCCTTCATAAAAGAAAACATATAACATACTGTATCGGTGCTTGGAGCATGAAAACATTGATCTTTTTTGGACCATTGGTCCCATTCTCCTCGATTAGGAATCAATGCGGGCAAATTAAAATATTGTTCAGGTGAAAGAATGTCATCTTCATGTCGTAAATAATTATTTTTTATATCCCATTCTTCACGACCAAGAATAAAATCTCGTTTATCCGGTAAATAAAAGGGGGTTTGACATTTTTTAGTTTTAACTGGAATCTCATTCTGTTCACAGAAATGAAGAAAAAGTTTTTCCGATATTTTACCTTTAGCAATATTTGTGATTCTAGCTTGGATATCTTTTAGATTCATCCGATTGATTGTGTAGGGAAGACTGATTAAAGCATATTTGACAGATTCCGCCACCAAGCGATCATAAATACTATTTTCAATCTGAATACGAATTATAGGGTGTATCATATTCCTAAAACTTACAGGAGAAATAGGGAAAATAAAAAAGGGGCTGATTCAGCCCCTTTTTTTATTAAAGAATTATGAGAAATTATCCCAAATATCTCCGAAGGTTTTTACTCCGAGATCGATGGCGTAAGCGTTGAATTGCTTTCTCTTTAATCTGACGTACACGTTCACGTGTTAAATCAAATTCTTCACCAATTTCATTCAGGGTCATTGCGCTATCACGGTTAATCCCGAAATACATTTCAAGAACCACTCTTTCTCTCTCAGATAATGTTCCCAATGCACCACCAACTTCTTCCTTCATTGACTCCATCATTATTTTCATTTCAGGTTCTTCTGCTTCAGAATCTTCAATCACATCCAAAAGACTGCTATTCTCTCCTTCCTGAAAAGGTGAGTTTAATGAACTATGCCGTCTGGAGTATTGCATTGCCATAAGAACTTCGTCCCCACTCATTTCAAGCTGATTACCAATTTCTTCACCTTTAGGTTGTCGTTCAACTTCAGCCTCAAGCTTTTCTGCGGCGCGAGTGATTTTGGTAATAGTTCCAACACGATTTAATGGTAAACGAATTAAACGAGATTGTTCTGCTAATGCCTGCAAAATCGATTGGCGAATCCACCAAACTGCATAGGATATAAATTTAAAACCACGGGTATGGTCAAAACGTTTGGCGGCTTTAATAAGCCCCATATTCCCTTCATTAATAATATCTGCAAGTGAAAGGCCATTCCCTTGATATTTTTTTGCAACCGATACCACAAAACGAAGATTAGCTTCAACCAATTCTTTGATAGCTCTTTCATCATCATCCTGAATTCGGATTGCAAGTTCAACCTCCCGTTCTGGGGGAAGAGGATTAAATTTCCCAATTTCAGCTAAATACATGCTAATACTACCGCTGGAAACTTTACTGGGTTTAATTTTTTTTATGGGTTTTTTTGCGGCAGGTTTTTTCGTTTTTGTTTTGACTGTTTTCTTTTCTTTTGAAACAGTTTCTTTTACTATTTTAGTTTTCGCCAATTCACGGACCCCTGTGTGAGTAGTTAATGGTTTGTTAGGCTTTGGATAAAGCCGGCGAATTTAGGAACAATAAGTTATTTTATAAAGACAATCTTCTGGGTCTCTATTGAGCTAAGCGAACTCACTCTTATAAAGTAAGAACCCGATGAAACCATTTTATTCTGATTAGATCTAGCATCCCACTGAATCATATTTTTACCAATGTGAACGTTATGAACCAACGTTGTAAAAACGAGCTCACCTTTAATAGAATAAATCGATAAATCAATATTCTCATTGGAAATAACATCGACTAAAATGGTTACTGATCCATTAAATGGATTTGGATAAGCTGGGTACATTTTAAAGTAGTCTGGAACTGGCAATTCTGGATCATCTATTTCTGTAGATACAAATTCAGGGAAATTAGTAAGTCCATTTTCATTGATAACGACCATTTCCCCGGTCTCAATTCCAGTCCAATTACTTTCTTCATCATTATTAGATGGGGGGAGAGACATAATTGCAAAGTGCTCATCCGAATCAATGTATGAAAGTCCGTTATTACCACCATAGGCATATAAATTGGTTCCATCTGAAAAAATGATATTAATCTGAGATACCGATACACCTTCATCGATAATATTTGTTAAAGCAATTTTCAATCCAGTTATAATATGATTATTAAATATTATCTGCTGCATGATATAAAGAAGAATCAATTCTGAATCCACGACACTGGACCACCCTTCTTCTTTCCAAGACCCATTGCCAAAGGTCTGGGGTTCATGCTGATTCAACCAAGTTTCATCCTCGCCATTATTGGTAATCAAATTATATAACAGCATCTTATTCACTGTGCCATTATGAATGAGCGAATAAGAGATACTGTTGTTGTAAAACATCCATGGGTGAGGATTTGGTATTGAATTATTTCCGGAGGTGGCCATCCTTAGATGACCAATTCCCAATGTATGATCACCGTCCATCAAAGTATTTGCAGCATTCCAGTACGTTAAAGAATCATCCGTAGCTGGTGAATCAGATCTAGAAATGGGTTCAACCGGTTCACCATTATTCTGGCCATAACCCATTAATGCCCACCCATTTCGCATAGAGGCTGATTGATAATAGAAAGTTGTGAGTTCATCGAGAATAAAGGATGTCTCTTGTGATGAAAGGGTGGAAATTGTGTGCCCAGATTTTGCACAAACTGCCCATAGGCGACAAGCGTGGAGGGGTTGATAAAGAATCCCCAAAACTATAGCAAATTGGAGAATGATGCGCATGGGATGAAGTTAGATGAAAAAATGTTTTAATTCAAAGGAGTGAAACGAAATTATTTTTTTTCCAATATGTATTCATTCACATGTTTTTCCAGAATGTCTAATGGTACGGCACCGTGCCCTAAAACCACATCATGAAAATCACGAATATCGAAATCATCTCCCATTGATTTTTCAGCTTTGGCACGGAGTTCCCGAATCTTTAACTCTCCGATTTTATAGGCTAGCGCCTGTCCCGGCCATGCAATATATCGATCAATTTCAACAGAAACATCATTCTCTGTTTTGGCTGTATTGGCTAGCATAAAATCTATCGCTTCCTGACGTGCCCATCCAAAAGCGTGCATTCCTGTATCTACAACCAATCTGCAGGCTCGCCACATTTCATAAGTGAGTTGACCAAATTTGCTGTAGGGATTATCATAAAAACCCATCTCTTCTGCCAGTTTTTCGGAATAGAGCCCCCATCCTTCCACGAAGGCGGTATACCCACCATATCGACGGAATTTTGGCATATTCTCCAACTCCTGGGCTAAAGTAATCTGTAAATGATGGCCGGGGACTGCTTCATGAATGGATAGTGCTTCCATCTCATATTTTGGACGAGTCTCCAGTTTATAGGTATTTGCCATAAAAAAGCCGGCTCGACCTGCTTCCTGAGACCCTGAATAATAATAGGCCGTGGGTGAAGCAGGTGCTTGATAATCAGGGATGGGTTTAACACCATAAGGCAATCTTGGAAGTAATCCAAAAAACTTAGGTAATTCTGCGTCTGCTTTTTTACATATCATTCGATACTCATTTAATAAATCATCTTCCGAGGTAAAATAAAATTGGGGATCGGTGCGAAGAAAGATTAGAAATTCGTCAAAGGATCCCTTGAATTCCGCATCCTGGATCACAGTCATCATTTCAGCCCGAATCCGGGCTACTTCATCCAAACCAATTTGATGTATTTCTTCTGCAGTCAGATTTGTTGTGGTATAACTTTTGATCTTAAACTTGTAATAAACATCCCCATTCGGGAAATCAACACAGGCAATAGATTCCCGACACGCAGGAAGATAAGATTCAGTGAAAAAGGTGTAAAGTGATTTGTAGGCCGGGTAAACTTTGTCCGTCAAAACCGATTTCATTTCGTCTGTTAATCGGTTTTGTTCTTCGATTGTAATGGATTCAGGGAATTCGTTGAATGGCTTAAAAAGCGGGGATTCATCGATCGGTTTTTCAAATTGGACTTTTATTTGATTCGGGACAGGTTTCAATACATTTTTGGGAGGAACCCAACCCGTTTTTATCCCTCGTTTCATAAGATCGATCGTTTGATCTATCTTCTTTGGGAATGCTCTCATCCGGGACAAGTAATTCTCATAATCTGTCACATTTTTAAAAGGCATATAGTTTGAGATTCCTGCAAATCCGATCTGGATCCCGCCCATCTGGTCAATGGGAATTAAATAGGACAAATACTGAAACCCTTCGATCCGTTTTTCAATTCCATGCAGATAAAGATCATAATTCAGTTGATCATCTTCCGATAATTTAGACCGATCGATAGTTCTGACTTTTTCAAGGAGGACTTTTGTTTCTTCCTGCCTGGTTAGGATCGTTTCGTGTGAGACATCATTCAATTTATCGTTAAATCGATTATCTCCCAGCCGGGTGGCCCATTCAGGACTGTTAACAATCCCTTTTTCCCATTGTTCATCTAATATTTCATGAAATTCCTCTGTAACAGATTTTTTATCCGTTTCAATTATAAAATCAAACTTGAACGTGACACAACCAATCTGAAGAATGAGGATGGTAAGTCCCAGGTATATTTTTCTCATATTATTCGTTCCGTTAATTATTGTGAAAAATAGGCGGCAATGTGATAATTAAACTTCTGCGTATTTTTCTTTTTTCCGCAGGGATGCCCGTTTGTTTTGATCCAACTCCATTTTCCTTAACCTGATTGTGAGAGGTGTTACTTCCACCAATTCGTCTTCCGCGATAAATTCAATGGATTGGTCTAAAGAGAGAAGTTTTGGTGGACGAATCGTCACGGATGCATCCGTGCCGGAGGCACGCATGTTTGTCAATTTTTTCTCCCGGGTAATGTTCACATTCAGGTCATCGGTACGGTTTCGTTCGCCAATGAGCATACCATCGTAAACTTCTGTCCCGATACTTATAAACAATTCTCCTCGGTCCATCATACCCATGCAAGCATAGGCAGTCACTTTCCCCTTCCGGTCTGCTACCAATGCACCTGTATTTCGTTGGGGAATTCGACCAAACCAAGGTGCGAATCCATCAAAGAGTTTATTCATAATCCCGGCGCCTTGGGTGTCCGTCATAAATTGGCTCCGAAAACCGATCAATCCACGGGAGGGAATGGAAAATTCCATATTCACCCTGCCACTGCCGTGGTTTTGTAGATTAGTCATGCGGCCCTTTCTTTTCGATAATTTTTCAGTGATAATCCCCACCTTATCTTCCGGGATATCTAGGAAAACTTTTTCCATGGGTTCCATGGTTTTTCCATTTTCTTCGTGAGTAATAACGTGGGGTTTGGAAACCATGAATTCATACCCTTCCCGGCGCATGGTCTCAATCAAAACAGCCATCTGGAGTTCACCTCGACCTCGAACTTCAAATACATCTGTCCGCTCTGTTGGCAGGACATGTAGTGATACATTACTCAGGATCTCTTTCTGCAATCTTTCGTGGATATGACGGGTGGTAAGATATTTCCCTTCTTTCCCGGCAAAGGGGCTGTTATTTACATAATATAGCATAGATACGGTGGGCTCATCAATTTGGATCCGTGGCAAAGGCTCAGGATTCTCATTATCAGAGATTGTATCACCGATTGTTATTCCATCTAATCCCGCGACAGCAATAATGTCCCCGGCTTCCAGTTTTTCCACCTGAATTTTTTGTAATCCTTTAAATGTGTATAATGCAGAAAATTTATGGTGATGCGTAATTCCATCCTCGCCACATAAGGCATATGAAGAATTCATTTCCAGCGTACCGTTATTCAACCGGCCAATGGCAACTTGCCCAACATAAGGATCATAATCCAGGTTAGTCACCAGAAATTGTGGGGTGTGATTATCATCAGCGATGGGACCCGGAATCTTAGTTAAGATAGAATCAAATAATGGTTCAAGATTTGTTGATTCATCATCTAATTCAAAATGAGCCACCCCCTCTTTTGCATTGGAGTATAAAATGGGGAATTCAATTTGTTCGTCTGTAGCATCCAGATCAATAAATAGATCATACACCTCATCCACGACTTCGCTGATTCGAGCATCTCCCCGATCAATTTTATTAATGATGAGAATGATAGGAAGATTTTTGTCCAACGCTTTCTTTAATACAAACCGAGTTTGGGGTAAAGGACCTTCACTGGCATCCACAAGTAATAATGCCCCGTCTACCAAATTCAGGCTCCGTTCCACTTCACCGCCAAAATCCGCGTGACCCGGTGTGTCCATTATATTGATTTTCACATCTTTGTAATGGATAGCAGTATTCTTCGCGGTGATGGTAATGCCACGCTCTTTTTCAAGGTCCATGGAATCCATGACACGTTCTTCAATTTGTTGATGAGCCTTAAAGGTACCGCTTTGTTTTAGCATACCGTCAACAAGGGTGGTTTTCCCATGGTCTACGTGGGCAATGATGGCAATATTTCTGAAATTATCTTTTCTCATATTTAGATCTTAAATTAGTTGTTTATGGGCAAAAATAGCGACGGAATTTCAAGCTTTAGTGATGGGTTATAAAGAGATATTTCATAATGGATTAGGATTAGGAGTTTGGAGTAGGAGTTTGGATTAGGCCAGACTACACTTCGTTTCGTCTGGTAATGTTTGGATTAGGAGATCGGAATTGAGAATGATGGATGGTTGGAAAAGGGAATCGAAAAAACATTTCAATGAAATGACTGATTTTTCTCGAAATGTACCAGCGGATGGCACAAGACTTGCAAATGCTGAAGGGAAAGCACTTGCTGTAGAATTAGCGAATCAAGGGTATCAAGTGGAAGAAAGATCCGGTGAAAACTCCGGCATCCATTTAATTAATGTTACGCCAAGAGGATTGGATGGTGCTGCTGATAAACGGCGAGAAGGTATTGTAAGAACTACACCTTAAATAATAATTAGTTAACGTGTTAATCGGTAAATCAAAATGGCTGCACGGGATGTAGTCTTTGGGAAGGATGTTAAATCTAAACCTTCTTTGTCTGAGTGCTCACCGAACCCATCTGGACCCATACCGGCCAAAGAAGCATCTACATGAGGTGCTACAAAAGAAATATCTGCTGCACCGCGTTTGCCAGGATCCAGAGGCTCCATTTTTCCATAACCCAGGTCTATATTAACAGATTCTAATTTGTCTAATAGTGCATAATTATTTTTTGTGGGAGCCATTGGCGGGTAACTGATTTTAAATTCTATCTTTGCTGTTGTTCCAGGCAAATTTTGTGTTGCGATTTCCTTCATACGGGCCATAGCCGTTTCTAATTGTGCTGAAGATATGGCTCGGATTCCTCCATGAACCGTTGCAGCCTGGGAGACGACATTCGTTTTACCAAATGTTGTACCACGGGCCGTTACAGGATCATAATCTACATCTGTTCCACCGACAATAGTGCCAGGGTTAAACGATAGATATTCCTCTCCCACCAATTCTTCACGAAAAGTATTTACAATTCGGGATGCTTCAAAAATAGCACCGTATCCCAATTTTTCTTTAAATATTTGTGAAGAATGGCCTTGAATGCCAGTAGTGGTCAGCACCCACGAGGAAGAACTGCGTCTGGCTACCGTTCCCGTATTTAGGCCGTGTGCTCCCTCAAATCCTAATCCAAAATTGGCCCATTTTCCCGTTTCAATTAGTTCTTTGCGTACGATAGATATTGGTCCACCCGTTTTTTCTTCGTCACCAATAAACACCAGTGTTAGATTAAGGTTTTTCAGAACGCCTGCATTTGCCAGTGCTTTCATGATATAAATCATCGATACATCACCTGCTTTCATATCAGAGACCCCGGGTCCGTAAGCCGTATTTCCATCTCTGATAAATTTCTGAAATGGATGATCAGGTTCAAATACTGTATCTAAATGACCAATCAAAACAATTTTTTTTCCATTACCACCGCGCATTTCCGCAAAAAGATGTCCGGAACGTTTGACAGTTTCGGGGTAAGTCACCCAGTAAGTGGTAAATCCAAGTTGATCCAATTCGGTCTGGAATATTTCTCCAACAGCTTTATTGCCACCAATATTGAGGGTTCCACTATTGATATTCACCACTTTCTCAATTAGGTTTATCGCTTCTTCTGTATGCTTATCAACATAGGTTTGTATTGTCTTTTCAATTTTATTTAACCCGGTTGAAAAAGCCAGAGAAATAAAGAGTAATCCCATTAATATAGTTTTGATATTGACTATCATTCTTATCCTTTTTTCCACTTACCTTTTGATCCTTTATTCTTACGACCTTTTTTACTTCGAAATTTGTTATCTCGACCAAATTTATTTTTTCTTTTTCCCTTGAAATAATCATCTTTTGTGGAAGAAGCTTTGTTCGGCATTTCTTTTGAAATTTCAACAGAAAGAGAAACATCCTCAAATGATTCCTTATTCAAAGCATTTATAATTTCTGTTTTTCGATTTTCTTCAATTTCAAAAAATGAGAATTTTTTCATGATATCAATACTACCAATGACAGCATCTTTAGAATCCAATGCCTCATTAATGAGTCCCATGAGGCGGTTTGGAGATAAATTATTTCTCGCCCCAACATTAATATAAATTGTAGCAAATTTAGACTTTCTTCGTTCTGATCTGCTTTTCCTATCACGAGGCTCTCTTGAATCCCGTTTATTTTTCCCACCAGAAATATTAATATCTCGCGAATTTTTATAATAGGATAAATATCGGTTGAATTCTGCGGATACAAAATGCTTAATCAAATTCTCACGATCAAATGAAGCTAATTTTTCATAAATGTCATCCAAAAATGGTCCGATTTGTTCTTCATTAACTTCCACTTTTTCAATTTTATCGATGAGTGCGTAAAGACGTTTTTCGCAGATATCCCGTCCATCGGGGACCAACTCTTTTGAAAAAGATATTCCAGAAATTCTTTCTATTTCTCTTAGCTTTCGAATATCACGGGTATGGATAATTGCAATGGAGATTCCACTTTTCCCCGCTCGCCCAGTTCGGCCACTGCGATGTACATACACTTCAGGATCATCAGGCAAATTATAATTGATAATGTGTGTGAGATCATTCACATCTAATCCGCGGGCCGCCACATCTGTGGCCACCAAAACTTGTAAACTACGACGTCTGAATTTTCCCATAACTTCATCCCGTTGTGATTGGGATAGATCACCATGGATGGCATCAGCATTATAACCATCATGCATCAATTTATTGGCGATTTCCTTTGTTTCACGACGGGTACGACAAAATACAATTCCATAAATATTTGGATTCATATCTGCGATTCGTTTGAGCACTTCGTAGCGATCTTTAGCCTGTACCATATAATTTACATGTTTTATATTTTCTGCTCCCACGTTCGTCCGGGCCACCGAGATTTCGACTGGCTTTTTCATATATTTTCGTGTGATTGAGACAACCTTTTTGGACATGGTTGCAGAAAAAAGAAGTGTTTGTTTGTTATCTGGAGTATTCTCAAGAATGGCATCCAATTCTTCTTTGAATCCCATGGTGAGCATTTCGTCAGCTTCATCTAAAACGACTCTTTCAATATTCTCAACAAATAATTTTCTTCGATTGATTAAATCACGTGTTCTGCCTGGCGTTCCTACAACAATTTGCGCACCTTTTTTAAGTGCTCTTATCTGGGAATCAATCCTGGCTCCACCATATACAGCAAGAACGTTTATCCCCTTCATGTATTTGGAATAACTTATTAGATCGCGAGTGATTTGGACGCAAAGTTCCCGGGTGGGGCATAATATTAATGTTTGAGTATTCTTATTATTAGGATTTACTAACAGGATGGCTGGCAATCCAAATGCTGCGGTTTTACCCGTACCAGTTTGGGCAGTTGCTATAATGTCCTGACTCGATGACATTAAAAGTGGAATAGTTTCAGCTTGGATTGGTGTTGGGGTTTCAAATCCTAATTCTTTGATAGCTTTTAGAATCTCTATATTCAGGCCAAAATCATTAAAGGTACTCATATGTATTATTTATCAGTGTGTGGGTTAAACTTCTTAAAAAGAAGGAGGAATCTTATTGCAGAATTTCGCCTAATGGGAATCTTTTAAATAGGGATATTATTCCCTATTTGAATTAAAAATGGCTCGAGAAATACGAGTGACTTTATTATAAGAAAAAGTTTATTGAGTAGCCTTTTATACTGTCAAAAATACCAAAATCAGTTTGAACATAATCAACACGTATTTTGGGACCACGGGGAATTTGATAATTTAGTCCAAAACCAAAAGAGAGCCCTTGTTCTGCATCATCCATAAAACCATGGGATTGGCCTGCTCTTAAAAACATAATATCATTTAGATTATATTCAACCCCAGCATTTACATATTCAACATTATTGTTTGGATGAATTCCATCTACAGCAATGGTAATTTTTTGTCCAAGGGTGATGTCATAAGATTTACTTACGCCAAATCTAAACAGAAGTGGTAAAGGCCATTTTGCAGAATTAAGGAAAGCGTCAATTCGATCATTGTTTCCATAAATTGTTTCGTCCGGATCATAATCAACTAATGTATTTATACCATCCATTTTAAGCTTCCCGCCAAAGTTAGATACACTCATTCCAATTCGCATTCCGCCTGACGTGGTAAAAAGTGATCCAATATCTATAGATAATCCCTTAGCATGCATATGCCAAATTTTTTCTTGCACAAATTTTACTTGGACCCCAAAAGCGAAACGATCGGTAAGTCTTTTTGAATAAGCCAGCCCCATAGCAACATCGCTCACCCCAAATTTTTCCCCAGTACCATCGGGATAGGTGACTGTCCTTACTTCCATTTCATCCATGGTAACACCGGAATAGGATATCCCAATCGACCCTAAATTTCCCATGGGTATAACAGCTCCACCATGATAATATTTAGTCTCAACAAGCCATGGCGAATGATATACATGTGTCGAGACTTGATCCAATTCTACAATCCCAGCTGGGTTCCAATATAGGGCGCTCACATCATCCGCTAATGCCACAAAAGCACTTCCCATGGATAAGGAACGAGCACCTGCACCAATTTCAAGAAAAGCTGCTGAAGTTGTGGCCACATTAGTTTGTGCTGATAATAGCCCAATCGTTAGCGTAACTGTATATAGAATTTTTTTCATCATTTGATCACCGCAAATTTCCCGGTGGTTTCACCAATTTCCCCTGCATCCACATGAAATAGGTAAACACCATGAGCAATTTCTAACCCATCTTTTGACAGCAAATTCCATGATTCCGATCCATTTTCAAAAACATCATCGTGTTTTATTTCGTCAACCAAATAGCCGGATAGCGTAAAGATCTTGATCGTACACTTACTGGGCAGATTGAT
>Ga0207991_1001225_pt1 | contig 15953 bp, 16 predicted proteins | sample ETN07SmetaG_FD_185786 | JGI IMG/M metagenome (GOLD analysis project Ga0207991, IMG submission 185786) | Marine microbial and viral communities from oxygen minimum zone, Eastern Pacific Ocean - ETNP2014F14-07SV275 (SPAdes) (version 2) | ecosystem: Environmental > Aquatic > Marine > Oceanic ... | reverse complement strand
CTCCGCTGGGCGGCGCACCGCCGCGGGTAATTTGCGGCAAACGCTCGGTCCTTTTGCATCTGCACTTACCCGTTACAGGTAGACAATGCGTTATAAAATCGCCTCTAAGGCATTTTGAAACAACAACTTCGACCCATTGATCCATCAGGAGGATTTATTTTTTGTTTTGCGGCCCGGGAGCACCGTCCGCCGCAAGTTGCCTAGCAGTTTACTGCTTCCATTTTGCGTTGATGGCGAGAGAGCCCATGCGGATGCCGCCCATTCTCAGGCTGGTCAGGAGATTAAGAGAGGGGATGAAAAACAGTCCGCGGGAAACAGGGGGGCGGGAGACAGAGTCCCCATGCTCTTCCAACTGGGCCGGGTCATTGCTGAAGGTCATGGTATAACGATCGCCCGCGCAGGAAAAACTGGTTTGATATTGTGTTGAAAGGATTTCTTTCTCACCCTGAAACCGCTGGGTGAAAACAAAACTGCCCTGCTCGGTATCAAGATTAGTGGAGCTATCTATTAAAATATTTTTTGCGGTTTTTTCACTGGCGTTCGTTTGCGCAAAGCCCTCTGCGGAAAATTCTTCAACAAGTTCTCCATCTTTGCCAAACAGGTCACGCACCTGACTGGCTATTTTCTGGTTCAGTTCGGCATGGTCGGAAGAAAAATAGAGCAGGATGTCGCCTTCAGTTTCGGCAACGTCTTGCCCTTCTATTTCGGTTTCATCAAAAGCTCTAAATCCGCCGGGCACCGGTTTGTCGGGCGTGAGCCATATCCAGGTCATGGGGCCGAACCCAATCACGGCATAATGCTTTTCCTTGCCAGCAATTTCCGAGGCCATGCCGGGAGTCTGGGCTCCTATTCTCGCCACGTTCATGGTGACCAGCGGCAGGTCGTCAAAGTTGTAAACCTGAATCAATGTATGTCGTTTCGGGGGATTCAACACCCCTGCCTGTGCCTGCACAGAACGCCTCCGGATATTATCGATTGGGGTTATCGGGGTTTAGGGAAACTGAGGATTTCATCGGTAAAGAAACGCTTCTCGCATTTATCCAAGCTGGATTTGACGAGGCAATGTTTGAACGCGCTGTCTATGCGAATCCACCGTTCGGCCAAAGCCACCGCAACCTTGCAATCTGCCCATTGGTTTCCGATCCGGATTTTAACGGTCAGATCCACCAATGAACGTGAAAAACTTCTTTGATCTTTTCCCATACCGCACCTCTCAGGGTTATTCAGGGGATTTGCTTTGAATCAAAGATTTTGCATCTCTTAGAAAATCTTCGCTGGGCTCGATATATTTCATTATGGAACGATGGGTAACAGGATTGGTCTCCAGAGTATCGCAACGCAGAATTTCGGTTAGTATTTCATGCTTTTTCATTCCCTCACTCTGACGGAGGTCTAGGGCTACCAGGCTTCCCGGGACCAGGGGATACGCCATTTCCACGGATACCGCTTCCGGTGACAGATCAATGGTTTTACACTCGATCCATTCATCCATGATATGCACAAATACCGCAGTATCTATCGATGAGCGCGGTGAACTTCTTTTATTTTTTTCGCTATTCATACTACTCCCTTCAAAACTGAGCAAGGTTCCGAATCCGTACCTTCTACGCAGTGGGGTTTTACCAAAACCTGATTCGAAAAGCAAAAAGCCTTTACCCAACTCAGGGTAAAGGCTTTTTGAACTATCGGACTAGGAATAAAACAAACACTTGCCGCCGATACTTCCTGCTAGCTTAAAAAGTTATGCCCTTCGCCACCGGCGGCTCGCCAGTTAGCCTACGTAAACACATTTACTGGCGGGGGTGCGGGTATCCATATTTTTTCCGCGTGAGGTGTGGTCATCAATTTCCGCGGCGCAACCGATCATCCTGCCGAACAGGAAGGTCGCGAAACTGGCTGACTCGATATCCTCTTCTTTTATCTTTCCGTCATTGAAGTCGGCCCAGACGATCTTGAGCAGGATAACGGCGATGACTGCATCAATATTCACGCAGTAAACATTTTTACTGACCTTGGCTTTGAACAGCGCCTCGACCAGGCTGTGGTAGAAATCGAGAAAAACGTTATGGATACCTTTCTTCTTAAAAAGATCCTGCACAAAAACTTCCCGAGGGTCGTAGTTAACATCTTTCCCCTTAAATATCGGGTGATTGATACAAGGTAGTTTTGCGTAATCGAGATTGCCAATGGCTTTCTGTTTCTTTTTATAGTCGGCGTAGTTGTTCGCTACTTCCAGTGCCATGGCATCAAGATCAAATCCATGCTTGGCATCGGCGGCACTTTTAAGACCTTTGTCTTTAAAATTTTCCAGCAGGAAAGCCGCGGCTTCATAACCGTTCCCGCCATGGGCAAACCCGGTATGGGTAAGAAACCCGATAAAGGCTTTGTTAATCTGAACCCGTTGTGGTTGCTCCGGTCCGTCTGCACTGACCGCCCCTTTGCAACCCTGGGCCGAGATGGTACCCGGTCCATTGGTGATGATGAGCCCGAGCAAAACCTGGAACTCATAGAGTTCCGATTCGGAAGGCTGGCGACCCAGAAGTGTAACAAACGCCGTTTTAGTGAAACCGTAGTTGGGAATCAACTCTTCCAGCTTAACACCTGCAATACTGTCTTCGCCGTGCCGGTCCGCCGGGGCAGAAACGCCAACGATAGTGCTGTAAATACGCGAATACCAGGGCAGACGTGTCAATGTACCAGTGGAAATCTTTTTGCCTCTCAATGCGGCCCAACCCAAAGTGGTCCACACAGCGGCGAACAACGCATCGGTAGAAAGTTTGCCGCCATTGACTTTTGCATAATCCTGCACAAACTGGATAAAAACGGAGTGACCGGCTTTATTGAGACATGCGGCCAGTTTTTCTGCACAGGGGTCTTCGCCGTCTGCAAGGAGCGCGTCTTTATACTTATCAGCTGATTTCAACTGCTCGGCATAATCGAATTTTTCACGCGCATCGTTCATCTTGCTGAACTGGAACAATTCCAGTAACGCTTTAGAAGCGTCCATGGCTTTTTGAACCATTTTTTTACCGCAGATCGCGACTGCCGAAGACACCACAGTGTTCGGGGAGTTGCCGTTTTCACGTGCCGCTTCCGCGGCGGCCAAGGTCGGCTGACCGTGCTGATTGACATACATATTCAGTACGATGTTGGCAATCTTTTCGCCATATTCACAGGTATAAACCCGGGTCAATGCGAACACCAGATTAGCTTCAAAAGTTTTCAGGGAAGCATCAAGAATCGAAGTGTTATGGATTTTGGAAACCTGGGTTTTCGGGTCCATCATGGAAGCGCCGCTGGCATCCTTGAGTGTCTCCCGACGATGCTGGACCCCAACCATTTTATTCAAAGCCTCAATCTGCTCGTTGTAAGGAGATGCCGCTTCAACAACTGGAACATCCAGTTCAGGTGGTAACGACAGTCCCTGATTATTACCAAACCAGCTTTTCAGGGACAGGCTTCCTCTTGGTTCAAAGTCAGGCTTTTGTCCGTTAAGCTCCATAACCTTGGTCACTGCTTCCGGGATATGGGCGATATTAGTTACCAGTGCGCCTTTTTTCGATAAAATCGGTTTTTGCGGGGTGTAGATACCATCCACGCCAAAATAGTCCATGAACCACTGTTCCTTGGCAAGGGCATCGTCTCCGGAACCAGCCAGTGACCCGGCATGACCACAGGCTTTAGTCAATCTTGCTTTCCAGCGACCCACCACACAGGCAACGATAGGTTTATCGGATTTGAGACCGTATTCATAATATCCACCCGGTTCACTGTACATGACCGCCACTTTTGAGCGATCGTCATTATCAAAGGCATGCAGGAACTCTTTCGCCCCATATTGAATATAAATGTCCTTACCACTGGAAACGGAAGTGGTGGTGCCCCACCCTGCCGTGGTCAAATAAACCGCAATGGTGGTAGTAAAATTTCCGGAGTTGGAGAACAGGGCCACCGTTCCCTTGACCAGGGATTCTTCTGGTGCATTGCCCCCCAGCGCACCGCCGAGACGGATGTGATTCCAGGCATCCGCAAGCCCCAGGCAGTTGCCGCCAAACAGGTCAACACCGTTGGCCTGACAAATAGCACGCATAATACGGGAATCTTTGACCGACACTTTCTCAGTCAGAATGATGGCTTTCTCCAGGTCCGGATTTTCGCGCACCGCTTCGGCGATTCCATCCTTCACGCCAGAGGGGGGTAAATAGACCACAACAGTGTTGAATTTATGACCCGCATCAAGGCCTTCCCTAATAGAGTTGTAAACAGGAATTTTCCCCGACTTGGTTGCCAGAGATTTACCAGATTTACCCGGCCCAGTGCCGAACACAATATTGCCACCGGAATAATCGTTGCTGATGGGGGTAACTCCTGAGCTTTCTTTGCCCAGAATATTCAAGACCACTACCCTGTCTTCTTTGACTGCCAGTTCAGACAAGGAGTTAATGCCACAGTAAAAGGGGAAATCTCCCACACCTTGCTTATGCATTCAAACCTCCAAAATTAATATTTCAGCAGCAAACCGCCGCTGGTAATTGGGCATAGCCTGCTCAGCCGAGACAACTCTTTGCCAGCAAATGAAAGCTTTTGCCAGTTGGCCCCACGGCGAGTGGTTATATTTTGAGTTTCGCTTTAATTTCGTCCTTACCGCCATTTTTCATCCACTCGTTGATCGCCAGAGCGTAGTTGATGACTTCGGACATGGCACTGTCGTGCCCGAAGAAACGGTAGGGGATTCCTAATGAATCAAGAATATCGCGTAGATAGTTCATCCCGCGAATGACATTGGGTCCGCCTCGGCCAACCACAACAAACAGGGGGATCGGCCCGTGAGTCTGGAAGAACTCACGCAATCCATCACCCATGGCGCGGAACGTTTCATAAATATCGGTGTTATTGGCCTTGCCGCCGATGATGAACAGAACATTGGATTGCGGCAGCCAGTATTTGAAACTGATCTTGGAAATTTCGTTCATTTTTACGTAAGGGGGGTTACCGCCAAAGTCGGAAGAGATGGTCGCCTCTTCGCCCAGAAGTTCCGTAACCATGGCGTTGGCACCGCCGCCGAAAGTTGGCGCGGTGATGGTGCCCTTATCATTCATAACGAATACGTCACTCTGCCCCTGATAGGTGCGAAGCTGGTTGATCTCCTGCTCAAACTCAGAGTAGTCGGAAGCGAACAGATGCGCCGGAAGGTGCAAACGTTTCCAGGCCGGATCATCAAGATCAAAGGCGCATTTAAAATCGCAGGCTATCGGTGCCAGGCGTCCACCTTTGCCCGGTTGCATGCGGATGGGGTTGAGCTCCAGCATCAACATGCCATAGTTATTATAAAGGTCCCAAAGCTTAGGGAGATTTTGAACCAATGGACTTATCAAAGCTGTGGGTGCGCCCAGCTCCATCAACGCATTGGAGACATGAAACGCTTTCAGTCCGGTCAAGGCATCAAACGGCACAACTTTTATTTTATCGTCATCCAGTTCTTCGATATCAACCCCACCGTGGTGGGTGATGGTCATTATCGGGCAACGGTGTTCCGTGCTTTCGGAAATAGAAAAATAGACCTCGTAATCGGCAGGCACCGACCCTTCATAGGTGACACCGTCAGACTTTGCCTTAAGGTACCCATCTACATGTTCGGCAAAATACAGACGTTCCTTTTCTTTGAGAGCATCGGTAATATTGTCTACCCGACCCAGTAAACCGGACTTGCCTTTTTTACCAACCCCGCCTTTAAACAACGGCTTAATAAAAATCTGACCGTGCCGCTTGATCATGTCTTTGATTTCGTCGACACTGAGTTCAGGACCCCGGACTTCTGAATGAGGAAATTCCACGAGGTCTAATAATTTGCGTCCCCAAAGCATGCCAGTTATCTGCATCGTCTTCTCCTGCCTTCCAAAATAAAAATTGAAATGGGTTTTAGGTGTGAGAGTTTAAAGAATCAATAATTTAACAAAATTCCATTGAACCGGAATTCAGCTAAATCCATATATTTACTTAATTTCAGGGTAATTCGAGTGTTGTATTGTAAGACATTTCAGTATTTTGTCAATAATATCCTGACGGACTATTTGCGGGGGTAAATTGAAAGGAATTGCTTCTATTTGGAGGGCTTTGCATAAGCCGTCATTGGGCACAAAGTGCAGCAATCCAGCGAAACTCTGGATCGCCACGCCGCTTTGCTACCCCTCCGGGGCAAGAAGCTAATGAAGTAATATCACTGGCTCGCGATGACGATCATGTGGGGTTTGATTTGTTATGCTGAAGAACGTATGTAATGAAAAATCTCGACTTATGCAAAGCCCTCCTTTGAGAGGGAGCAAATCCAACCCTCCCTTGCCCAACCCCTCAACTCATCGGGCTTGGGTCCCTATGAAGGGAGGGAAGTATGAAGTTAGCATTGGGTAAGAACTTATCAAGCCGAGACAACTCTTTGTTCGCCGAAAAAAGCTGTGGCAAACTGAGTCCAGCGAGTTATGCTTATCATTTACCTTCATGCCCCGAATGGGGTATCACGCTGGTCGCCGGTTTATTTCAATCTTTTTTTCAGTTCTTTGATGCGGAACTTTTCTTCATCGCGGGAGATGAATTTTCGGGAGCCATCGTGTTCGAGCATAAGAATCTCAAAACGTAACGCCGATTGCACCGCTTCACAATAGTCTCGACCCGGCTCCACTTTGAATGTGATAACCCGTGTATTGAATTTATCTGGTCGGACTTGTTCCAGGAATCCATCAATGGTTTGGGGAGAAATGCCACCTCCCACCGAAACGGGGATGTTTTTTCTTTGAATTTTTTTGACCACCTCCACCACTTGAGCCATGAAACTTGCGTCCCACCGGGATTTCTTCATAGACCCGGACAGGTCACTGCAACCAATGGTGATCTCGTCAATATATTTCGCTTCCGGATCCAAGAGGATGGAGTCCAGTTGGCGGACCGCCGTCTCGGTTTCAATATTGATCTGTTTTTTCAATCGTTCAAACTGCATGGGGGTGGTGAAGTCGCGCACAGCGGAAATAAAATTTTCCAAGCCATAAGGCGATTCCACCATAGGGGCGATCAGTCCATCAATATTCATAGGCAGGAGCTGTTTAATATCGTTGCGGGCGTTAGGTCCGCCAATCTTGACCGTAGCCGGCAGGATATCGACCTCTGCCCAGTAACCGATCTGCTCGATACTCATGGCGGCATCTTCGGTCGACAGTTTAAGCCCGCAAGCCCCGAACTGATTTTTCAATTGCAGGAGGGCGGACCGTAGGCCCTGATCCGGTTTGACCGGCACCACCTGCAAAACCGTTTTTTTGGATTTCACTTACCGTTCCCCCTTTTTACGGAATATGACAGAAGGATCAATACGACCGATGGAACCACAGCCTGTCAGGATCATGGCTTTTTTCAATTCATTCAACTTTTCCCTTAAATAAAAGGAGACGCCTTCCTGACCAGCCCCAAACGCGGCGATGCAGACCGGCCGACCAATCATGACAGCATCGGCCCCCAGTGCCAGCATTTTGAGGATGTCGATGCCTTCACGAATACCTCCATCGACCAGGACTTTGATCCGGCCTCCCACGGCATTGGCAATTTCTGGAAGAACTTCCGCAGTCCCCGGCATATGGTCCATCACCCTTCCGCCATGATTGGAAACCACGATGGCATCGGCCCCGGCCTCTATCGCCGCCAACGCCGACTCCACATTCATGATGCCTTTTAATATGAAGGGAACTTTCAACTGCGATTTCAGTTCCTGCAATTCCGTGATCGTTTTGGGCCCTACCGCCTGGCCTTTCAGGGTCATGGTTTTAAACGAAGCGGCGTCAATATCAATTCCAACGGCAATGGCTCCTGCGTCTTCGGCAGCTTTGAACCGCTTAATGATATCGAGATTGTATTCCCGCGGTTTGAAAATGGGAATTCCCAATCCGCCACGTTTTTTAATGGCCTCCAATCCGATCAAATATTTTTTGGGACTCGCCCCATCGCCTACCATTCCCAAGGTGCCGCATTCGAGGCAACCGTCGAGGATAGCATCGGCATATTCTCTTTCGTCCATGCCTTCTGCCAAATTGGTTTCCATACCAGTGATGGGTGCCGCCAGAACAGGAAGAGCCAGCTTGTGTCCGAACAACTCCACCGAAGTATCAGGAGTTTTTATGTCATGTATGGTTCTCAGGTTGACCTGATAACGAGCCAGCGCCGTCAGGTTTTCAGTGAACGTACTACCCGTGCCGATTCCGCCAATGCCCGGAACTTTACCTGCGCATTCCACTCCATCACAAACTGTGCAAGCTTTGCAGGCGACATAAAATTTTCTCCGGGCGTTGTTGCGAATGCTGTCCCAGGTCAAGTCATTGGGAGCACCGATTTCTATTTTCAAGGTTTCCCGGGCCAGATCGTTGATGCGAATGGCCTCCTCACGGGTTTTTGCAACGGTGATGACGTAACCCACTTTGCCCATATTGCTTCGGGGTTCTTCTGCCATATCCCCGGCTTCTTTCATAAGAATAATTTCTTTAACCCCTTTAATTTTGCGGGCTTCTTCTACTCCTCGAATGGAAAGGATTTTTCCCGGCAGGGGAAACAGGGACCGTTCCGCAGACACCAGCGAGGTTTTCGGTTTCAGATCGGTGGGTGTTTCACCCAGAGCAACCTGGATCGCCGCTTTATAAAGGTTGACTCCCGTAGCCAACGGATAAGTGTAGGCCGACATCCAGCCCCCGCTCAAGCGGGCGGCAATCTCGATAATTTTTGGTCCTTCAGGTGTTATTTTGATATCGCCCTTGGCGGCCCCGATATCGATCCCCAACGCAGAAATAGCTTGTTTAAAAACTTCAACAGCTCTTGCCTGTTGTTTCTCTGGCAAGGCAGAAGGAAGCGTATGCCCGACTTCAACAAAATAGGGAGCCCGTTCGATGATCCGATCCGCCACTCCGGTAATATGAATAGTGTCGTCAAACACCAACGCATCCAGACTCAGTTCAGGCCCTTCCATAAACTCTTCAAGGATCAGTTTTCCACTGATTGAGGCTTCTTTGGCCTCACGAAAAGCAGGAATCAGGTCATCGAGACGTTCTATTTTCCGCACCCCGCGAGCCCCCATATTATCGCAAGGCTTGATAACCAGAGGCAGGGGCATGTCTTGGACGGCCTTCTGGCATTCTTCCAGAGTCCATATAGGCCGAAAGTCCGGAATCGGCACCCCTCTTCCTTTTAACACCTGGCGCATCTTGATTTTGTCGGTGGCGCGTTCGGCAACCTCAAAGGGAATTCCCGGCAGGTTCAAAGCATCGGCCACGGCCGCAACCGTCTGGGACGCGTCTGTCCCCACGGTCATCACTCCATCAAGCGGGCAAGACCTGTGGAACTGTTTGGCAATATTGACGGTAAGATTGATATTGCGAGTGCTGACCTCAATCGGGTAGTCGGCCAAAAGCATACCTTCCGCTTCCCGGTTATAGTCCGTCACCACAACCTTCAAGCCCATGGACTTGGCAGTCTTGATGGCAGGCACCTGGAACACCCCACCCCCAATTATCAGCAAATGTTTAGGACGTTTTATTGGCATTAGTTTTCCTTTTCCCAACTGGGAATAAAAGAACACACAAGATCTAACATAGTCTTAACGACATCTTAAAATAGGACCTTTAACGATCCGCCTTTAATATGTACTGAATTCTTCCATATTTCATAAGTTTTTTTGGGGAACCGGCAGATAATAGGTTTTCAAGGTCTTGCCAAAAACCACCACCTTTTCGGAATGCAATGATGTTTTCACATCCCCGGAACTCTCCAAAACGCGGTGGGTTTTGGGGCTCCCCACGAACGCAGTAAAATACTGCCCACTGTTGGAATAGATACTCCCCGGATGAGTTTGCTCAATCATCTTGTTTTCGATCAGCCATTGGGCCATGTTATCGGAGGCCCGGGCTTGCGCAACCTGGTAGTTCACCGCAAAAATGTTGGCCAAAACAAAAACCGCCACCGTGCCCCAACCAAGAACCGACCTGAAAAAAATGCGACCCTGGAGTTTATAAAAAACCAGGAAATAGAAAATTAGTGGAATCAAAAATACCAGATATCTCTGGGCCGGGCGGGTGGCAGAACAAATCAATAAAAAGGGAAGACATACCGTCAAAATAAATCCCGCAACAGCATTTTTATTTTTGTTCGCCTCAAAAAAACAATCAAAAACGAGAAAACAAAAGAATATTCCCCCCAACCCTTTTACCAAAAAAACCAATGATCCGTTCAACAGCCCATCCAATGGTCCGTAGTTCATTTCTCCACCCTGAAATCCAAACGGATTTATTCTCGTCCACACACCAAGCCCTAAACCCGCCACCAACAGGACCCACCATTTCTCCGACCAGTTTTTCCGCACACTGAGAATGCTGACGAGAGCAAGCGGCCCCAACAATATCCCCAGATAACTGGCATATAAGGAAAAGGTTTTTATAAAATTGGCGAACCCGAATTCAAGTTGGGAATGGTTGTCAGGCGCCAGAAAAAATCCATACTGGTTATAAATGACCCATAAATATGTAAAAAATCCCAGCAGAGGTAGTAAAAAAAACTGGCCGCATTTTTTGACCCACGCCCTATTGAATTGACACTCGTTCTGACACCAGAAAATATAAATAAAACCTGGGGCCATCAACAGAGCATGATATTTAACCAATATAGCTGATAAAAAAATTACCGGCGACAGCCATCTATAAACAGGCTTTGCTTCACTTTTAAAAACCAAGGCGAAGCTCAACAGCAACAAACCAACCGGCAAGATATCGGCAGTGGCTCGACCTGAAAACAACCAGATCAAGGGAGAAAAGGTCACCAGGGCACACCATAAATGAAACTCTTTGTTATGGTCCGGCTTTAAAGAAGAGGTGAATACTGCCCCAGCACCTAAAATTGCCACTAAACCTGAAACCGATGCCAGGCGATAACTCCAGAAACCCTCGGGTTCCCCCATGAGGAAATGAAAAAGCGTGGAGAACCATACGTACCCCAGTGGATTGGCTTGCATGGAAAAATAATTGGACATGCCCGTTTCAGGATCAAGAAGGCTCTGCGTCGCCTGGGCGAATACATATTCCAAATTCACAAAGGGCGTATTGATATAAAAGGCATGCAGGATTACAGAAAGCGCGCTCCAAAAAATCAGCGCCGGGAAAACAGAATGATTCAAAGTTTTGGAGGGAAGATTCAAACGATCGGGCGCGTTAAGCTGAAGAGAAAAAATTCGATTGGTGCCAGATTCAACACCTGCAATCTGGCAGGCGCAAAATTCAGACAATTCTGCTAAACTAACCAGAGTTAAGATACTCTGTGATTTTGACCCGATTTGGCTTACAAATCAAGCCCCCAAATAACCACAAGTTTTCACCTGCCTTGTCGACAATGCCCATCTATAACCGTACTGATCAGTGAAACTTTTCTTTACCCGGTTGAACACTCTCAATATTTTTATTGCCCTCGCCGGAATCATCTTTCTCATTTACGCCAACGGATTAAACACTCCCCTCCAGAGCGATGACGAAAGACATATTTATGGCACACCACAAATAACTAATATGGATCATTACACCAACCTGTCAAACATCGGCTATCGCCATATCAATGGCCTGAGTTTTGCACTGAACTACCAATGGGGGCAGGACAACCCTTTCGGCTACCACCTCTTCAATATTCTGATTCACATAGGCACCACCTTCCTGGTTTTTTTCATCGCTCAATTGACCATCGCGAAAGGAACGTCCTGGGGCGAAGACGCGGCACTGAAAATAGCACTGATCACTGCCCTCCTGTTTGGGCTCCACCCCATTCAAACCGAAACTGTGACCTATATCTCAGGCCGACCCGGTGGTCTGGCCGGACTGTTTTACTTTTTATCTTTGTTGTTATTTATTCTTGCAAGCTTGAAGGGTTCGAGAGTTCTCCGTTTCGCTTTCTATCCCCTATCCCTGATAATTTTTTTCATGGCAGTCCTGAGCAAGGAATCTGCTATCACCCTGCCTGCAATAATTATCCTTTATGACTTATGTTTTATGCAGGGACAAAAATGGCCTCCGTTTCGTTCGCGGCTCGGTTTTTATTTCTGTTACCCGGCTCTGGCCGGGGCCGCTTTTTTCCTTTCTCCTAACGTGTTCAGCGTTATTCAAGGGTTTTTCAAAAAAATCCACCTCACCCTTGGACTGGTACAGTTAGACCTTCTCAAACACCCGCTGAAACTATTCCTTTTCCCGGTCAATCTGACCTTTGAATACGATTTTCCAACCCAGGTAAGCTGGGTCTCGCTTCTGGTTTCCATCGCGATCATTCTTTTATGTGTTTTTCTGGCCTTTAAAAAATTCTATATAAAAAGTTCAGTTTTGACGTTCTGTGTTTTATGGTTTCCTCTGACCATCGCTCCAACGAATTCGTTCATGCCACGCACCCATTTATTCAGTGAACGCAATATGTATATCCCTTCATTCGGACTCTGCCTGTTCTTTGCAGTCCTCCTCTACCTGATTGCGGACAAAGCCAAAAAGCGCGGCATGATATGGGGAGCCGTCCTGTTAATATTTATTTGTACTGCTATCATGGTCGTTAAGAGAAATCAGGTTTACGCATCACCTTCGACTCTCTGGGCCGACACCTTCAAGAAATCTCCCAACAAATTGAGCATCGGGAAAACCCTGAGCATCCATTATTTAATGGAAGAAGATTATGCCAACGCGTTGACACCGTTAAAGGCGTTATTGCAGATCAATCCCCATCTCTATGACGTGCATCAGAACCTCGGCATCGCCTACAAAAGTCTCGGAAACTTTCCCGAAGCCGAAAAACATTTTAAGGAAGCCATACGCATTGAGCCTACGGACCCCAACTCCCATTTCAACCTCGCCAGCCTTTATGGAAATCTGGGGCAATTCGTCCAGGCAAGCCGGGAATTTGATCAGGCCTCTGCGCTGTACAAAACCACAGGCAAATATCCACCCCGACAATTTTATTCCGATAAGGCCCGAGCCCATAACCAGGCAGGAATCGAACTGATACAGTCGCAAAAGTTCGAAGAAGCACTCATCCAATTTGAAAAATCGATCCGGCAAAATTCAAAACTCCTGTCAGCCCGATTCAACCTGGCAAAACTGTTGTTGGAATTCAAAAATGACCCAGAGAAAGCCAAAACCCATCTTCAGGCAGGGCTCGCGCTCAATCCCACTCCCGAGCAAATCCAAACTTTAAGGGACCTGTTAAAGCAAATAGAGATCAAGAATTGAATGAGAATAGTCAAAGGAATGATAATCAGAATGCTCATTAAAGCCTTTTTATTGGGGGCAGTCATTTTATCTGCTTTGTACCTTGTCGACATAAATTTCTTTAAGAACTGAGGGGGAGTTTTAACAATAATGCCGCCTAAATTTTATTTTTTTAAAGTGACCGGTGTATTGACAAATGAAAAGGGTGACGATGAATTCAGCATTTTCATAAAAGCCATGGACGACAATCATGCGGTAATGTTGGTTCGGGAACATCTGAGAAACCATGCTCCAGCCGGCCAATCTATTATCAAGGGGATAGAGAAAAAGGAGATGAGTTGATGAAATTTTTGCAAATAAGCACGTTATGGCTGGCTCTTTTTTTACTGGTAGGCGCTGGTTGTGGAGAGCAAAAACAAAAATCCAAAGAAAGGGGGCAAGCGATTGTTGACACCGTGAAAGATGCTGAAAAAAATATCAATGACGCTGTGTTGAAGATGCAGGAAAACTTGCCTCAACTTGAGGAAGAAGAGGAAGTAGAAGCGGATAATTGACAATGGACGGGGAGTCCTTCATGATTTTATCCAAACCCACAAGTGGCACAGGAACTGGCAAGGGGGAGAATCTTAACGATTGACCTTTTAAGGCGATTGCCTATATGAAATCCACTTGACTCCCCCAGGTGGGTTTTTTTTAAGGGCAAATAGGGAAGTTAATATTTCAAGGATAGTTCAGTTTATAAGGGGACAACATGCTGGAAATTCAATGCACCCAGTGCAAGGCTTTTATAGCCCGTTACAGGGGATCCGGGGAATTGGTCTGGCTCTACCTCGATCGGGTCATCAAGCCTGCTTCACTGGCAAAACTCAAATCAGTTCCAAGCAAAACCGATCTGCCCATATTGATTTGTCATGAGTGCGGTCGCCGCCTTGGGACTCCCGCGGTTCGTGAAGGGGGCCGCCTTGCCTATCGCATGTCCAAAGGCTCTTTTAAGCGCAAAGGTGTTGTGAAGGCCATGGCTACAAGCCCTCATACAAGCTGGAGGTAACCTTCGGTCAACACCTTTTTTCCGTTTTTCTGTCATTGGCAATTTCATTATTATGAAAACCAAATCAACTGTTCTTTTTTCACTAGTTTTTTTAATTTGGCTGATCGGTTGTTCCGGAACCGTACCACCAACAATTGGGCAATTTGCTAAATGTCCGGATAAACCTAATTGCATATCAACGAGGAGTCCTTTAAGTCTTCATGCCATAGCCCCCCTGACTTATAAAGGTTCTCAGGAAGAAGCTAAATTGAAATTATTGGAAATTATCAAATCGATGCCACGGACCCATGTGGTAACTAATAAAGATCATTTTCTACACATTGAGTTCACATCCAAAATATTTCGTTTTATTGATGATGTGGAATTTTACTTTGAAGACCCCGGTACTATTCATTTTCGGTCAGCCTCACGGGTGGGTCATTCTGATATGGGGGTTAATGGAGAAAGGATGGAAGAAATACGAAGAAATTTTAGGAGCGGTTAAAGTTTTCTCAGCATGAAACTATTTCCCCGCCTTGATTTCCTTCTAAACTCATTCTATTTCAGCCACTATCCGCAGAGGAGCGCCGCTTCCGCCCCCGATTTTCATAGGCAAAGCGATGATACGAAATCCTTTAGCAGGAAGCTCCGCTAGACTTTGAAGATTTTCCAGCCCTGAAACGTTGGCTTCGCCAAATATCTGATGAGCAGGAAAGGTTGTCGATTGTCCGAAATCCAGGCTGGCTGTGTCCAAACCCACAGCGGCGACCTTGCGTTTTTGGCTTAAGAACCGGGCTGCATCCGCGCCGAAACCCGGAAAGTGTAGGTGAGCCGTATCGCCCGGCTTGTCCGACCCGAGGTATTTCCGTTTGTCCGGCCAAAACCTTTCCCAGCCGGTTCGGACCAGAACGATTACCCCTTCGGGAATCTTTCCGTGAATTTTCTCCCATTCCAGAAAATCCTGTTCGGAGATCAAGTAATCGGGATGCCCCTCGGCTTTGTGACTCACATCTACCATAACCCCCGGCGCGATGAGGCGACTCAAGGGAATTTCGTCCACCCGCCACCGCCCTTTGGCGAAATGAGCCGGAGCGTCTATGTGAGTACCGCCATGTTCGGCTCCGCTGAAATTGTTGGCTTCGTACCAAAATCCGGATTCCGTTTTCCCTTTATGGACCTCATCCAATTGAAAAGGACGGCTGGTCGGCCAGTAAATGGTCGATTGGTCAAAGGGATGGGTCAAGTCGATGTAGCGTGGTTCCGCCCAGGCAAGAGTGGGGAGTGTGAAATGGATTGCCAACATCCAAATAAACAAGAAACGACGAAAACAGAATTTGTTCATAATCAACCTAAACTCGAAATTTGACTTTCGAATTTTACCGTAATTTCCCAGTTAAACCCATGCTCGATATAATAGTGTCGGAACAAATTTTTTGAAATGGGAATTTGGACTAAAACCAAATAGAAAAACCCATCCCTTAAAAACAACCCATGGCTTGCAAGCTTGACCTGCATAGCCCGCTCGTGTAGGTTGAATCCTTAATCGGCATACCAAAGTAGCCCTTAACGGATAATCGGGAAAGCAGGAGGACAATTGGTCGCACTCGTTCACAGTGGAGCGGTTCTAGGCATAGATGGTTATCCCGTCGAGGTAGAGGTAGCTTTAAGGATCTCTGAAA
>Ga0207991_1001215_pt1 | contig 16085 bp, 15 predicted proteins | sample ETN07SmetaG_FD_185786 | JGI IMG/M metagenome (GOLD analysis project Ga0207991, IMG submission 185786) | Marine microbial and viral communities from oxygen minimum zone, Eastern Pacific Ocean - ETNP2014F14-07SV275 (SPAdes) (version 2) | ecosystem: Environmental > Aquatic > Marine > Oceanic ... | reverse complement strand
GGGCGACCCCGTACGTTGCTCGTGGTCGTCGACCCGTCAGGGAAGGTCCTGCCAGGAGGTGTGGCCCTCGTCTAGAAGCCGGGCCGATGAGCGGTAGCAGGACTTTGACACGAAGGGTTCCACCTCCTCGGAACGCACCCGGCACAACTCAGCCTTGACGGCACGGGCCTCGGCCACCACCGGGTCATCGCCGGTTGCCAGGGCCACCAGGTCAATTACGTGGAGGGCCAGTTGGGTCCGCCCCCCTTGTGCGAGTTCCTTGGCCCGGTTCACCACGGTCGCTGGGTCGCCCAGGGCGGACAGAATCTCGAACGCCGCCTGGTCAGGTGGGGATGGATGCAGGGTGGTGGGGTTGCGGTCCCACCACCCGTTTTCCTCTCGGTAGAGATCTCGCACGATGTAGTCAGCACAGCCGTAGGTAGGAGCCATCCACGGGTGGTCGAACAATTCGGGTGGGTAAGACATGTCGGCGAGAATCTCAGCCTCGCTCATGCCTCGGTTCATCCTTTCGACCACCTCGACTCGAAGCCAGCGCAGTGCTTCGGCGGTCATGGTGAGACGTTCTCGCACCATCTCTGCACCGGATACCACCGGACCGAATTCGGTGACCAGGGTCTGGGCGCCTAGGGCGGCCAGGCGGTCCAGGGTGTCGGCCCACCGGACGGTGAACCTCTGGGTACGCAGAGGAGTACCCACGTTGGGGATGGAGTCGGCTGGGGTGGCTGGGCCGCCGTAGAGAAGACCATCCGCAGGGAACCACAGGGCCAGGGCGTCGTCGGTCTCCGAGGGGGCCCAGTAGGCCTCCACAGGTCTGGAGCCCTCTACGAGCAGCAGGTGGTCCTCGAAGGTCTCGGTGGGATCGACGTGGAGGAATACGTCATCAAGGGCGGCTATGGGAACCCCGTTGCGCCCCGGGAATTGCACGGCGGCCATCCGGGCTTGGAGATGGTGGGTCTCCCGGTAGCGGGCGTAGCGGTCCAAAATGTTGACGTGAGCCACCAGGCGGGGTGGCGGGTCCCCTCGGTCTGCGGCGTGCTCTAGCCAGGCTCCCATCCCCGCGTTGTACGAGTTGTGGCCATGGCTGTAGCAGATCGCGTGGACAGGGGCGTCGGTGATTCCACGTAGGTGGTCAATCATCTTGGGCGCCACCCCAACCGGACCGCCGTCCACGATGACCATCCCGGCGTCGGTTTCGGCAGCCAGACAGTTGCCCATGCCAGGAAGGATGTGAAACCCCTCAGCGATGGTGGTGCGGGCCATGCGGCCGCTCATTGTTCCCTCGAAGACCATGCGCTGATGGTAGGCGCAACCGTTGGGCGCTGACCCGCCTGCGCGTATCTACACCATGGACAGGGGTCAGGTCAGTAGCGCTTCGGCGATGCAGTCGAGATGGCTCAGGTCCTGGTCGTCAAGGACCTGCAAGTAGACCCGATTACATCCTCGTTCAGAGAACTCAGCAGCCCTTGCTCGCAGTTCTTCCCGGCTTCCAGCAAACCCGTTTTGGCGGAGCTCGTCAGATTGCCGCCCGATCGCCGCTGCGCGTCGTTTCATTTCGGCATCGTTCTCACCACAGCAGACAACCTGAGCACTGGAGTAGACGAGGTCGTCGGGATCCCGGCCGCCGGCCCTACAAGCGTCACGCACAATGTTGGTCACTTCTGCCCATCTCTCCGGCGCTGTGAACGCGACGTTGAACTCGCTGGCGAAACGGGCAGCAAGCCGAGGTGTTCGCCTAGGACCGGACCCACCAATGATTATCGGCGGGCCCGGCCTCTGTTCGGGTTTCGGTAGAGCGGGTGAACCCTCGATGGTCAGCATCCGGCCGGAGTAGTCGAAAGTCTCTCCGATGGGCGTGTTCCACATCCCGGTCATGATTTCCAGGGCGTCCTCCAGCAGATCGAAGCGTTTCCCGATTGCCGGGAAGGCCAGACCCTGGGCCTGGTGTTCAGCCTCATACCAACCGGCGCCGAGGCCGAGCTCCACCCGCCCGCCACTCATCTGGTCGACCTGGGCTACCGACACGGCAAGGGGACCAATGTGGCGAAAGGTGATCGGAGTCACCAGAGTGCCTAGGCGAATACGTTGAGTGTCGCGGGCAAGACCAGCCAACGTCGTCCAGGCGTCGGTGGGGCCTGGAAGCCCATTGCCGTCTCCCATGCTCAGGTAATGGTCGGAGGTGAAGAATCCACCGAACCCAAGTTCGTCAGCATGGCGGGCCAGGGCCAGGAGCCGCCCGTAGGTCGTTCCCTGCTGCGGTTCTACAAAGATCCGGTAGTCCACGGTCCTCCTTCAGTCCCTTCTGGGTTCTCAGCCAGAGTGCTGTCCATTCTGGCTTGACACCCACATGCCTGCGCGTATCTACACCTGGGGGCTTCTATGTCACCCCACCCCCCTGCGGGGTGGGGTGACAAACTGGGATCGTGAAGAAGTACGAGGTCGTGGTCGCTGCGCTGCTCGTGGCCTCGGCATGCAGCAGTAGTACCGAAACCACCACTACAGCGGCTCCCACTACAACGATCGTGCCGGCTACGACGCAGGCGCCGACAACAACCACCGCTGTACCGACGAGCACTGCGCCTTCCACAACCACTGTTCAAGCAACGACGACAGCTGCACCCACCTTGTCGCCTACAACGACTGTGCCCGTCGTGACGACACTTGCGGTAACGACCACGACTAGTGGGCCGATGCCCCTTGGGCTTGAACGATTCTTGGCTAGAGGGCCCTGGGCCGTGGGGGTGCGGACTCTTCAGTTGGATGACAGGCCGGTGGAGGTCTGGTATCCAGTTGAGCCAACTGCTGTTGAAGGCCAGTCCTCCGAGATGTTCGACAGCATCAACGCGATCTCTGAGGTTCTCCGACCGTTCATTCCCGGAGACCTGGGTGGTGAAGTCGACACAGGCACCTATCGGGATGCTCCTCCGGCAACCGAAGGCGGGCCGTTCCCAACCGCTGCCTACAGCCATGGCAGCCCCGGCTATCGACAGGCCGCCACATTTCTGACCGGCCACCTGGCAAGCCACGGTGTCATCACGATCGCTGTGGAGCACCTCGGTCGAAGCCTCTCCACGCTCTTGACCCCACTTGCGGGAGCCGACACACCCGAAGATGACGTAGCGGATCTTCTAGACGCTCTCGATCTAGTTGGTAGTGACCCGGGACTCGGTTCGGTCGTGGACACCTCACGCATGGTGGTCATTGGCCATTCGGCCGGTGCGAGAACTGCGGCTCTGGCTACCGCAGATGATCGGGTAGTCGGTGTTGTTCTTCTTGCAGGCGTCCCACAGGAACTTGCAACCAACCGACCCGCTCTGATGGTGGCCTTCGAAAACGATGCGGTGATCGACCCGGCCGGCATCTGGAGCCTCCATCAGTCCCTCGACAACTCGGTTTTTGTGAACATCGCCGGAACCGGCCACGCAGCACCGATTGACGCCTGCCCTTTGATTCAGGACCGAGGAGGGCTCGCTGAATTACGCGAAGCGCTTGGAGAGGAGTTAGTCCGCGCCGGTGAGGACGGCTGCCTACCCAAGGACACCGACGCCCGAGCCGTCCAAGATCTATTGCGTATCTACATCACAGGCTTTGTCTACGAAGCCCTCGGCCTTTCAGAAGGACCGGTCAACCTGACAGCTGAAGCCGCCGACCTTGTCGCGGGTGTCGAGCTTCGAGGGTTCAATGAGCCGCCCACCACCACCGTCGCGACAACTACGACCCTCCAGACAGCGGTGTCGGCCCCACCTACCCTCGAGGTGCTCTCTCAGCATCCAACCGTCGACTGCATGAACGAAGTATTCGACAAGTTCATCGACGTGTTCGGAATGTATGTGGTTGCTACTTCCGGTGCGCCGCTCGCATACGTTGAACACACAGCAAATGTGCTTGCCGAGTACATCGACAACGACGCTGACGGGATTCCAGATGATCAGGCAGTCCTAGACGTTCTAGTCAACGGGAACTTCGTCGTCCCTGTCTGGACGGAGTCCGACCGAGTGTCGTTCTGGGACAACGCACGAGGTACCTACTGCGAAGACAACACGGGTATGGCAGCCAGCATGTATTACGAGTACGACGAGTGGGCCCTTGGCGGCATCGAGGCTGCTGGGACCTGGGACGGCAATCTCGAAGAGGTGTGGCACGTTGTGTCGATTGGCTGGTACGCGACATATCCCGAATACTTCGGCGACGAGCCAGGAGTCAGCCGTCTAACCGAAGCCATGGACACCGCCCGTGGCGGTCAGTTCCTCACCATCCCGTCCACCTACCCTGCGGGTTCCTGGTACAGGTATTACGACGACACATGTGAGTACGGCTGCCAGATGCACGAGTACTTCTACTGGATCCTGATGGCCAACATCGATGCTCTCGATCCATCAATCACCGACAAGTGCGAACAGAGCCAACACGAGTGGCATATCTGCAACAAAGCAGAACTGGAGCAAGTCGATGTCCTCGCGTTCGACCTGTTCAACAACCACGGTTTCAGCCTTCCGACCAACATCCCAACAGGCAACTACCAGCCTTTCGGCAACTAGCACCTGCGCGTATCTACACCTGGGGCTCCAGGTCGTATCGAGCGTGGTCTAGGCGCGAAGATGCCCTGCTAGTAGACGGCTTCAACAAAGGTGGATACCGATGGCCCGAATCCAAGTTTGCGGGAAGTACAGCCCAGAGGCATGGGAGGGAGTCAACGCTGAAGGTGCTGTCTCTCGGGAGACCAACATGCACGCGATGTTCGAATCCCTGGGTGCCGAAGTCGAGTGCTACTACATGCTTCCAGGCTCCAACTACGACTTCACGATGATCCTCAACAACGCCGACGCAAAACTCCTCGCCGCGATCAAGAAGATGGTGGGCCCCTCAGGTGCCGTAATCGAGAGTACGGCTGACGTTCTGATGACCGCCGAGGAATGGGACGCTGTCGAAGGCCAGAGTTATCGGGCTCCTGGGCACTAACACCGTTCAAGAGGGCAACCCAAGCACGGCTACGCGTACCTGCACCTGGGGGTTCGTACCTCACACCCCCCCTCAGGGCGGGGTACCAATCCCAGACGCAGGTCTGGGGTCACTGCCCTCACGAGGAATTCGTGCACCGCAGAAATTGCGGATCAAGTAGTTTCCTCTGGGGCAGCGGTCGTTTTGAGGTCAGGCACCGGAGTGGGGGCCTAAGGTCGGGCGGTACCAAGAGGGCAACAGAAAGTTGGAGAGGCCGCCATGGCTGGTAAAGACAAGGGTGGCAGGAGCAGCAAGACTCCCGCCTCCAAGAGCGCCAAAGAAAAGCGACAGGCAAAGAGAGACAAGAAGGCAGGGAAGGGCGCCCTCTCAACCTGATGGGGACTGGGCTGGGATTGGTAAATCCCCCTCCGACGGTCGGGTAACCCCTCAGTAGCCGTTCCGGGTGCGCGTATCCACACCCAGGGCTCCTGACGTCTGCTGGGCTTCTACAAGGCGGAGAGAGTCGGGCGCCCCGAGACCTACGATCGGTCAGCCGGTTGTTGCTCCAGGTCGAGCTACCGGCCATGGAACGTCTCAGGCGTCTGACGACGGTCACGGTCCCTCTGGTAGGAACGACTGGAGTACGGAGCGCTGGGTGAACATCGCAGGGGGTCGGGGGTTCGATTCCCCCCCAGTTCCACCTCTATGCGCCCCCACCCAACTGCTGCCACCAGGAGACTCCTAGACACCCCCGCCAGACGTCACGCGACTGGCTGGTTGGGGGACCCCAGGGCAAGGGACGAGGCCATTCACAAGGAAGCCACCTCAATCCGGCGGGGAGCGTGGCCAATTCGCCCAGTCCTAAGGTCAAGGCATGAAGATGGTTACGGCGCTACTAGTTCTCGGCCTCCTAGCAGCGGGGTGTGCGACCGAGCAATGGTCTCAAAGCACCAGAGACATCCTTGTCAACGAATGCATCGCGGACATACAGGAAGAGATGGAGGACGATAGCCAAGTCGGGCGACACCTACGAGATGCTGGAATCAGCGCCCATGATGCGTGTCGCTGCCAGATCGAGAACCTGGAAGCGGAATACAGCGAAGTTGACTTCTTCCAGGACCTGAGCTCCGTCGAGCGGCAGAAGTTCGTGAAGCAGGTGACCAACCACTGTCGAAGGAATCTGCTCGAATCACCCCTCGACTAACACCGCCCGAAGGCCCACCAACCCCCGAGTCGATTCCACCTAGCTCCACCAGTTCGGTCTCCGGCGAGAAGCCAGATATTTCAGGCCTCGGCAACGGGCGCCTAGCCAGGCCGGTGCCCATGGGGTCACGGTAGTCAACGGACCGACTTGCCCATCGGCCGCGTGATGAGCATGCTGCCCGTCCCGACCATCGCGAAGGAGGAAGGTAACACCGTGGACCGAGCGCTCACCCGCTTCCAGGGGTCGATGCTGGTCCTGGCTGCGGGGACCACCTTCAGTTTCGGACCGCTGACCTTCCGCGCTCTGCTGGAGGCCGACGCCTGGCAGTACCTGTTCTACCGGAGCTTCTCGGCCGCTGTGGTCGCCACGCTGACCATCATGGTTCTAGGTCGGAATCCGATCCGGTCGATCGTCGAAGCGGGCCCTTGGCAAGCGGTGGCCGGCCTGGCTCTAGGAAGCTGCTTTGTCCTGTTCATCCTGTCGCTCAGCCGGGCCACCGCTGCGTTCGTCCTGTTGTTGCAGTGCACCAGCCCGTTCGTCGCGGCGATCCTTGGTCGTGTGTTCCTCCGGGAGAGGGTCCGACGGGACACGGTGGCAGCCATGCTCGTGGCGTCGATCGGTGTGGTGATCATGGTGGGAGGAGGGCTTGATGGCGGTGATCGCCTCGGGATCCTGTTCTCTCTCCTGCTTCCGGTCTGCCTGGGCGGATACACGGTCCTGATCCGTAGTTCCCCGGCCCGGGACCCGGGGGTTCCGACTGTGATCGGGGGCTTCATGGTCGCCGTGGTGGCCGGCCTGGTGTCACTGGTTGGACCGGGCCTCGACCTGCCGATCCGGGACGTGGCTATGGGCTGTATCGCCGGGGGACTACTGATCGGCCTGGGCACACCGGTGTTCAACTACGCCCATCGATTCGTGCCCCCGGCGGAGACCTCTTTGCTCCTGATCGCCGAGATCGTGTTGGCGCCGCTCTGGTTGTGGGCCTGGCCCGGCGAGGTTCCGGCTACCAGCACCCTGGTCGGGGGCGGGGTGGCTCTGTCCGCTGTGGCATGGCTGACCGTCCGGTCTGCGCTCCGGGAAGGCCCTGCTCGCCTCCGATGGTCGCATGGCCTCCACGCCGGAGCGGTAGCCGTCGAGCCCGATCACCTCGACCGGTAGCGTCAGGATCGTGCGAGCACCCGAGTTGATTTTCTGATTCGCTGAGAGGGTCCGGGTACCCCGTAGGCCCCTATTCCTGTTCGGTGCTGTCAGCCGGCCCATATCTGAGGAGCGGAGAGGCGCTCTGCCGGGGAGCTGGGGTACGGGTTGGGCTGGGGGGGTGCCTTTGGCAGGGCCATGGTCCTCCCAGTTGCTGTATCGGTGCGGCAACCCGGGTATTGGGGGAAATCTGCATGTACCTCTGGAATCGGCTTCTAATGGCGAGTCCTGCGGAGTTCACTGAAGTTGCGCCCCCTCTTGTTGATGCGGTCGAGTACGTGAACTCCGTTTCTGCCTACGACTTCTCGCTCTGGGCAACAGTCCTCGGACAGACCAGTCAGTTCGGCGTGTCTGCTCTTTGTCCAGACTTCGGCCCGTTTTCAGATGAGATGGCTCAGCGCGGCAGGGCGGACGAGATCTTCGGGGCAAGGTCGCAGCCGTCTTAGCCTGGGCGGTTGATCTGGCTACTCGTCTCGGAGAACAGCACGGTGCGGTCTCAGCGGTGGGCGCTAGTGCCTGGGGTCGTCCCAACTCGGCGAGAATGATCTTCGGTTACGACTCGGTCCAGTCGTTCCAGGAACGGATCGAGGCGGCCCAGGAAGATGCCGGTTTCAATGAGCGGTTTGCTGCTGGTGCCGAACTTGGTCAGCCGGTGAACTTGGAGACGAACCTATTGCGTCGACTTATCTGGCCGTCTGCTTTTCATTCGATCCGGAAACCGCCTGAGTGATCTCCGAGGACTAGGCCGCCGTCCCTTCTGGTCGGCTCTACGCATGTCACAACCCGTGTCACAGAATGCACACCACCGGACGGACACAGACCTACCCGGCAGACACACAGGCCTGATTCCACGGGTTGGAGCGGTCTAGGCGGACGTCTCGGACAGATTCCTGTGAGTCGAATCCCCACGGCCCACCGCTTCTCCACGCGAGGGGTGGCAGACTCTCACCGTGACCAGGGAGCAACCAGAACACCCGATCTTCGGACCTGAGGACCCGCGCCTCGATCCTCCGAACCCGCCGGAGATCCGGCCGGTGCGCTCGATCGTCAAGGCGATCTCCTGGCGGACGGTGGGGACGCTCGACACGCTGCTCCTGTCCTTCGTGGTCCTGAGCCTCCTGGGTCCGTTCTTCGGCCTGGAGGAGGTGAATGCCGCCGACAGGGCGAAGATCGCCGCCTCCATCGCCCTGACCGAGGTGGCGACCAAGATGACGCTCTACTACCTGCATGAGCGTTTCTGGTCCCGGTTGCACTGGGACCGCTCCCTGGACGAGGAGGGCCACCACCGGGACGGTCGGCGGCGCTCGGCCACCAAGACGGCGACCTGGCGGTTGATCGCGAGCGTGGACACGATGGTGCTCGGGTTCGTCTTCACCGGCAGCCTGGCGACCGCCATCTCGATCGGCGGGTTCGAAATCTTCACGAAGCTGGTGCTCTATTTCTTCCACGAGCGCTACTGGGCGCGGATCCGCTGGGGGATCGTCCCGGGGAGTACATGAGCTTCGAGTTCGTTCCAGACGTACACGACCGGCACGATCGCCGTCGCGTTCGGGTCCTGTCCACAGGCATCCGAGCGGTCGCGGTACCGTTATTCGTATGACCAGCCCGGCGGAGTTCGACACGGTCACCGCCCGGTTCGAGGTGATTCGTGCCGAGTCGGGCAGGACGCAGGACGCCCTCGTGCCGCGGTCGATCATGCGTGGCATCGCCGCCGGCATCTCGCGGGCGCCGACACTCCGGCGCACCAATCCGCTGAAGAGTCGCCAGCAGCGTGACCTGTGGGGACAGTTGGCGGACGAGGCGACGGCGCGACCCGAACACGTGGGTTTTGTGCTCCTCGGCGACGAGGGCCTACGCGAACTCGCCGAACGCCTGGGCGTGCGGCCGACGACGCTTACCGAGCGCCTCGCCGGCTGGAGTCGGACACGCCCCCGGATGCTGCAGGCCTACCACGGGCGCAAGGGCAAGGGCGTGGCGCCATTGCTGGCTGTCCAGATCCCAGCGGCCACCGACCTGGTGCTCTGGGCCGCAGTGACACGCTCCACCCTGGATGCCGTCGACGGACGCTTCCCCCACCCGCTCCTGGTGGCCGACGCCGTCGAGCGGCTGGCGATGCTGGGGACCACCGGTCCCGTGTACGAGACCTGGCCACTCCTGGACGACGCCGTCGAGGACCTCGGAGCCGCCATTCTCCGCAAGGGCGGCGAGCCGCCCCGCCGACGCCTGGAAACGGGCCGGAAACGCTGATTCCGCGGGGTCCGGAGACGTGGACCGCCGCAGTCCACAGGAGCAGTGAATCTGGTTCTTCGGTCACACCTCCGCCCCTCTGACCCTCCCAGCCTCTAGCGTTTTGACGTGGCAACTTCTCAGAACTCCGGGGGCACGCGCCCCGACCTCCGCAACGTCGCCGTGATCGCACACGTCGACCACGGCAAGACGACCCTCGTCGACGCCCTCCTCCGCCAGTCGGGCGTATTCCGGGCCAACGAAGAGGTGGCCGAGCGGATCATGGACTCCATGGACCTGGAGCGTGAGAAGGGCATCACCATCCTCGCCAAGAACGCAGCGGTCCGCCGGGGCGACGTGAAGATCAACATCGTCGACACCCCCGGTCACGCCGACTTCGGAGGAGAGGTGGAGCGGGCCCTGACCATGGTCGACGGGGTGATCCTGCTCGTCGACTCCGCCGAGGGACCACGCCCGCAGACCCGGTTCGTGCTCCGCAAGGCGCTCGAGGCCGGCCTCGCCATCGTGCTCGTCGTGAACAAGATCGACCGACCCGATGCCCGCATCGCTGAGGTGATCGACGAGACCTACGAGCTTTTCCTGGACCTGGACGCAACCGAGGACCAGATCGAGTTCCCGATCGTCTACACCGACGCCCGCGCCGGAACGGCAACGCTGGACCCGGCCGTGCCCGGCACCAACATGGATCCCTTCTTCGACGTGGTCATCGAGCACGTGCCGCCGCCCAGCTACGACGAGGACGCCCCGTTACGGGTGCACGTGACCAACCTGGACGCCTCGCCCTACCTGGGTCGGATCGCCATCTGCCGGATCGACAGCGGCACCCTGAAGCGCGGGGCGGCGGTGGCATGGTGCAGGACCGACGGTTCGATCCAGCCGGCACGCATCGCCACCCTCACGCTCACCGAGGACCTCGGCCAGGTCGACGTGGAGGAAGCCGGCCCCGGCGAGATCGCCTATGTGTCAGGGATCGACGGCGTCACCATCGGCGAGACGCTCGCCGACCCGGCTGATCCCCGGCCCCTGCCGGTCATCACGGTCGACGAGCCGACCCTCTCCATGGCGATCGGGGTGAACACCTCGCCGGTCGCCGGTAGCGACGGCACCAAGCTGACAGCCCGCCAGATCAAGGCACGGCTGGATGTGGAGCTGGTCGGAAACGTCTCGATCCGCGTACTTCCCACCGAGCGCCCCGACACCTGGGAGGTCCAGGGCAGGGGCGAGCTGCAGTTGGCGATCCTCGTCGAGACCATGCGGCGCGAGGGATTCGAGATGACCGTGGGCAAACCGGCGGTGCTGCTCCGGGAGATCGACGACACCCTCCACGAGCCGACCGAGCGTCTCTCCATCGACGTCCCGGAGGAGCACGTGGGGGCCGTCACCCAGATGCTGGGCGAGCGCAAGGCCCGACTGGACGACATGACCAACCACGGCACCGGCTGGGTCCGCCTGGACTACGTGGTGGCTGCCCGGGCGCTCATCGGATTCCGGACCGAGTTCCTGACCGAGACACGCGGCACCGGCATGCTCCACCACGTGTTCGAGGGTTGGGAGCCGTGGATGGGCGAGCTGCGCATCCGCAAGGGCGGCAGCATCGTGGCCGACCGTCGCGGTGTCGCCACGCCGTATGCCATCACCGGCCTCCAGGAGCGCACGACGCTCTTCATCGGTCCCACCGAGTCGGTCTACGGCGGGATGATCGTCGGCCAGAACCCCCGGGCAGAGGACATGGACGTGAACATCTGCCGTGAGAAGAAGCTCACCAACGTGAGGGCCTCGTCGTCGGACGACACCATCCGCCTCACCCCGCCACGTCGGATGTCCCTCGAACAGGCCCTCGAGTACATCGCCGACGACGAGTGCGTGGAGGTGACGCCCGCCATCGTGCGCCTCCGCAAGGTGGAGCTGGACGCCGGAGCACGTGCCCGCACCGTCAAGAAGCTCAAGAACGCCAGGGTCTGAACTCCCGATGGCCGTGAACGTGCTGGGCACCCCACTCCAGGAGTGCGGTACCGATCCCCTGACCGGATTCTTCCGGGACGGGTGCTGCAACACCGGTGCCGACGACATGGGCATCCACACGGTGTGCGCCCTCATGACCGAGGAGTTCCTGGAGTTCTCGGCCAGTGCCGGCAACGACCTGTCCACCCCCCGTCCCGGCTTCGCCGGGTTGAAGCCCGGGGACCGCTGGTGCCTCTGTGCCCCCAGGTGGCAGGAGGCCCACGAGGCGGGAATGGCTCCTCAGGTACTGCTGGCCGCCACCCACATCCTGAGCCTGGAGTGGGTGGACGCCGAGGCCCTCAGGGCAGCCGGGGTGGACCGCCCCGACTGAGTCCGGCCGTCGCCGGGTCTCCAGCAGCTGGGTCCGTCATCGGGCCAGCTCGTCAGCCAGCCTGGGAATCAGGAGGTCGAAGGCTGCACGCCAGTCGCCGACCATTCCGATGTCGCAGGCCGACCACAGCTCGCAGTCCGGGTCGGGGTTGATGCCCACGACCGTTCCCGCCGAGCGGATGCCCACCGTGTGGTTGAACTTCCCGGAGGTTCCGATGGCCAGGTAGAGCCGTGGCGCGATGGAGTGGCCTGTTATCCCCACCTGCCGGGCACGGGGCATCCAGCCGGCGTCGGTGACCCTGCGGGTGGCGCACAACTCCGCGCCGATCGCCGCAGCGTGGGCCTCGATCTCGGGTAGGTCGGTCGGGTCCACGCCCACCCCGACACCGATCACGACGTCGGCATTGGCCAGCTGGTCGCGATCGTCGTCGCGGTGACGCTCGATGATCCGCGTCCGCGATCCGGGGACCGCCTCCAGGTGTTCGACGGCGAAGGGCCCGTTCGGTCTGGGGCGGAGCGCGGGGAGGATCCCCGGGCGGACCGTCGCCATCTGGACGGCCGACGTACACGTGATCTCGGCCACCATCCGACCACCGAACGCCGGCTTGAAGGCCACCAGGCGTTCATCCCGGACCTCCAACCCGATGGCGTCACCGGTCAGGCCGGCCCCCATGCGGGTGGCGAGGCGTGCCGCCACCTCACGTCCCCACGCCGTCCCCGGGGCCAGCACGGCCCACGGTGGTTCGCGGGTGAGGCGGCCCTCGAGCATCCGGGCAACGTCCTCGGCGCCGGTGGTGCCGGCATGCCTGAGGACCCTGTCGACGCCCTGCCCGCTGAGCGCCTCCCAGTCATCCACAACGTCGATGGACATGACGCACCGCCCCCCGATAGCGGCCGCCAGACCGGCTCCCGCTCCGAGGAGCTCGGAGTTCACCCGGTGGCGGTCGGGTTCGCCCAGCACCACCACGTCTCCACCCCCACCGTCCCCGACCGGCCGGGCCACCTCATCGACAGGGCCCTCCACCTGCATGTCGAAGGCGCCCCGGGCCCGGAGCACCTCGAGAACCCTGTCCACCTGCCCGGGCCCGACTCCGTCGAGGCGCTCGCCCGCCCGGTCCACGTCCAGCACCCTTATCCGACCGACCGTCGTCGGGCTGCCAGCTGCCCCCCACGGGCCGGGGCCCAGGTCGGCAGCGTCGACCACCTCGATGCGGGCCGGGTCGACGGTGGCCCAGGCCTCCGGGTCCTTGACCTTGCACGGGTCACAGAGCCGCTCGGCGCACGACACGACGGCCGGGAGGTCCACCTCCACCCGCACCCACTCGTCGTCGTGCTCGAGCAGGGCGTGGACGGTGTCGCCGTCCACCTCCAGTTGGCGTGCCCCGGTCAGCAGGGGAAGCCCCAGCATTTCAGCCAACTGGGCGGGTACCTGGCCGGTGTCGGCGTCCACCGAGTTGCGGCCGCAGAGCACCAGGTCCCAGGGGCCGCCGCGTTCCAGCGCCGCGGCGAGTGCCCGTGCCGTGGCCAGGGTGTCGCTCCCGGCGAAGGCCGGATCCGAGACGTGGATGCCGCCCTTGCAGCCACACAGGATCGCCTCGCGCAGCACGGTGTCGGCCGACGGCGGGCCGAGCGTGATGGCCGTACACGACCCCCCCGACGCCTCGGCCAGGTCGCAGCCTGCCCGGACGCCCCGACGGCAGTAGTCGTTCATGTGGAGTTCCAGGCCGTCGCGGACCAGGCGGCCGTCGGCACCCAGCCGCATCTCGACGAACTTGGGTATCTGCTTCACCAGTGCGGCGATCCGCAGCGGTCGGTCACCTCCCGTGTGGGCCATCGGGCCAACGTACCGGCGCGTGGGGTTGCGTCGGGACGACGGGTGGCCATACGGGAGGCCGGTAGCGTCAATGTCGTGGCCAGCTTCGAGAGCGAGAACTTCCTTGTTGCCGCCGACGACCCCGCCGACCTGATCGAGGCGCTCCTCGAGGTTGCCGGCCAGCCCGGCTCGTGGTTGAACATCGAACCGGACGTCCAGGACTCCCTGCGCGCCGATGTGTCCGGGCTGTTCTCCTGGTTCTCAGCGCGGGGGGCCCAGGTCCCGGTCGGCACGCTGGTTGCGGCTTCAACCCGGAACCCGGCCTCCATAGGCATAGACCATGGTTCAGGTCGGGGCGCAGGCGACCGCCTCGTCGCTGCAGGCATTGCAGGTCCACCCGGTTGGGTCCTGCGCCAGGACCATCCGAAACGGGGCCTCGTGTGGGAGTCGCCGACGGGACCCGGGAACTCCAGGGATGCTGCGGCCGTGGCCAGCCTCTTCATGGAGGCGACCGAACTGTTCTGCCAGCTCCCGGTTCCCGGGCGTTGGAGGGTCGGGATCCACACGCCGAAGGGCTGAGGCCCCACGGCAGGCTCAGGCCTCCCGGACCGCCTCCATGATCAGGGCGATGACGGCGTCGGCGTCCACGCCGTAGGCGACCCGGCAGTTGGCCTCGGCCGAGGCCCTGGGTCCCCGTTCGTCCACCAGGGTCATGCCCCGCGTGTGGGTGCCGGCCAGCTCAACCTGGACGGAGCGGGCCTCCAGCGTGAACAGCTCCGGGTGGGTCACGGCCAGTACGGCGCAGGGGTCGTGCACCGGACCGTTGGCCACATCCTCCTCGGCCAGGTGGAACACCGTGTAGAACTCCAGCAGCCCGGCCATGGCATCGCCGACCGGCGAACCGATGGTTCGGCACTCTGCGGCGTGGATCGCTCCCATCCGGACCTGGTGGGTGAGGTTCAGGCCCAGCATCACCAGCGGGGCGCCGCTCCGGAAGACCTCGTCAGCCGCCTCCGGGTCGGCGAAGGCGTTGAACTCGGCCGCCGCCGAGACGTTTCCGACCCCCATGGCGCTGCCGCCCATGAGGGTGATGGACGCCACCCGGTGGGCCAGGCCCGGATCGGCCCGTAGGGCCAGCGCCACGTTGGTGAGGGGACCGATCGGCACGAGGTGCAGGCCCTCCTCCGAGCGGGTGGTCTCGACCAGGTACCCGACGGCGTCGTCGGAGTCCGGCCCGCGATCGGGTTCGGGGAGGACCACGTCTCCCAACCCGGTCTCGCCGTGGACGTGCCTGGCGAACTCCTGCTCTCCCACGAGCGGTCCGTCGGCTCCGGCATGGACCTCCACGTCGAGGCCCAGCAGCGACCTCAGCCGACAGGCGTTGGCGGTGGTGTGCTCCAGCGGGACGTTGCCGGCCACGGTGGTGATGCCGACGAGGTCGGCCCAGCGGGCGGCGGCGATGATCGCCATGGCGTCATCCACCCCGGGATCGCAGTCGATGATCATTCGCGGCCTTGCGGGCGTGGGTTCCGACATGCTCAGAGTGTGCCCGCCCGCCCGGACATTGAAGCCTCGATATCGGCGGTCGTGGGCATGGCGGGTTGGGCGCCCGGTCGGGTGGCGGTCACCGCTCCGGCGTGGACGGCCCTCTCCACGGCGGCGCTGAGATCCACCCCGCGGGCCAGTGCCTCCGCCAGCGCTCCGCAGAAGGAGTCACCGGCCCCGGTCGTGTCCAACGGGTGGATGGTGGGGGCGGGGACCACCAGGTGGTCATCGGCGCTGACCAGCAGTGCTCCGGCGGCCCCCATGGTCACCACGACGGTGTCCACCGGAAGCGAGCGGGCCTGGGCCACCACCTCGTCCAGGTCGCCGCCCGGTTCGGCCCCGACCAGCTGGGCCAGCTCGATGGCGTTGGGAACCAGTACGTCGACCAGCCGGAGCAGGGCGTCCGGAAGCGGAGCGGCCGGCGCCGGGTTCAGGACCACCATTCCGGAGGCCACCCGGGCAGCAGCCGAGACGGCCTCCATCGGCACCTCGAGCTGCAGGAGGAGCACCGTGGCATCCCGGATGACGGTCTCCGCGTCTGCGACGTCCTCCGGGCTCACGCGTCCGTTGGCTCCCGGGCTGACCACGATTGCGTTGTCACCGGCCTCGTCCACGCCGATCAGGGCGATTCCGCTCGGCGCTCCGGCGTCATCGCGGAGGAATGTGGTATCCACGCCCGCTGCCTCCAGCGACTCCCGGAGGGTCACGCCGGCATCGTCGGAACCGAGGCGTCCCACGAAGGACACGTCGGCGCCGAGTCGGGCGGCGGCGACCGCCTGGTTGGCGCCCTTTCCACCAGGTACCAGGGCGTGG
>Ga0207991_1001213_pt1 | contig 16095 bp, 12 predicted proteins | sample ETN07SmetaG_FD_185786 | JGI IMG/M metagenome (GOLD analysis project Ga0207991, IMG submission 185786) | Marine microbial and viral communities from oxygen minimum zone, Eastern Pacific Ocean - ETNP2014F14-07SV275 (SPAdes) (version 2) | ecosystem: Environmental > Aquatic > Marine > Oceanic ... | reverse complement strand
GAGTCGAACAACCAGATCGTGCGGCAACCGATACGGATGAAATGTTCAGGGCGATGAGTCGTTACTTCTCTGAGCCGTCGGAAGATGAAGGCTTTAATATCATCAGGCTGAGTGCGACTGAGTAAGTACTGACAGCGCTTAAGTAAGGACAAGGTGTATGACTGAATATAAAGGCTCGTGTTTGTGTGGCGCGGTAACGTTCACGATTGAAGGGAAGTTCGACAGCTTTTATCTCTGCTATTGCTCGTACTGCCAGAAAGACAGTGGCTCCGCACATGCAGCCAATCTGTTCTCTGCGTCGGCGGTACTGCGTTGGGACAGCGGTGCGGATGAGGTAACCACCTTCAATTTACCGGGAAGCCGTCATTCAAAAAGCTTCTGTAAACATTGTGGTTCTGCGGTGCCGGGCAGCGAGTTACCCGGTGTGTTGATGGTGCCTGCGGGTAGCCTTGATACTGAGATTGAGATCACGCCCACGGCGCGCATTTACACTGCCCGCCAACACAGCTGGGTAGGGAAGCTCTCTGCGGCTCCCCAGTATCCTGAACTACCGGAAAAGTCCGAGTAAGAGTAACTTAAGTTTCGTCGCAGACTCTGATCACCAGGCTGCCATGCTTACCGGGTTTTTCTAAGGCTCGGTGGGCTTCCTGAATATCTCACAGCTCGAACGTTTTATGCACCACTGGCAAAAATTCGCCATTCTGGGCGAGCCCTACCAGGGTTTTTAAGTCGTCGATATCTTCTCGGGCTGTGCCCGTAATTTCATGGCGTCCTTCGCTGTCTTTATGCGTAAAAGAAAGCAGGGTGTCTTTCATAATGGTGCAGGAGATCTAATCCCCGACATCCTGTGTAGGAGCGATTCAGCCGGAGGCTATTCGCGAAGAGTGGGATAATGATTGAGCTATGGTTGTATACGGTTAAATAGTATAGTTGATCATTCAACGGAAGTAGAACAGATTCTCAGGAGTATACCTTGTCACTAGATGCAAACTCTCGTTCCCGATTTGTGACTCTTATCGCTTGGGTCGCAATTATAATAAGTGGCTTTCATACCTTTCTCGGCTTAATACAGAACATCATGTTTCACGCTTCGTCAGTATTTGGAGAAATGTTTCAGATGATGAATTCGGAAGCACTACCTCAGGATGTTCCATACATATTCACGCTGCTAGTAGATAATATGAGCCTCTTTATCTTTCTGGTTGGCTTTGCCGTTCCTTTATGCGTACTGGTCGTTTCTATTAATTTTCTGAAAAGAAAGAACTGGGCTCGGATTCTGTTTGTGGCTGGGCTTGCTCTTGGAATTGCAATGACGCTGTACAACGTAGGTAGCGAGATCGTCTGGCTTGGCGATAGAGGCTCCGTGCCCGAAGATCTAGCTAAAGATTTTTCATATTCACTGATTGATTTTGAACGAATCAATAGCATATATCTTGGTATTTCCGTATTTTTTGTGGCTATCTATTCGGCAATAATTTGGTGGTTGATACGTCCGACTGTTGTGAGAGAATTTAAGGTCTAAGCTCTGCTGGACAATTCTCAGCGCATAAAAAAGCCCCCGCATCTGTACGAGATCCGGGGGCTTTTCTTTCGTTCACAATCAGTCGATCTGCACTTCCAGAGTGTACGTGCCTGTCCCTGGGGTGGCTGCCATCCACACATATACCTCTGTCGTCGCTGCTGGCACTGTGTAAGTAAGTGTCGTGCTCATTTCGTTCTCACCAAAGTAATGTGATACCGGCTCGCTGCTTTGCTCCAGCACAGTACTGTCTGAATCAGTTAAAGCAACGTAAATAAGGCTGGCACCATCATCAGTGGCAGACGCATTAATCGTTACTACGTCGCCTTCACTGACAGAGTACTTGTAGTAGTCATCAGCATCAGAGTTACCAGAATCCAGAGTTCCGTCGACGGTGGTAAACGACTCTGAGACTACCTGAGCAGTAGCCGGTGTATCGTTCGGTTCATCGTCAGTAATTTCCGTGGCAACAGGAGTGACCATGGTGAGTGTAAAGGCAGACCGGCTTGGTAGAGCAGGCGTCCAGACTTTGACCCATATCTCACTGATACTGGCGACGGTATATTCTAGTGTTTCATCGACACCATTTCCCTCGGTATCGGCACAGGCGAGCTTGTTGCCTGAGCCGTCAAAGAAGGCAATGTTGTATAGTCTTTGTCCGCAGGCACGTTCATCTCGGCAGTGAGCTCCTGACCTGTAGACACGGGCATGCGCCATACGGCGAGAGCATTATCAAACGTAAGCTCGGTATTCACTGTGGTTCGTGCCGCAGCATTGATGCGCGTGGTACTGAGACTGACGTTACTACAGTCTTCAAGAGAGGTTGCGTCCGGAGATTCTGAAGCTACGACGGTGGTTGAGTCCGATGAGTCGGCATCGTCACCGGCGCACGCGGCCAGCATCGTACTGGCGATAAAGGGAGGATAAGTTTGCGCATAGGAGTCCTTCAATACTGGCTGATTCTGAAGTTAGGGGCGGCAGTTCATAGGTGCCGTCCGATTAGCTTAGTTGTTCAGTAGCGAAGGGGGCGCAGCAGGGGTAGTTAGACAGGTGGCAGATTGGCCTGACGGGATATCAGGCCAATCCAGGGGTAGAATATCAGGCTTCAACTGCCTTTTGACGTTGGCTACGACGCACTTTTATCTGCGGCTTTTTAGTCTCTGACGATGGTGCAGAGCTATTTTTATTGCTTGTGCTGTCAACCGGTCGATTACGCGGACGGTTGTTTCCGCCTGACTTTTTGCTCCCCCCAGGGCGTCCGTTACCATCAGAACTTCTGTTACCACCAGAGCGTGCTTGGGAATTACCCTGATTCTGCTCTTTGGGTGCCTTGGGTTTCTTCGGTTTTTTGCTCTTCGGTGGAAGAATTTTACGCGACTCGGGCAGTGGATTTTGTGGTTTAAAGCCGTCGATGAGTTCACGATCGATGTGCTTCTGAATCAGACGTTCGATATCCTGCAGTTGGTCGATTTCGTCTGCGCTGACTAGCGAAATAGCATGTCCAAGCATACCAGCACGACCCGTGCGGCCAATACGGTGTACGTAGTCTGCCGGTACGTTCGGCAGATCATAGTTCACGACCTGAGGAAGCTGGTGGATATCAATGCCACGAGCGGCGATATCGGTAGCAATCAGCAGTGTAATCTTACCGTCTTTGAAATCGGCCAGTGCTTTAGTGCGTTGATTCTGACTTTTATTGCCATGAATCGCTGCCGCTTTGATGCCGTCTTTTTCAAGCAGGCGTACGAGTTTATTAGCACCATGTTTAGTACGGCTGAATACCAGTGCCTGCTCCCAGTTCTGAGTGCGGGTCAGATGACTCAGCAGGCGTGTTTTCGCAGCTTTATCGACCGGGTGTAATTTGTGCGCAATCTGAGCGTTGGTGGTGTTTTCTTTTGCCACGCTGACTTCGGCTGGGTTATCCAGCAGACGTTGTGCTAAATCACGGATTTCATCTGAGAAGGTCGCAGAAAACAGCAGGTTCTGGCGTTGGGTCGGCAGTATTTTCAGGATGCGTTTGATGTCATGAATAAAGCCCATGTCGAGCATACGGTCGGCTTCGTCCAGCACCAGAATATCCAGCTCGTCGAACTTCACTGCGTTCTGGCTGTGCAGATCGAGTAGGCGGCCAGGAGTCGCGACTAGTACTTCCACACCGCTTCGCAGTTTTTGCATCTGTGGGTTAATTTTTACACCACCAAAAACGACCGTTGAGCGGATTTTAGTGTGTTTGCTGTACATCTCGACATTATCGAGAATCTGCGCCGCTAGTTCGCGGGTGGGCGTCAGTACCAGCGCTTTGACACGGTTGCCAGACGCTCGCGGCTTATCAAGCAGTTGTTGCAGTACCGGCAGAGTAAAAGCAGCCGTTTTGCCTGTGCCAGTCTGGGCGGAAGCCAGCAAGTCGCCGCCCTGTAAGACAACAGGAATGGCTTTCGCCTGAATCGGTGAAGGCTTGGTGTAGCCTTTTTCTTTTACGGCACGGGCGATAGGTTCGGCCAGCGCCAGATCATCAAAGGTAATCTCAGTATTCGTATCTATAGTGTCGGACATAATATTCCAATAGATGCTGCCAGCCGCATTAAGCCGGTAGCAAAAGTCGTCGCCCTTATGGGCAGAAGCAGCAGTAGTCAGAACGAAATGTGTTCGGATCAGACTGAAGCCAGCGAATTGGCCGTTAGTTCGAGAGTGGCCGGGTGCGGCATTCAGATATTGTCAGGATCAGACGGGTGTCGATGAAGAGGCAATAAAGGATGTCGCGACGGCAGGAGATATAAGTAACTAACCTGACGTCGCGTGTGAGTATAGCAGGGTTGTTATTTCAAAACGACCAGCATCTGGCCCGGAGCCACACCTTTACCGGCTTCTTTCAAAAGCTCGACAACGGTGCCGTCTTTGTGGGCGGTGACTTCAATCTCCATTTTCATGGATTCGAGCACCATTAGCGGTTGCCCGGCCTTGACGTTCTGCCCGGGCTCCACAAACACCTGCCAGACATTGCCCGAGACATGGCTTTCGACGGCGAATTCGCCGCTTTCAAGTTCACGCTCGTCGCTCTCTTCGATGGCTCCGGTATCGGACTCAAAACGCAGCAAGCCTTTGGCTTTCCAGTCTTCGAGTTCGGTCTGGAAGGCGCGCTGGCGATGCGTCTGGAAGGCACTGATGCCTTCGGCGTTGTCGCTCAGAAAGCGTTCGTACTCGTCAAGGTTGAAAGTATCTTCTTCGATTCTGATCGGATACTGCCCATGTGGGAAATGTTCACGAATATTCGTCAGTTCATCGTGGCTGACTTCGTAGAAGCGGATTTTATCGAAGAAACGCAACAGCCAGGGTTTGGTAAATTCACGGGTTTGCTTGTAGCGATTCCACATTTGCAGAGTGCGGCCAACAAACTGATAGCCACCGGGGCCCTCCATGCCGTAAACACACATATAGGCACCACCAATGCCTACCGAGTTTTCCGCCGTCCAGGTTCGTGCCGGGTTGTATTTGGTTGTTACTAAGCGGTGACGAGGGTCTACCGGTGTTGCGACCGGTGCACCGAGATACACGTCGCCCAGTCCCATCACCAGATAGCTGGCATCGAAGACGATTTTTTTAACCTCGTCGACGGAGTCAAGTCCGTTAATACGACGAATAAACTCGATATTATCCGGGCACCAGGGCGCATCGGCGCGTACGGATTTTACGTATTTATCAACGGCCTGCTGGCAGGCGATATCATTCCACGACAATGGCAGCCAGACGGTGCGTGAAGGGACTTCGGCATTTTTCAGATCACCCAGTGCGCCTTCTTCTTTTATCAGAAGATCAAGCAGATCGTTTTGCTTTAATGCCAGACTGTCGTAGTGAATCTGCAGCGAGCGGATGCCCGGCGTCATTTCGATAATGCCCGGAATATCCCGGCTTTGCAGAGATTCCATTAATGCATGCACACGGAAGCGCAGACGGATATCTAACTGCAAAGGCCCGTATTCAATTAACAGGTAATTGTCACCGGCGGGGCGATACACAACACCGGTTGGGTGAGTGTCCGTATCAATGGTGTTTAATACGGGCGACTCAGGTAAATACTCACTTACCTCCGACGCTTTGTATTCAAGAGTATTGATCTGCTGTAATTGTTGATTGCGCAGAGTCACGGCGGTGTCATGGCTGACGGGTGTAAAGCGGATTTTATCCCCAGCTTTTAATTGGCCGAGTTTCCACAGGTCAGCCTGAATGACCGTAACCGGACAAACAAAACCTCCCAGACTTGGGCCATCCGGGCCGAGAATGACCGGCATATCACCGGTAAAGTCCACCGCGCCAATGGCATAGGCATTATCGTGGATATTGGATGGATGCAGACCGGCTTCGCCGCCATCATTACGTGCCCATTCAGGTTTAGGGCCGATTAAGCGCACACCTGTGCGGCTGGAATTAAAATGAACTTCCCAGTTTGCCGCAAAGAATTCATCAATATCGTTTTGTGTGAAAAAATCCGGTGCCCCGTGAGGGCCGTAGATCACACGAAGCTGCCATTCATTGCCGATATCAGGCAGCAGGTTGCTGGCGGTTTTAACTGGCTCAACGGTGGTGTGACCTTCGGTCAGATGCAGTACATCACCGGGCAGAAGTGCCCGGCCGTTATGCCCGCCAAACTGACCGAGCGTAAAGGTCGAGCGAGAGCCTAGATATTCAGGGCATTGAATACCGCCCGCCACCAGAAGATAAGCACGTGCACCCGCTCCAGTGACTGTGCCGCAATCAAGCTGATCACCTTGTTTCACTTCGATGACCTGATTAAACGCGATGCTGGTTGTTTTATTATCGCTCGTCAGTTCGGCACTCGTTTCAGCCCCCGTCAGAATAATCTGGGTGGCTTTCTGGAAAACAAGTACCGGGCCTTTTAAGGTGATTTCCAGACCTGCGCAATCTTCGTTATTACCAAGCAGACGATTACCTAAGCGGAAAGAATATTCGTCGAAGGGGCCTGACGGCGGAATACCCACGTCCCAGTGGCCAATACGTCCGGGAACATCCTGAACGGTGGTTTGAGTACCACCGCTGATCACATCAATGGCTGGGTCGGAGAACTGCATTTTGTTCAGTTTCTGCGTCCAGACCAATCCGGCTTTTACTTCTTCGTCTTTTAGAATCGACTTCAGGTAAAGCAGGTTGGTTTCGATGCCGTATAGTTCAGATTGGTCGAGAGTCTCTGCAAGCCCCTGAATCGCTGAAGCGCGATCATCGGCGGTAACGATAACTTTTGCCAGCATAGGGTCAAACAATGCTGGCACCTGTGTGCCGCTCTCAACCCAGGTGTCGATCCGAGTGCGCATTCCATCCGTGGCTTTGGCTTGCCAATCCACCCGGCTTAAAAGACCGGCACAAGGCTGGAAGTTTTTTACCGGATCTTCGGCATAAATACGCGCCTGAATGCTGTGGCCTTTGGGCGTACGTTCTTTGTTTAACGGCAACTCGTCGCCAGCACCGAGTCGTACCATCCACTCGACCAGGTCGACGCCAAAGACTTCTTCGGTGACACCGTGCTCAACCTGTAAGCGGGTATTCACTTCAAGGAAATAAAATGACTCGCTGGATTCGTCGTAAATAAATTCTACTGTGCCTGCACTGCGGTAATTTACGCTTTCGCCTAAACGTTTCGCTGTCTCATGCAGGGCAGTGCGGACTGCCTCTGAAATACGGGGTGCCGGTGTTTCTTCAATGACTTTCTGATTACGACGTTGCAATGAGCAGTCCCGCTCACCAAGTGCTGCTACCGTACCTTTACCGTCACCAAAAATCTGAACTTCAATATGGCGGGCGCGCTCGACAAATTTTTCGAGAAAGACGCCATCGTTCGAGAAGTTATTGGCGCTGAGACGTTTTACTGAATCAAAAGCGTTCACCAGCTCTGCTTCGGTGTAACAGAGCTGCATACCGATACCGCCGCCACCGGCGGTGCTTTTCAGCATTACTGGGTAGCCGATGCGTGTGGCTTCTGCTTTTGCTTCGCTCAGGTCAGTCAGAAGCTCAGTGCCTGGAAGAAGCGGAACGTTGGCTTGTTGTGCTAGCGCACGGGCACTGTGCTTTAAACCGAACTCCAGCATCTGTTGGCCGGTCGGCCCAAGGAATACGACACCTGCTTTTTCGCAGGAATCAGAAAATCCGGCGTTTTCACTTAAGAAGCCGTAGCCAGGGTGGATGGCCTGAGCACCGCTGTCTTTCGCAATGCCCAGGATTTTTTCCTGGTTCAGGTAGGTGTCGGCAACGCTGCCACTACCCAAGGAGTAGGATTCTTCTGCCTGCTGAACATGCAGCGAGTGTTTGTCAGCCTCGTGATAAATCACCACGGGAGTCACACCGAGTGCTTTCAGTGTGCGCATGACACGCACGGCAATGGCACCACGGTTAGCAATCAATACTTTGTTAAACATAATTACTCCCAGATCAGTACTTCAACCGGTGTCGGGTTGTAGCCGTTACACGGGTTATTCAGCTGCGGGCAGTTGGAAATCAGTACGAGAATATTCATATCAGCGCGCATTTCGACGTATTTACCGGCACCAGAAATACCGTCTTCGAACGTCAGCCCACCTTCCGGCGTCACAGGTACGTTCATAAAGAAGTTAATGTTATGGGTAATGTCTGACTTGCTCAGGCCGTATTCTTCGTTTTCGTTAATCGCCAGCATCCAGCTATCGCGACAGGCGTGCATGCATTTCTTTTCGAGCGAATAACGCACTGTATTGGATTCGGTTGCGCAGGCACCACCTAGGGTATCGTGTCGACCACAGGTGTCAGCAGTAATCGTTAACATAGGGCGGTCTTCGTTGGAGCGAAGCACGGTGCCAGCCGTGAGGTAGACGTTTCCTTGGGCGCGAATGGTATCCATAGCGCTATAGCGTTCAGAAACTTCATCGGCGTTGTAAAACAGAGTATCGGCTGCCTGATTACCTTCGAGATCGAGAATCCGGAATGTCTGACCTTTTTCTATACGGTGCAGGAAGTAGTCCCCTGCTGGAACTGTCTGGCGGAAGACGGCATCGTTTACGTTGAGTTGGCTTTCTTTAATCATGATGCGACTCCTTATTGACCCATAAACTGGTAGATGGCGTTGTTCTTAAATCCACGCTGGTTTTCAGGGCGGGAGTTCATGCATTCATCATCAGCCTCGACGGGTTTCGCCTGAGCGATGGCATAGTGCACCGGGCGTACCGGATATTCTTCAGCGGTACTCAATGGATGAGGGCAGGTGTGCATAACGACCAAGGTGTCCATTTCGAAGCGCAGCACGATTTTGTCACCCGCTTTTGAGCCTTCGCTGTACTGCATATTGCCTTCGGCGTCGGTGCTGATTTTGCTGAAGAGATTCAGGTTGGCGGCCATGTCTTTGCGGGTAAGACCGTACTTCGCCAGCTCGACGAGGAAGGCGTCATAGCCGTTCTGGGTCCAGCCGTTCAAGGCTTCCTGATAGGTTTTCAGTGACCATTTTTTCTGTAGCATGTCTTTATTCAGGTTACCGCATACGGTGTCGTGCCAGCCGCAGTCGTCTTCAACGATGGACGCAAAAATGCGCCCCATGTCTGAATACAGGCAATGACCACGGGTTAGCTTAAAGGTGTGCTGACCCTTTAATGTGTCGGGTGCATTGTATTTTTCAAGGAGGTTTTCCGGGTTAAAAAATAGCACCCCAAGATTGGCTCCGCCTTTAACATCCGTCAGTGTTAACAGCGTGCCTTTCTTTACACGCATCGACCAGTGGCATCCACCACCGAGGGTGTCTTCGTAAATAGTGTCACCATACTGAAATTCAGACATAAAGGACTCCTGTACGCGCAGACACGTGGGGCGCGGAAATCATTGATAAAAGGAAATGAGGTTTTGTCATGGTGCGGGCTCCTGCAAGTTCACGGATTCATAAACGCTGCTCATTAAAACGTGGGCAGTACGTTGTCTGATCTCCCGGGCTTTTATCCCGCCGTGTAACCTGCCAGTACGCCGCTGGAGGTCGGTCACTCTCGGTCCAGTCGCTGGTGTTCTCTCTTCTAAGTACTTTTACGTATCAGAACAGACCTGCCGGAACCCTAGTGCCCTTATTGTGGCAGCAGCACATGTTTTTCTGCATGTTTATGTGCGTTGCCTTTCAAAGCGTAGGTACAACTGACTAAGCGATTGCCGTGCCAGATGTCTATTTATATTGATAACGCGCTGAAGCACGGAAATCAAGCCCGGTCTGGTGCACTTTCATGGCTTTGAATATGACTCAGTGGTCGATTCTGGTGCTTTGAATTTGCCTGCCTGCAACCTGGTGGTGCGCTTCTGTTGCATTGGATTTCGTAAGGTCTGCTGATGAGCCGATGTCGCTGTCGGGCGCGGTACGCAAAGCTGACATAAGCCTGAAGGCCCCGACTGACGGCGCTTTCAGTTGCACTTTCAGGAAGAGCGGGGTGGATTACCGGTGCGGATGCAGCCGTGTCTTTGGTCATTCTACGTCGGGCTGGCACAACCCATGCTCTAGTGAATATTACGAATGATTAAAACCGTAATACTACAACCACATTGGGGAAATCCTATGGCGATCAGAAAGAAGTTTATTGCAGGTGCAGTCTCTGTTGTCTGTGCAGGTCTGATGAGTGTGGCAAGTGCTGTCGCAGAACCACTTAAGATCGGTTACAGCGATTGGCCGGGCTGGGTAGCCTGGGAGATTGCGCTTGAGAAGGGCATGTTCGAAGAAGAAGGTGTTGAGGTTCAGTTCGAGTGGTTCGACTACGTCGCCAGTATGGATGCCTTCGCAGCGGGTCAGCTGGACGCTGTTTCAATGACCAACGGTGATGCACTGGTAACGGGTTCGACCGGCGCGAAAAACGTCACGATCCTGGTCAACGACTACAGCAATGGTAATGACATGGTGGTTGCTGCTGCCGGTATCAGTACGATTGAAGAACTGAAAGGTAAGAAAGTTGGCGTTGAGATTGGTTTTGTTGGCCATCTGCTTCTGCTGAACGCGCTTGAAAAAGCGGGCATGAAAGAAACTGACGTTGAACTGGTGAACGTACCGACCAACGAAACGCCTCAGGTTCTGGCTTCTGGTCAGGTGGATGCCATTGTTGCCTGGCAGCCAAGTTCTGGTCAGGCACTGAATCTGGTTCCGGGTTCGAAACGCATTTACTCCAGTGAAGATGAACCGGGCCTGATCTATGACGTGTTGGCAGTTTCTCCGCAGAGTCTCGCGGCGAATCGTGCGGAGTGGATGAAAGTGATCAAAGTCTGGTACATGGCGGTTGATTACCTGAAAGATCCTGAAACCCGTGATGAAGCCATCAGCATTATGGCGGCACGCGTGGGCATTCCACCGTCTGAATATAAAGGCTTTATCGACGGCACCAAAATCCTGACCTTAGAAGAAGCACTGCCATTTATGGAAAAAGCGAAAGGCTTTAAATCGATTTATGGCTCAGGTGAAATCGCCGATGCATTTAATCTTGCAAACGATGTGTATGGCGAGAAGCAACCGGTGGATGAGTACATTGATCCATCCCTGATGGAAGCGCTGTAACCTTCAGGGTTATCGCAGCTTCTTAATCACGCCGGCGTGATCTGCGCCGGCATTTTCTGAATCACGATTAAACATGCCTGGCAGGGTAGGGGATCGCTCACTCTGGCGCTGTAAATCGGGCAAGTAAATGGGGATATCCATGCAGCTAATAGCCGTTAACAGAAAGCTTGATCAAGGGCCGCGCCGCGCGGTGACCCTGGCCAGCTTCGCCTTACCCATTTTGCTTTGGGCGCTGATCAGCTATGTCCCTTTTCTCTGGCATCCGCAGGTAGAAATTACCCAGCCAGGTTCAGTCAGTTACTTTAGTGAAGGACTGCTGGTAGACCGTGAAATATTCGAGCGCGAATACGCCAAAGCCAGCGACAATGAGACGGCCCTGCCAGAAGGTAAGCCCGCAAACCCGGTCTATCTTCCTGCGCCTCATGAAGTTGCGGTGGCATTTGTTACTGCCTTTACCACAGAACCGCAACGGCGTAGTGAAATGTGGCTGCATGAAAGCCTCTGGAGCAGTATTCAGGTTATCTTCTGGGGGTTTGTGCTGTCGTCTATTATCGGTATTCCACTGGGCATTTTAGCGGGCACTTACGATTTCTTTTCACGCCTCTTTGAGCCGTTTATTGAATTCTTCCGTTATCTGCCAGCGCCGGCGTTCGGTGCGCTTGCTGTCGCGGTTCTCGGTATTTATCAGGCACCGAAAATAGCCATCATTTTTATTGGTACCTTTTTTCAGCAGGTGCTGGTGGTTGCCAATACCACCCGCAAGCTCGATCCGAGCCTGTTAGAAGCGGCGCAGACGTTAGGCGCTAAGAATAGATCCATGCTGTTCCGTGTCGTAGTGCCGGGCATTCTGCCAGACCTGTATCGCGATGTGCGTATTCTGCTCGGCTGGGCGTGGACCTATCTGATTGTGGCCGAACTGATTGGTACCAGCTCAGGCATCACCTGGTTTATTACTCAACAGGCGCGCTACAAAAATTTCGACAATGTATTTGCCGCCATCATCATGATCGGGATTCTCGGTCTGACCATTGATCTGTTGCTGGCATGGTTGGGGCGTCGTCTCTTCCCATGGCAGAAAGAATCCAAATAATCGGGGGATACGACGATGACAAATTCAGAACTGCCAAGCTATCTCGATCAGTCGCCCGAAGTAAAAGATCGCTTTGACCGACTGAAACAACGCCCGGTAACCATGGAGGTGAAAGGCCTCAATAAACAGTTTGGCGACGTTACCGCATTAAAAGACATTAATTTAAAGATTCATAAACGCGAGTTTGTCTGTGTGATCGGTCCGTCGGGCTGTGGTAAGTCGACCTTGATACGGATTCTGGCCGGGCTTGAGCAAGCCAGTTCAGGGCAGGTACTTCTTAATGGCGAAGAGGTCACTCAGCCCGGGCCTGAGCGCGGCATGGTATTTCAGGGGTATACCTTATTTCCGTGGCTGACGGTAAAAAAGAACATCATGTTTGGCCTGCTCGAAAGTGGCTACGACAAAGGCACCGCAGAGTCTGAAGCACGCGAGTGGATTAACCTGATTGGCTTAACCAAATTTGAAAACAGTTATCCGCATCAGTTATCGGGCGGGATGAAGCAGCGGGTAGCGATTGCCCGGGCATTAGCAAACCGGCCTAAAGTATTGCTGATGGATGAGCCATTCGGTGCACTGGATGCTCAGACTCGGGCAAAAATGCAGGCCTATCTGCTGGAGATCTGGAAGAACATCGATGTCACTGTATTCTTTATCACCCATGATCTTGATGAAGCGGTGTATCTGGCTGACCGGATTTTAGTGCTCAAAGCCAACCCTGGCGAAGTGCAGGAAATCGTAGAGGTGCCGGTTCCGCAGCCGCGTTCACCCGATCAGTTTATGGACCCGGAATTTCTCGCCACCAAGCAGCACATCGAAGAGTTAATTCATCCACCGGCCGAGCAGGAAGAAGATGACGATCATCTTAATCTTGTGCGTATGGTGCATGTGAATGATGACGTCGGGAGTGTGTTCTGATGTTTCAGCTCAGTCACATGACCTGGGAAGAAGTCGCGGATGCGGTGCGTTCTGGCATTGAAACGGCCATTCTCCCGATAGGTGCGACCGAACAACATGGTCCACACATGGGCTGTGGCATGGATACCGCTATCGCGCATCGTCTGTGCAGTGATGTTGCGGCTGAGAGCGAGATATTTCTTTTACCGACCTTACCTTATGGCTGCTCTCTTGGGCATTCTCATCGCTGGCCCGGAACGATTGCGCTCAATCCTAAGACCTTAATCGATGTAATTTCAGACATCGGTGACTGGGTGAAAAACTCGGGTGTCCGGCGCCTTTTGCTGGTAAATGGCCACGTCACCAACGAAGCACCATTGCGCTGTGCACTGGAGATTCTGCGTGCGCGTCATGATGGCTTTATGGTGGCGCTGGTCAATACCGCACAGATTTCTGCACGGGTAAAAGACGCCCATTTTGCCGATGCCGGTGACTGGCACGCCAACGATGCTGAAACCTCGTTAATGATGCATTTATTTCCGGAAATCGTCCGTGAGGAAAAACTCGCCGAGGCCGACGATGAAGACCGCACCGGCGGTTGCGTCTTCAGCCACCCGGTCAACCGCACCAGTAAAAACGGTGTGACCGGTACCCCGTCACTTGCCAGTGCCGAAAAAGGCGCTCAAGTGTACCAATGGATGTGTGAAGACTTTTCTTCGCTCCTGCACCACGCCACACAGGAAGAGGCACCTCTTAATCACAGTTACTTCGAGTCTGTACTTTAGAAAACATTCTTTATGGGAATGAAACAATGATCGACATTAAATCTGACAGTGAAATTCATAAAATTCAGGAAGATTTGAAAGAGAAAGGCGTTAAGTACTGCATGGGTACCTATGTAGATATTCATGGTATTCCAAAAGGCAAGGTAGTACCCATCAGCCATTTGCATCATATGGCACACGGTTCAGAACTCTATACCGGTTATGCGCTGGATGGCTTAGGGCAGGCCCCCAACGATGACGAAATCGCCTCCGTCCCGGATCTCGATCATATTATTCAACTGCCGTGGCAACCCGAAGTCGCCTGGATGCCAGCGGACAACACCCTGTACGGCGAGCCTTACATGCTTAATACGCGAGTGCTTTTAAAATCGGTACTCGAACAGGCCAAAGAAATGGGCTTTGGTATGAACCTCGGTATTGAGGCCGAAGTATTTCTGCTCAAGAAAAACGAAGATGGCTCTCTTGCGCCGCAGGACCCGGACGACAAGCTGAAAAAGCCGTGTTATGACACACAGTCTTTCCTCAGTAATTTCAGCTGGCTGGATCGTATGGCGACCTCCATCAATGATCTGGGTTGGGGCTTATATTCCTTCGACCACGAAGACGCCAACGGTCAGTTCGAATTCGATTTTAATTACGCCGATGCCGTAACCTCGTGTGACCGCTTTACCTTTCTGAAAATGATGGCCAAGGAATACGCCAAACAGGAAGGCCTTCTGGCGACCTTTATGCCCAAACCATTTTCGAGCAAAACCGGGAACGGCGCGCACTTCAATATGTCGCTCTACGATCTCGACACCAAAGAGAACCTGTTCCAGTGCAAACCGGCGGACGATCCTCACGGGCTCGGCTTAACTGACTTGGGTTATCATTTTATAGCGGGTGTACTGAAGCACGGCCCGGCCTTGTGTGCGGTTTTCGCACCGACGGTGAATTCCTACAAGCGACTGGTGCGTCAGGGCGATATGCCGTATTTCACCTGGGCACCGGTGTTTAATTCGTTCGGTTCAAATAACCGTACTAACTCGGTTCGTGTACCCATGGGCGGTGGCCGTTGTGAATCGCGCAATGCCGATGGTGCGACCAATCCTTACCTGGCCTGTGCGCTGGTACTGGCGGCGGGTCTTGAGGGTATCCGCGAAAAGCTTGATCCGGGCAAACCACAGGAAACCAACCTCTACGAGCTGACCGAAGAAGAACGTGAAGCCCGTGGTATTGGCTTTTTACCACGCACACTGGATGAAGCCATCACGGCATTTGAGAGTGACCCGTTTGTTGAAGAAGTGCTGGGTAAAGAGTTACGTGCGGAGTTTATTCGCTACAAACGCGAAGAATGGAATGAATACCACCGCTCGGTGAGCGAGTGGGAAATCGAACGCTACAGTCACCTGTTTTAATGGATAAAGGTACCGGATGAGTAATAAGGAACCCCTCAGTCGTATCAGTATCTCGCTGCCCGAGTCGTTGCTTGGGGGGCTGGATGAAATGGTGGCACGGCGCGGCTTCGACAGTCGCTCGCAGGCCATCTGCGACATGATCAACCGCGATATCAACGAGCACCGCTCGCAGTCGGGGGATGAGGTGATGACAGGGACGTTGAATCTGGTCTACAACCACTCAACGCCGGGTCTGCATAAAAAGTTATACGATCTGCAATATCGCTATATCGACGAAGTCATCAGCAACCTTAGCGTCAACCTGACGGACACCCACACACTGGCTGTATTGCTGGTCCAGGGGCCGGCCGATCGTCTGCGGTTGATTGGCGATCAGATGATCAGCCTGCGGGGCGTTGCGCACGGTAAGCTATTGCTGAACTCCTATCTGATACCGCCGATTCATCCATTACCTGAGTCTTAGGCTCAGATTGCCGTCTTTCGAATAGATATATTGCGCCATAGCACCCACTGACGCTTTCTATGGTTTGCGATTTTGATAGTCTGCGGCCGCACAACCACCTTAGCTCTAGTAATCTGCCTAACAAGGATAGTGGCAATATGAACGTGTTAAAGGCACTGATTCTGTTGTTTATCGTGTTTTCACGTGTGAACGCAGAGGGCGTGACACAATCACAGCTGCCGGTCTCAGAACGTTTTTACTCTGACCGACTCGATCTCCAGGTGGAGATTCGAGCCGTTGAGCATTTTATGGCGATCAACCAGCTTCAGCATTGGAACGTTAGTCTGATGCGGTTGGATGGTACGCCAATCGTCATAGAATCCCTGACCTTTGATGGCGGAATGCCAGCTCACCGGCATGGCCT
>Ga0207991_1001211_pt1 | contig 16099 bp, 17 predicted proteins | sample ETN07SmetaG_FD_185786 | JGI IMG/M metagenome (GOLD analysis project Ga0207991, IMG submission 185786) | Marine microbial and viral communities from oxygen minimum zone, Eastern Pacific Ocean - ETNP2014F14-07SV275 (SPAdes) (version 2) | ecosystem: Environmental > Aquatic > Marine > Oceanic ... | reverse complement strand
GGCCATTATGAAAGATTTGGCTAATCGAGATATTGGTGATAGCGCCTAATCAATAAAAAACTAAAAATAAAACAAACTTACCCCTACAAAAACCATTACTTTGGTGTTAGTACCAGCCAATAGATATCCGCTAAAAAACTCTTTTAGGTGCGACTGAGTTGTTAAGTTATTTCCAATATTAATACTACCAGCTCTCCATTGTGAGTATCCGAGATAGAATAAATAACTAGCACCAAAATATTGAACTATGTTGACAATTGGTGCAATATAACTAGCAAGAGCATTAAGTGAAAATATCACTATTGTCAGGTACGATAAATCACCCAATGTCATCCCAACTGAAAAAAAACATTGCTGAAACAAAACCCCTCGATGTAGAGATGGAAAGTAATGCAAGTGTTCCAGGCCCAGGCGTTATAGAGAATATAAAAATTGTAAAAGCAAGAATTATAAAAATATTTAATTCCATAATTAATGCTCTATTGATTACCTAAAAGGCATGACAATTTTTATCTTGAGGTCATTCAAAACGAATAAAGAAAATACAGCCATAATAATGCCAATAGCATTTTTTATAGTGAGTGTTTCTCCAAAAAAAATCGCTCCAAAAGCAATTGCAAAAAATGGCGTTAATAAACTAAATGCTGAGCTTTTTTTAGACCCTAACACCCTCAGACCAGTATAGTAAATAGTGGTAATTGCAGTGCCAGCAATTACTGATACGAAAAGAATATTAATCCAGAACACATAATTCATATCAGTTAAGGTTAAAAGTAGACTACTGTCATAAGACAAATTCCAATCAATAATTAAAGCAAATAAGCAGATATAGAAATTAAAAGCCAATACATGCATCTCCCTCATATAGGCTCCCACAACTGTCACAAGTGCGTAGGTTAATGCTGCTAAAACAAAATATTGGTTGCCTCCACTCATCAACATTTTTAAGTTGGATTGTTCAAAATTCATCATAAAAAGAACGCCAATGACGCCCACTAGTAATGCTGCCCAATCCTTTATAAGTGGCTTAGATTTCTTTGAAAAGATCATTAATACATATACAAATATTGGAATTAATACTGTCACCAATGCGGCACCCAATCCTGCAGCTCCTCTTTGCATTCCCATAAAGTAAAATCTGTAATTCCCAATCATAAAAAGACCTAGTAGAATGCATAATAGAAAATTAACGAAGCTAATTTTCATAGGGATTTTCATCCACCAGAGCAAGGGTATAATCGATAGAACTGATAAGAAAAATCTGTAGACAACGATCTCATCTTCACTTATATAGAAAGATAAGTATTTTGCTGATATGCCTGATAAAGCCCAAACAAAAGGTACAAGAATCATTACAAGAGACATGTTTTTTTCAGATTGAATCATTACTTTCCTTCAATTAGATTAGTAAAGCGCCACAAAGCATCCAACTAAAATCATTGTGATACCAGTCAATTCATTGACGCGTTTAATGATTGTTGGATTTTCAATATGCTTTCTAAGCTTAATACCCATTATGTTTGCAAGACTAAGAACAAAAAAGACGGTAAATCCTATAACTGATATCACTTCAATTTCAGTTACAACTGTTAAGTTATTTAAATCAATAAAAATTGGTAGAAAAGACAGATAAAAAATAATTGTTTTTGGATTTGTTACTCCAACTACAAAACCTGCCATCAAAAGCTTCAAGGTAGAATTTTTCTGACTTGATTGCTCAAAGCTAATGCCTTTTGAACGCCACTGCTGATAACCAATATAAATTAAATAGGATGCGCCTAGTATTTTCACATAAAGCATACTATTACTAATTACATCAGACAAGACATTGAGCGTCAACATTGCAAGCGCAACATAGATAATGTCACCTATAGTATGCCCAAGCGAAAGCCAGATAGCAGGAATAGGGCCATACCTAGTTGAGATTGCCAATACTGCAAATAAACCAGGTCCTGGTGAAATTGCATATACAAAAGTAGCAAACGTTAATGATAGTAAGGTAAACAGATCCATTGCAAGATTATAAACATTGCATCTGCTATAATTATCATTAATTATTTACTATCATTAAGCCCGTTAAATGAACTTAAATTATCTTGACTTTGAACAGCCGATTGCCGAACTTGAAGATAAGATTGATGCTTTAGAAAGCATCAAAGATGATGCTGATATCGCAAAGGAGATGGATTCTCTAAAATTAAAAAGCGAGCTACTGACAAAGAAAATTTTTTCTTCTCTTTCTGATTGGCAAATTTCACAACTGGCTAGGCATCCTCAAAGGCTTTACACTTTGGACTACATTGATAAAATTTTTGATGAGTTTACTGAGCTCTGTGGTGATCGTGCGTATGCGAATGATCACTCCTTAATTGGTGGTATTGCTAAAATAGACGACTTCACATTTATGTTTTTGGGTCAACAAAAAGGACGCTCTACAAAAGAAAAAATATATCATAACTTTGGAATGACTAGACCTGAAGGGTATCGTAAAGCTCTCAGACTCATGAAGATAGCTGAAAAATTCTCACTTCCTCTTGTTACCTTTATTGATACACCTGGCGCCTACCCTGGAATTGGTGCTGAGGAGCGCGGTCAAAGTGAAGCGATAGCAAGAAATCTTTTCGAGATGTCAACCTTAAAAACTCCAATTATATCCATAGTGATTGGTGAGGGTGGCTCTGGTGGTGCTCTTGCAATTGGCCTGTGTGACGTTATGATGATGTTTGAATATAGCATCTATTCTGTCATTTCACCGGAAGGTTGTGCATCTATTCTTTATAAAGATGCATCGAAGGCTTCTATTGCTGCAGAGTCCCTTAAGTTAACGAGCAAGCACTTAAAAAAGAACAAATTAATAGATAAAGTCATACCAGAGCCGCTTGGTGGAATTCATAGAGACCCTGATAGGGCATCTAAATTCCTCAAGAAAGCGATTACCAAGGAATTGAAATCTCTATTGGATGTTCCAATTGAAAATCTGATTAAAGATAGACACGAGAAACTACGAGGCTTTGGAAGATTTAGCGAATAAAGATTCATCTTTAGTTGACAAAAAAATTGTCGTTGCCCTCAGTGGAGGCGTAGATTCTGTTGTGCTTCTTCACTTCTTAAATAGGCACTATCCCGGGAACATTAGAGCCGTTCATATTAACCATAATCTTTCCAAATACAGCAAAGAGTGGAGCTCTTTTTGTGAAAATTTGTGTAAAAAAGGCAATATCAAATTTAAAAGTATTGATATTATTATTAAAAAATCATCTAATATCGAAGAAAATGCACGTAAAAAACGCTATCTTTCACTAACGTCTGAAATATCGAATGATGAAATACTTTGCACAGCTCATCATCAAGAGGACCAAGCTGAAACTTTTTTATTGCAGCTCTTTAGGGGGAGTGGCGTCGCAGGATTAGCCGCTATGCCAGAAAAAAAATTTATTCACGGATCCCAACTATACCGTCCATTTTTAAACATCTCAAAGACGCAGATTATTGATTATGCTTCAGAAAATAAACTTGACTGGGTTGAAGATGATAGTAATCAAAACATCCATTTTAAACGGAATTTATTGCGAATTGAGTTCGTACCTAAACTATCAGGAGTGTTTAATAGCCTAACAAAAAATATAGCTAGAAGCGCCAAACACCAAGCTGAAGCATTAGAGTTAATGCATGATTTAGCTGAGCTTGATATTACTAATTATGTATTGGTAGTTAAGGATAGACTTCAAGTCATTCCATTGCTTGAGCTGCCAAAAAGAAGATTAGTCAACGTGATTCGTTACTTTATAGGAAAACAAAACTTTCTTTTACCCTCTAGCAAAGTTCTTGATGAAATCATATCTCTATTAAATGCAAAAGTTGATGCAAAATCAATTGTAAAGTGGCATGACTATCAAGTAAGGCGTTATCGCAATGAACTTTATTTTTTTGACGAATTTAAAACTCAAGCTACTGCGCCATGCCCGTATTATGAATCTTTAAAAGGTCTTTCTAATTTTGAGATAAGGTTTCGTCGAGAAGGTCAACGCGTCGAGTTAAAAGGCAAAAACCATTCTCAGTCACTTAAAAAAATACTACAAGAATCAAATATTCCACCCTGGGAGAGAGACAAATTGAGGATGTACTATATAGATGGCTCTTTACGTGCTATGGAAATATTGGGTGAGATGAGTGACGCCTAAACATTAAACCCTATACTTCTTAAACTTAAATATTTACAATTCGTAATAACTTATTTATTCTAATTCACTCCAAAATCTTGATTTAATGCGTCTTGAGTTCTTGTCTCTAAGGTGGCTTCACAAATATAGTTCGGATGATCAGCGCCAACTTTAACTTCAAAGCCTTTAACAAAATCATCAATCATAGCTTGATCAAACTCAAAGCGCATAAAGTGAACCGCTGAGGTTTTTACGTCTGTCTCTCTTTCTAAATCTTCATTACAAATAGCAAATACTTTTTGGTGATCCCCAACCTTAAAATATATGCTTCTTTCAACTCCAATTAGATTAGACAGAGCTTTTGTACGCTCATCAACGTCTTCATACTCTATCATCATTGTTGCCTTTAGGTTAGAGCCTTCAGGAATAAGAGAGTTGTAAACGTCTAATTCTTCTTGTATGCCACTCGCTTCAAATATTTTTTCAATTCTAAGCATTTCCTGAATCTGATATTGAACAGTCTGCTGATTTTCGAACAGTAAACGTATGTGCTCTCCAAGGCTAACCTCTCTAGCTTTTTTTATATCGATGGTATCTTTACGAATCGTTGAACGCTTTTCTGCGTACTCTTCTAACGTCAATAAATCTTGTCTTTTTAGCATATTTTCATCAAACTTTAATTATAAATCGTAAGCCATTTTTACCAAAGTAATGGGATGGATGGCTTCTATATTTTGAGTTGCAATTTTTGCTATATGTTTGCCTGCCATAACGCAATCACTTACAACTAAATCTGTATTATCAGTAACTTTTTTTGCAACCGGTTTACCAATTTTAACTGAGTAGGTATGCGTTTCTTTTCTAACGCCGTATGTACCATCATGGCCAGAACATCTTTCGGCGATATTAACATCTAATTCAGGAATTAGTGCAAGAATTCTTTTAGTATGTGAGCCAATATTTTGAACTCTTTGGTGACACGCAATTTGATAAAGAACTTCTTTATCAATGGCTGCAAAATTAGTGTCCAGCTGATCACTATCATTTAAAAATGATAAGTACTCAAAAGGATCAAAAAAGGCCTTAGAAATCAACCGAAGCTCTTCATTATCGCTCATTATCATTGGCAGTTCATTCTTAAACATTAATACGCATGAAGGTATTGGTGCCATCAATTTATAGCCATCATCAACTAGCTTTTTTAGTGGGGCAATATTCTCGTTGGCATACTCAACGACTGTTTCAAGATCCCCTAACTCCATCTTTGGCATGCCGCAGCACTGTACTTTTTTGATTAGCTTAACCTCAACCTTGTTATGCCTAAGAACATCAACTAAATCAAGAACAGATTTAGGATCGTTATATTCTCCATAGCAAGTTCCAAATATTGCAACCTTGAATAAACTTTTAGCATCATCTTCTACAAAAAGTTTAGATAGTTTCTTTGAATGGTACTTTGGAACTACCGCATCCACATGAACCCCCAAAACCTTTTCGGTTACCTTTCTCATAGTTTTGTTACTATTAGACCAATTTACAATTGACGAAACTACCGGTTTTGAAGCAACAGCTCCAACTTTTTGAGGTGCTGTTAATATTTTATGAGAAAGCTTGGTCTCACCTTTTTTAAATTGAATTGCCTTTGCACGAAGCATAAGATGAGGAAAATCAACATTCCAGTCGTGTGGTGGAACGTAAGGACATTTTGACATATAGCATAAATCACACAAGTAGCATTGATCTACAACTTTTTTGAAGTCTGCCTTATCAACACCATCTATCTCAAATGTTTTTGATTCGTCAATTAAATCGAATAATGTTGGAAAAGATTGACACAAATTTACACAACGCCTACAGCCATGACAAATATCAAAAACTCTCTCTAATTCGTCATTAAGAGATTGTTCATTATAAAAATTTTCATCTTTCCAATTTAAAGGATGACGAGTAGGTGCTTCTAAGTTCCCTTCTTTATATTTACTCATTTTTAGTGGGTTTTTGTTGCCATAAGCCATAAACTCATGGCAACAGATTGTTTATAGACTATCGAGTGCTTTTTGGTAACGATTTGCATGAGAACGCTCAGCTTTTGCGAGTGTTTCAAACCAATCTGAAATTTCATCAAATCCTTCTTCTCTTGCGGTTTTAGCCATGCCAGGATACATATCAGTGTATTCATGAGTTTCACCATGAATTGCACTCGCCAACATTTCCTTTACTTCCTTCGCAGGCATATCAGTAGCTGGATCACCAACACCGCCTTCAATTAAATGCTCCATATGGCCATGTGCATGACCTGTTTCGCCTTCTGCTGTAGATCTAAATAACGCAGCCATATCTTGCTCTCCCAATATATCGCATTGATTTGCAAAATATAAATAACGTCTATTCGCTTGAGATTCACCTGCAAACGCATCTTTTAAGCTTTGTTCAGTTTTACTTCCGTTTAATGACATAATTTCCTCCGATTGGTTAAACGAAAGAATATCATACCATTCATTTATATAAAGTTAAATTGAATAAAAACGCATATAATGTTCGTAAAAAACGAATATAAAGATGACACCTTCATTAAAAAATTTACAATACCTAATTGCCTTAAGAAAGACTAATCATTTTTCAAAGGCAGCAAGTGAATGCTTTGTGAGCCCATCTACATTTAGTGCAGGGATATCAAAACTGGAGAGAGACTTAAATGTAGAACTTGTTCAAAGAGATAATAAGCATGTTTTATTCACTCCAATTGGTAAGCGCATTGCTAATCAAGCGATTTCAGTAATGGCTGAAATTAATATACTAGTTGGAACTGCGCAATTAGATTTTTTTGAATCCGAAGTTACCATTGGTGTGATTCCTACAATCTCTACCTATATTCTTCCAAATTTTTTGTCAAACCTAAATAATCATTATCCAAAGCTTAAGATCGCTTTTAAAGAAGATACAAGTGATAATCTATTGAAACTACTCAATCAAGCGAAGATAGATTTTGCAATATTTGCTTTTCCATATGAATTGCCTGAATTTATTGAAAATTTTCAAGTATTCTCAGATTCAATCTACTTTATTAAACATAAAAATCGTAAGAAAAAAACAATCGAGAACGGATCTCTACTACTGCTCGAGCAGGGACACTGCTTAAGGTCTCATATCATGCAGAATAATGAACTATTAAATCGGCATATTTCTAATTTTTCATGCACCAGTATTTCAACTCTAGTGGCGATGGTTGATACCGATATTGGAGTAAGTTTTTTACCTAAAATGGCAATTGATTATGGAATACTTAATCACTACCCAAATATTTCAATAGACATGAATTCAACTAAAACTAAGAGAGATATTGGCGTAATCTATAGAAAAAATAGCCAGCAAGAGGAAAATATTAAGGAGTTAGCAAGTCTACTCCTAAAAAGTTAACCCTTTATTCTATTGATAAGGATTATCAATTCCTATTTTTTTTAAAAAATCAATTTCAATTAACTCCATCTTATTGGCAGAAACTAGATCGGTATGATCATGACCTATTAGGTGAAGAATGCCATGTATCGCCATATGAAATAGGTGATCTGAAAATGCTTTACCTCCGACTACAGCCTCTTCCCTTACCACATCTACGCATATAACTACGTCGCCCAATATGAGCTCACCAACTTCCTCAGGGACATCACTTTGAAAAGAAAGTACATTGGTAACTTGATTTTTTGATCGGTATTCTTTATTAAGAACCTGAATTTCTAATGGGGAGACAAGTCGAATTAATAACTCACTATCTCCAACTGAAGATTCCTGCATAAATTGCTGGCAAGTGAGCTTTAGTCTTTCTTCATCTACATTTACATCATTAATGATATTTTGAATAACTACCATGGCTTATTAATATTGATAAAATACTTATTTTATCCCTAAAACATTTTGCTTTGTCGTTGATAATAGAAGTAGCCATTCCAGTACCCTTGTTCAATACGTTTGATTATCTGTGTAGTCAAAAAGTTAGTATTGGTGCCAGAGTAAAAGTTCCATTTGGTCAGAAAAAAGTTATAGGTATTGTTCTCTCGTATAAAGATAAAAGCAAATTTGATAAGTTGCGATCTGTTGAAGAAATACTGGACCAGGAGGCACTTTTATCAAAAGAAATTCTTGACTTTTTATTCTGGTCAGCAGGCTATTATCATCATCCAATCGGGGAAGTAATATCTAATGCAATACCAAAAAATCTTCGGATTGGCAAACCTGCAGTTATTAAGAAACCAATTGCAATAAATAATAACGTGTCACCAATATTTCTGAAACAAACATCTGAACAAAAAAAAGCAGTCACAGATATTCTAAAATATGAAAACAGTTTCCATGGCTTTTTACTTCATGGTGTAACTGGCAGTGGAAAAACTGAAGTCTACCTGAGTATCACTGAAAGGCTACTTAAACAAGGAAAACAAGTTCTTGTATTGGTTCCTGAAATTGGACTAACTCCACAAATGATTGTGCGTTTTGAAGAAAGAATTAAAGCCAAAGTTGTTGCAGTTCACTCACAACTTAACGAAACTCAAAAGCAGGATGCTTACTTAATGGCTAAAAGTGGCGAAGCTAAAGTAATCCTGGGCACACGCTCTGCAATTTTTACTCCTATTCCAAAGCTTGGCCTTGTGATTGTTGATGAAGAGCACGATGGCTCTTTCAAGCAACAATCAAACTTCCGCTACTCAGCAAGAGATCTTAGCTTTATGAGGGCAAAGCTTGCTAACATACCTTTAATTTTAGGCACAGCAACTCCCTCACTTGAAACCCTAAAAAATGTAGTTGATCAAAAACTCACTCGTCTAGTACTCAGTTCTCGACCTGGAGATGCAATCTTGCCTGAGGTTAACTTGATAGATATGCGAAGTCAAGCTTCAGAAGCATTGTCAATACCTCTTGTCTCCAAAATGAAGCATTACTTAAAAGAAGATAAACAGGTGATGTTATTTATTAATCGACGTGGCTATGCGCCTGTATTCTATTGCACTGAATGTGACTGGAGAGCGGAGTGCAATAATTGTGACTCTACTCTTGTCTATCATCGCAATATTAATCGTCTTAAATGCCATCATTGTGGATTAGAGAAAGTTCCAGAATCCTCTTGCCCTTCATGTAAAAATCACGACCTGAAGATTCTGGGTTATGGTACCGAAAGATTAGAAGAAAATCTTGAGTCCTTTTTTCCTGACAGTACTGTTATTAGGATTGATAGAGACACTACTCGCAGGAAAAAAGCTTTTACAACTCACCTAGAAAAAATCAACTCAGGAGAGTCATGCATTATAGTTGGAACCCAAATGCTAGCAAAGGGCCACGACTTTTCTAACCTTGCATTTGTTGGAATTCTAGATGTAGATGTTGGCTTGATGTCTCTTGATTTTAGAGCTACAGAGCATTTGGCACAGTTATTAGTTCAAGTTTCTGGAAGGTGTGGAAGAGGAAAATATAAAGGTGAGGTAAATATTCAGACGCGATATCCAAATCATCCTATATTTAACTTTATTAGAGATTCTCAATATACCGAATATGCAAATCACTTATTGACAGAACGTCAGGATGCTCAACTACCTCCATATGCACACCAAGCTTTAATTTGTGCAAATTCTAAGAAAAAAGATGCACCTGAAAAATTTTTAAATGAAGTTGCGAATCTAATTAATAATATCGATATGGATTCAGTTGAAATTTGGGGGCCAGTCCCAGCCGTAATCGAAAAAAAATCTAACTACTACTACTTTAATTTGTATTTACAATCTACAAACAGAAATGAGTTACATCGAGTAATCAAAACTTTTTATAAGCACTTGGAAACAATAAAAATAAGTCCATCAGTTCGCTGGTTTATAGATATCGACCCTATCGAGTAGATTACTTAAAGGACTGCAGATTTATAGAAACAACAGCCTAGAAACTACGAGCTACCCCAATCATTGCCTGAGTAATTGTTGTCAATTCTTGATCACTTATGATGTAAGGTGGCATTGTATAGAGTAATTTCCCGTAAGGCCTTAACCACACTCCATCATTAATTAAGCGCTCTTGGGTTGACTTCATATCTAATGGCTTTTCAAATTCAATGACACCTATGGCGCCAATCACTCTTATATCAACTACATTATGTTCATCCTTTAAAGGTAAAAGTTGTGAATTAAGTAGGCTTTGAATCTGCAATATTCTTATTTTCCAATCACTATTTAAAAGTATTTCGATGCTTGCATTTGCTGCAGAGCATGACAATGGGTTTCCCATAAAGGTTGGGCCATGCATTAGAACGCCAATTGTTTCTGCAACCTCTGAATTAGTTAATGTAGCGGCCATAGTCATATAACCACCTGTTAAGGCTTTACCTAAGCAGAGTATGTCGGGTGAAATGCTTGCATGGTCACATCCAAAAAGCTCTCCTGTCCTACCAAACCCGGTAGCGATTTCATCTACAATCATTAGGATATCATATCTGTCACATAAGTCTCTGACACCTTTAAGATAATCTGCCTCATAGATATTCATACCTCCGGCACCTTGGACGATTGGCTCAAGGATCATTGCTGCAATTTTATTGTGACTTTTTTCTAATGTATTTTCAAGGTCAGTTAGCGCTTCTTTTGTATTGCCTAGTTTCGGTTGAGTTACAAAATAATGCTGAGGCAATACATCTTTAAACAAATGGTGCATGCCTTTTTGTGGGTCACAAACGCTCATTGCTCCAAAAGTATCTCCATGATAACCACCCCTTGGAGTAACGAAACGTGACTTATTTATTTTCCCTTTGTTGTGCCAATATTGTAAAGCCATTTTAAGGGACACCTCAACTGAAACTGAGCCTGAGTCTGCGAAGAAAACCTTGTCGAGACCTTGAGGTGTAATTTTAATAAGTTTTTTGCACAAATCGATTGCTGGTTGGTGAGTCAAACCTCCAAACATGACATGAGATACAGAATCAATCTGGCTTTTCATTGCCTGATTGATATAAGAATTATTGTATCCATGAATCATCGACCACCAGGAACTCATGCCATCGATTACACGATTGCCATTATTAAAATTAAGATAGACTCCGTCTGCTGACTCTACAAGATACGATGGAACTGTATTTGGAATTTTTGCATAAGGATGCCAAATATGTTGCTCATCAATATTCATTATAAGTATTCTCTTAGCTGGCTCATTGAATCTATAACAAGGTCAGGGTTTTCATCAGCGATATCATTGCCATGATTGTACCCATAAGACATACAAATAATACTAAAGCCTGCAGCTCTAGCGGCCTTTACATCGCTCACTGAATCACCCAGCATAAGGCACTCTTGTGGTGAAATATTAAAGTAGCTTGCTGCGTGAATTAACGGCAAAGGGTCTGGTTTTTTCTTAGCCAAAGTATCGCCAGAAATTACTATTTTAAAATCATCAAAAATACCTAAAGTTTTAAGTAATGGATGGGTAAATTGCTCTGCTTTATTGGTAACACAGCCCAGTTGATAATCTTTAGTTTTTAAATAATCTAGGCCATCTTTAACACCATCATAAAGACATGATCTTGCTGCAGTATTATCCGCATAAAGATCTAAAAAAATCGGATAAGCCGTATCAAAAACCTCTTTTATTGGGCTTGCTTCGAGATCATCAGTCAAGGCACGCTCTATTAATTTTGGAATACCGTTACCTACCCAGTGACGAACCTTTTCCTCACCCCTTTCTTTCATTCCAAGCTCAATCATCATCTGATCGACACAGTATGCAAGATCTGGAACACTGTCTACTAGAGTTCCATCAACATCAATCATTATTAGTTTTGGATTGAATTTTTTCATTAATGTTCTTTATTTATACCAAGTTTGGTAGAATTGACTTAAGTCATAACAACTGAGATATTTTATATGGAAAACAAAACTGTCATTGGATTTATTGGTGCCGGCAACATGGCTTATGCACTTATAAAGGGCTTACTAAATAATGGTTTTTATGCTAATCAGATCAATATAAGTGACCCCAATGAAGAGTTATTACGAAACCGTGAGTCAGAACTCAAAGTCACTACTTACTCAGATAATGCTTCATTATTAAGTAATAGTGATGTTATCTTTTTCGCAGTAAAGCCTCAAGTACTTTCAAATGTATGTCTTGAATTAAAGGGTATCGTTAAATCAAAACATCTCTTTGTTTCAATAGTTGCTGGTATTAGAAGTAGTGACATTAATCGCTGGCTTGGTGGTAACTTTTCACTGATTCGAACTATGCCGAATACCCCTGCACTTTTTCAATCTGGAGTTACAGGCTTGTTTGCAAATGAACTTGTCGATAATGAGCAAAAATCATTAGTGTCATCCATTTTATCTTCGGTAGGTGAATGCTTTTGGGTTAATGAAGAAAAACTTATTGATGCCATAACAGCCATCTCAGGAAGTGGACCCGCATACTTTTTCCTACTAATGGAGTCCATGAAGCAAGCTGGAATGGCTCTCGGATTAGATGAAGAAACTGCCAACTCTCTTAGTATTCAAACAGCTTATGGTGCTAGCTTAATGGCAAATAAGACTGGGAAAGACGCAAGAACGTTACGTGCTGAGGTGACCTCACCTAATGGAACAACTCAGTCGGCGATCGAAAGTTTCCAAGATCAAAATTTTGAAGGGATTGTCGCAAATGCTACTAGAGCTGCTTATGATCGGGCTCGAGAGCTCAGCAATGAGCTAGGAGATGTTGAATAAAAAATAAAATCTAACACTCTTAATGCGGATTGCTGACCTCAGCTACCCCATAAAAGCTGCATATTGGCAATGGCTACAAGTGATGCGGTTTCAGTTCTCAAAACTCTTTTCCCTAGTAATAGCGGTTTGAATCCTGCACCAGTTGACTCTTTAATTTCCTGATCGGTTAACCCGCCCTCGGGACCAATTAAAATAGTTGCTTTGGATGAATGTTTCAATTTAGCAAGGCCAGAAGTTGCACGGTGATGCAGAACAAAGCCATTATGGTTCGGTTCAGCTAATAAATCTTTAAGTGTTCTTGGTAATGAAATATCAACAATAACTGATCGACCTGATTGCTCACAGGCATGATTTGCTATCTTCTGCCAATGCTCAATTTTTTTTTGGACTTTTTCAGCCCTAAGTCTAACAACACATCGTTCTGTCTGCATAGGAATGATACGAGTAATTCCAAGCTCTACAGCCTTTTGAATTAATAAATCCATTTTTTCACCCTTCGCAATTCCTTGTGCAAGGGTCAAATCTAACTTAGATTCAGTGTCATTTATTTGTTTTGAAATAATCTCAACTAAAGTTGCATTTTTAGCGCTTATTACGGTTGCACAATAATCCTGTCCATCACCATTAAACAATGTAATATTTTTACCTGCTGCGAAACGTAACACCTTAAGAAGATGATGACTGTTATCTTTATCTAGTTCAACCTTGTCACCGACTTTGAAAGCAGTATTTTGATACAGCCGTATCTTTTTCATGGTATCGTTTTGAAATTAGTCAACAAAGAGTAAATACCCTTAAGAAAATGATACATCAAAATAGACGAAAAGAGTTGTTAAGCAAATTAGATAACAATGCGGTAGTAATTGTTAGCACTAATAGCGAGCAAAAAAGGAATAGTGATGTTAACTACCCTTTTCGTCCTGATAGCAGCTTTTGGTATCTTACGGGCTTTATTGAGCCTGATGCAATTGCTGTTTTTTCTAAAAATGATTACAGCATATTTTTGAAGCCTAAAGATAAAACTAAAGAGATTTGGAATGGAAAGAGGCTCGGCGTAGAGTTAGCACCAAAGGCCTTATTAGCAAACCAAGCTTACGATATTGATACTTTTTTAGATGAAATCGAATCACTTGTAGATAAAGACTCATCTGTACATTTTGATGCTCCAACTACTGGAGGCTGGAAGGACATTTCAAGCACTAATATACTTAATGAATCTATCTCATCAATATTCAAAAATAAGATTAGACCATTAAACCCCTATTTGTCAGAAATGCGCCTTATAAAAGACCCTAGTGAAATAAAAAATATGCAAGCTGCCGCGAATTTAGCCTCAAAAGCGCATATAAAAGCTATGCTAAAGACTAAACCAGGACTATATGAGCATCATATTAGCGCTGAATTTGATTCAGAATTTCGAAATGGAAATTCAGAACACTCTTATCCCCCAATTGTTGCAAGTGGAGAAAATGCATGCATACTTCATTACACTGAAAATAACAAAATTTTAAATGATGGTGATCTTCTACTTGTTGATGCTGGATGCGAAATACTCGGTTATGCATCAGATATCACAAGAACATTTCCAATTAATGGTCGATTTAGCGAACCTCAAAAACAGATTTACGAAATTGTTTTAAACGCTCAAAAATCCGCAATAGCTTGTATTATGCCTGGTGAAAAAGTCAGTACGCCCCATGAAGTAGCATGCGATATTATTACAAATGGTCTTATTGAATTAGGAATTATGGATACCTCTAGTGATTTAAGTGAGTTTTATATGCATAAAACTGGGCATTGGCTTGGACTGGATGTACATGATGTTGGTACCCAAGTAATTGATGATGAGTATCGAATATTTGAAGCTGGAATGGTAACAACTGTTGAACCAGGCATCTACATTCGTAAGAGTGATAAAATCGAATCAAAGTACTGGAATATTGGCATCAGAATTGAAGACGATGTCTTGGTTACTAATGATGGAAATCATATTCTATCTGAGGCGGCTATAAAAGATTTAAAGGATATTGAACATTTAATGAGTAATCAATAATTATGAACATAAATCAAGCCATCAAGGCAGTCATTGAAAAAAAGAATTTAAATGAAAGCGATATGCTTGATGTAATGAACAGCATCATGACTGGGCAAACAACAGATGCACAAATTGGTGCTTTTTTAGTTGGACTATCAATGAAAGGAGAGACAATTGAAGAAATCACTGCTAGTGCAAAAGTAATGCGCTCATTAGCAACGCCTGTAGAAATTAAAAGCAATAAATATCTTGTTGATACTTGCGGCACTGGTGGTGATGGACTGGGGTTGTTCAATATTTCTACAGCTTCAGCTTTTGTTGTTGCCGCTGCAGGTGGCAAGGTTGCTAAGCATGGCAACCGCTCTATCTCATCAAAATCTGGGAGTGCAGATGTTTTAGAGTCTGCAGGAGTTAATCTTAACTTAAGTCCAAGTCTTATTAGTGAATGCATTGCGCAGATAGGTGTGGGTTTTATGTTTGCACCAGCACATCATAGTGCTATGAAGCACGCTATAGGGCCAAGAAAAGAGCTGGCAGTTAGAACAATATTTAATGTTTTAGGTCCACTCACTAATCCAGCTAAAGCTCCAAATCAAGTAATGGGTGTCTACGATAAAAACTTAATTGAGCCTATAGCTAATGTTCTAAAAGAACTTGGATCTCGACATGTTATGGTTGTTCATTCTGATGATGGTCTTGATGAACTCTCGATTGCTGATAAAACATATGTTGCTGAATTAAAAGATGGAAATGTTTCAACCTATTCAGTTCACCCTGAAGACTTTGGTCTGACATTGGGAGACTTAAAAGATATTAGAGCTGACAATGCCGATGCCTCACTTGCACTAATTATTGAGGCTTTCTCAGGGAGAAATGGAACAGCAAAAAACATTATCTCTTTAAATGCGGGTGCCGCAATATATGTTAGCGGATTAACCACGTCGCTTCAATCAGGAATTGATAGAGCAAATCAAGTCTTATCAGATGGAAGCTCACAAAAAAAACTTGATGAATATATAAAGATCAGTAATAGTTAAATAATAATGAATACAAAAACAAATCTTATCTGGATAGACCTTGAAATGACAGGACTAATTCCTGAGCATGATGTCATTATTGAAATCGCAACAGTTGTAACTGATGCGCAACTTAATGTAGTAGATGAAGGTCCTTCAATAGCCATC
>Ga0207991_1001206_pt1 | contig 16150 bp, 16 predicted proteins | sample ETN07SmetaG_FD_185786 | JGI IMG/M metagenome (GOLD analysis project Ga0207991, IMG submission 185786) | Marine microbial and viral communities from oxygen minimum zone, Eastern Pacific Ocean - ETNP2014F14-07SV275 (SPAdes) (version 2) | ecosystem: Environmental > Aquatic > Marine > Oceanic ... | reverse complement strand
CAGATTTCTCGAATCTGGGCTTTTTCGTGCCTAATTTCGTGGTGACCCGCCTCGGGGTCGAACCGAGAACCTACTGATTAAGAGTCAGTTGCTCTGCCATTGAGCTAGCGGGCCGCAGTTGTGTGGTGCACGGATTCCAGTCTACAACCTATCAACTATCCTGGGATAGTGTCAATTTGCCTAGAACGCCGGATTCTATATATCCGGTTTCTTGATCGTTGGCGTCGCCGGTCCAAGAGAACCCGCTAAATCCCGTACTCCAGGCGCTCGATTAGGTGCCCGGGTAGGTTGGCAGACTTCATTTTCTTCTGGGTCTTGGCAATGTCGTAGGTTACTCGGTGGCGCAGGATATTTGCTTCCTCGCTGTCGTAAACCGCGTAGCTAGGCCGGGGGTCCCGGTCCCGGGGTTGGCCTACGCCCCCCGGGTTGATGATTTGGCGCTCGTTACCCAAGGCAACCAGCTCGTCTTCGGGAAAATCTTTGAAGTCGATTATCAGCGGGTTGCCATCAACCTCGCAGCAGACAAAGGGGATGTGCGAGTGCCCCACGAAACAATATTTGGTCTCCAAAAGTGCCAATGTTCCAGACGCCGAGTCGCGGTCTAGCAAGTACTCCACGATGGGGTCGCGCAGGCTTCCATGCACTAACGTGAACGGCTCTTGCACGGAAACGAAGGGCAGGGAAGACAAAAATTCGACGTGTCTAGCATCAATCTGCCCGGCGGTCCACTCCGCGGCGGCTTTGGCGGCTGGATTGAAATCGCGGGCATCGATGAGGCCTATCGCGGCGTGATCGTGGTTTCCCGCAATCGCCACCAGATCGAACTCCCGAATTCGATCGACACAGGCCCCGGGGTCTGGGCCGTACCCAACGGTGTCGCCCAAGCACCAGATGACATCAAACCCGCCCCGGTTTCGGGCGTCGGACAAGACGGCCTCCAGAGCCTCCAGGTTTGCGTGGATGTCGGATAAGACCAAGGCCCGCATAAAACAGGTTCCCGTGGCGCGAAATCCGGTAATATGTCCCCGTGATTATAACCGCTGGCCGATGGTTGCCGCATAGGCGCGATACGATCTTATAATTTGCAAACTTCAAACGAGGATAACCGCATGCCAAACGAGAGACCCATCGTCCGGGTGATCGGCACTGGAGGAAGCATCGCCGGGGTCGGGCCCGACCGCATGGATTTTATTCTCTATCCTGAGATCGGTGACCACATCACGATTCAGCAATCTCTGGACCGAGTGCCGGAGATCCAAGACATCGCCGAAGTGAGGTCGGAAGACCTGATCAGCGTCGGCAGCACCGCCATCGGCGCTGCTGAATGGCTGGGACTAGCCCGGCGCATCAACCAGATCTTTCGTGATGAGCCCGATGTCGCCGGTGTGGCCATCACCCACGGCACCGCCACGTTGGAGGAAACGTCATATTTCCTTCATCTGACGGTCAAATCCGCCAAGCCCGTGGTGATCACCGGGGCCATGCGGCCACCCACCGCTCTGAGCACCGATTCCGATCTAAACCTGTTGGACGCGGTGCGTACCGCCGCCTGCCCCGAGGCCGCGGGTCTGGGAGTTCTTACGGTGCTGAATAACGAGATTCAGTGCGGCCGGGACGTGACCAAGGCCAGCACGTTCCGGGTGGAAACATTCCGGCCCAACGAGCTGGGGTTCCTGGGCTACGCCGACTCCGACGGCAAAGTGGTGTTTTACCGGGCCCCTCTTCGCCGTCACACCGTCGATACGCCGTTCATGGTTGACGACATGACCACTCTGCCCAGAATCGACATCGTGTACTCCTATGCCGGCGCCGACGGCCTGCTAGTCGACGCGGTGCGGAACAACTGCTCAGACGGCCTGATCTTAGCCGGATTTGGCGGCGGAACTTTCCCGCCGGCGGTGATCGAAGCCGCCGTAAAGCTGGTGGAAGACGGTATTCCGGTGGTCCTGGCCACCCGCTCCACCGCCGGCAGGGTAGTGATCACTCCAAAGAAAGAAGAACAGGGGTTCATCGTTTCGGACAACCTGCTTCCTCAGAAAGCACGGGTCCTGCTCATGCTGGGCTTGACCGTGACGAAAGACCGCCATGAGTTGCAGCAACTTTTCTACGATTACTAGGCTCGCGGAGATATCGTCAGCCTAAATCCAGACATGCCCTGACCACCAAACCTGTTACCGGTTTAATCACCGGTGTATACTGCCCATCGTGTGTCCAAAACGAGACACGATCTTGAGACGATTTTCGTGGAGCCCAGAACTATTGGCTGAAGCTGTAGACCCTCGATCAACCACCAGTCCGGAGTACCAGCGCACTAAGGACCCGGTGATGGCGGCCACGGTAATCGGCGCCCATGCGTTGGAACACATGTATGGCCGGGCTTTCCTGGTCCTCATTCCCCAGATCTACATCACCCTGGGCCTCGCACCCATCCAGGCGGGTCTTCTAGACGCGGTACGCCAATTGTCCGGCGGCGCGACAAGCATGACCGGCGGTTTCTTCGTCGATATGTTCCAGCACCGCAGGGCTCATATCCTCGCTTTCAGCATGGGCCTGATCGCCGTCGGTTACTTCTTGGTGTCCATCGCCCCTACCTACGGCCTGATTCTGGCTGCATTGGCGGTAGCCTCGGCAGGAACCGCTCTGTGGCATCCGCCGGCTCTTGGGCTCCTAGCCCAGCGATTCCCTCAGCAACGCGGTCTCTTTATCTCTTTGCACCGATCCACGGGCAATATCGGCGACTGGCTAGGTCCATTGATCGTCGGAGGCCTGCTGGCGGTCGTAGGCTGGCGTTGGATCGTGGGAGGCGGCACCCCGGTGCTACTCGTATTCGCAGTGGTGATATTCTTCCTGCTGCGCAACGTGGGCGGTCCGAAGATCGAGGGGGTTGATTACAAGGCCAAATTCCGGACTCAGGTCCGTGATATGCGGGAATCCTTCCGCGGTACGGGAATGTGGTGGATATTCACCGTCTCCGCCGTCCGTGGCATGGGAGATAGGTCTCTACTCTGGGTAATACCCCTCTACCTAACAGACCAATTGGAATTGAGCAGTTTCTGGGTCGGGTTTCACGTGGCCCTGCTGGCGGCGCCGGGGATATTCGTCGGACCTATGTTCGGGGCTTTGTCGGACAAGATCGGAAGAAAGCCCATCATCATCTTTATCATGGCCTCCGCCGTTATCTTCCCCACGACCATGGCATTGGGCGGTGACGGACTGGGAATGACCATCTCAGTGCTGTTCTTCGGGGTGTTCTTATTCTCGGTGAACTCGCTGACACAAGCCGCCGCCATCGATGTGGCTTCGGGTAAGGGCTTGGAAGGGACGTTCATCGGGCTCATGTGGGGGAGCAACGCCTTCTTCGGAGCGATGGCGTCCATCATTTCCGGTGTCATCGTGGAATATATCGGTTGGCATGCCGCTTTCTACTTCGCGTCCGGGTTGTTCTTCCTGGGGTTTTTATCGTCGCTGGCGCTCCCCGGGGATTTCATCAAGCGGGAACGTCAACCGGCTTAGGGAAGGCTCGGTCTGTCTTTTCCGTGGTCCGCGTGGGAACTGGGTTAGATGCCTGCTTCCAGGGCTTTTTGGTATTGCTCCGGCGTGTTCAGGTCCCATAAGACCGATGGGTCGTTTAGCTCGAACCGTTCAGTGGCATCAGTATGCCGCCTCACAACCGCTTTCAGGCCCTGGGATCCCTCATCGATCTCCGCCAGTTCCGGAAGCAGCTCGGCGGATATAAAGATGGGGTGGCCTCCTTTGCCGCCGTGGGTCGGGATGGTGATCCGAAAAGATGACGCTTGGTGCCGCTCCAGCAACATCCGGACCGTGGCGGCGCTCCGGGGCTGGTCCACGTTCAGCAACAGGACATCAGAGATCGGCTGTCCGCTCAGCGCGGCAACACCGGTTTTGAGCGAGGTGGTCTTACCCTGGAGGTAGTCGTTATTCAACGCCCAACTGGCGCCTTCAACGGCTTCTATGAGCGGCTTAAGGCGGTCCGCATCGTGGCCAACTACCACCACGACCTGTTGGACGCCGGCGTCCAGAAGCGAACGAAGTTGGTGTTCGAGAAGGGTGGTGTTCCGCCAAGGAAGCAGGGCCTTAAGTTGCCCCATCCGGCTGGACTCTCCGGCGGCTAGGAGTATCGCCCCAATGCCGGGCATGCGCCCGTCCCTAGACTTCGACCGAAGATTCAGTAGTGCGGTCGACGATATCGGCGGCGCGGTCGATGTACCAATCGCCCATCTGCATCTGCCCGCCGTCGCCACCGCGCCGGACCATGATGATCTCAGACATGATGCTAACGGCCAGTTCTTCGGGCTCCAGGGCGCCGATATTCAGACCGATGGGGGCATACACCTCTTTGATGCGCTCCAAGGACACACCCTGCTTCAACAAACGGCGATAGATCATGATCGTCTTCCGGCGGCTGCCCAGAACTCCGATGTAGCGGGCGCGAGTCTTCAGGGCAGACTCCAGGGCCATGTCGTCGAAGCGGTGGCCTCGGGTTGCGACCACCACGAAAGAGTTCACGTTCAAATCAAGGTGGTCGGTCCATTTGTCGTAGGTTGCGACCACTGTTTCTTCCGCATAGGGGAATCGCTCCGGGTTGGAGAATTCCGGCCGGTCATCCACCAGATAGACCCGGTAGCCCAGGGAATGGGCCAGGTCAGCGGTGGCCTTGCCGACATGCCCGCCGCCCACCATCACGAGAGTCGGGGGCGTGGTGAATCCTTCGACGAAAATCTCGGTGCCGTCGGCCGTACTGAAAGCCTCGTTGCTGCCGACGTCGGCCACTCTCTGGGCGATCTCGATGGCCTGGGCGTCCAATTCGACCGTGCCCAGTGAACCGGTGATGGAGCCGTCAGAGCGCAACAATAGTTTGGCGCCCAGTGAAGGCCCGCCTTCCTTGGCATTGACTACCGTAGCCAGGCTGACCGGCTGGCCGCCGTCGTAGGCTTCCACGATCTCCCCGGCCATAGGGATGAAGTCTTCCGGCGCTCGTAGGGGTTGAAGGTAGAAATACATAGTGCCGCCGCAAACCAGCCCGTCGCGGGCGGCGATGTCCTCGTTCAGGTAGTAATCTTTGAACTCGGGGCCGCCGTTCTGGCGCAGGATCTCTTTGGCCGCGAACCAGATGTCACCCTCGACACAGCCTCCGCCTAAGGTGCCAACCCCGCTGCCGTCTTGCCGTACCAAGAGCATGGCGCCGGCCTTCTGCGGAGTGGAACCTTTCGTCCGCACCACGGTGGCGAGAACACAGGGTTGACCGTCTTGCAGATCGTCGATCGCTCCCTGTATCACTTCTCTCATCTAAATCCTCGCTTATACCTGTTCCAAACTTGGGACCCCGTGTTCATCTTTGGAATCCCGGCGGCTCGTGTATGTACTAGCTTAACAAAACCAGGCGGGTAGGAGCAAATAATCGCAGGCGTTGATACGCACGAAACCGGTCCAACCCCGGCCCATCAACGCTGTAACTACAGGCACAATTCAGTTACAATGTTATGTCATATGGCAATCGTAGTTATCACCTCCTCCGGCGCCAAGAACGCACGTCTATACGTCGAAGTGATGGAGTCCGCAGGGGCGGCCGTGCGAGTGATCATGCCGGAAGATCACGCAGACGTGGCCACCGAAGAGCTGATGCGCGATGCGGGGGGCCTCCTGCTCACCGGCGGACCAGACGTTGATCCCGCTCTTTACGGCGAGGTGGCTGACCCGGAAGCTGGATTGGAACTGGACCGGGGTCTCGACGACCTGGAATTGCGTATCTTGGAGTACGCCTTGGGCCGTGATATGCCGGTGCTGGCGATCTGCCGGGGCATGCAGTTGTTGAACGTGGCCTTTGGCGGCAAGTTGATACAGGACCTGCCCAACCACAAATCTGAGAAACTCGACGAAAGATGGGAGTCTGCTTCCCACACGATATACCTTGCGCCGGGCGCAAAAGCGGCCCCAGTGATCGGGATGGCGGGGTTCTTCAAAGTGAATAGCCTGCATCATCAAGGGCTGAAAGAGGCGCAACGAGCGCCACGCTTGATGACTACGGCATATGAGGTAGAAGATGGGTTGATTGAGGGGCTTGAGAGCCCGGAACATAGCTGGGTAATCGGGTTGCAGTGTCATCCGGAGCGGCAAGACGAGGTCCCCAAAATGTTCGACAACCTGTTCATAGGTTTGCACGAGCGCGCGGAGAGCTTCATTTCCGAATTCGCCGCTTGATTCAGATCAACCCAGGCGAAACGCAGGCCCGGTAAATCAGGCCAACAATCCCAAGGAAAACCCCGCCGAAATTACCTGGTTATTCCCGTATAAAGAACACAAACTAACATCACCAAAAGTGGACTCTTGAGGAGAATTGACCGATGGTAACATCTAGCCCCGAACAACCAGAGTCAAGACAACGCCCGGTACGCATCGAAGAGGAGATGCGTACTTCATATCTGACCTACGCTATGAGCGTCATAGTCTCCAGGGCGCTTCCCGACGTGCGCGACGGGCTGAAACCGGTTCACCGCCGCATCCTGTACGCGATGCATGACATGGGCATCCGTCCCGGCGGCGCCTATAGGAAGAGCGCCAGGATCGCCGGTGAGGTGCTGGGTAAATTCCATCCCCACGGCGAGGGGTCGGTCTACGATGCCCTGGTCCGGTTAGCCCAGGATTTCTCCCTGCGCTACCCGCTGATTACCGGTCAAGGCAACTTTGGCAGCATCGACGGCGACCCACCGGCGGCCATGCGGTATACGGAAGCCCGACTGGCCCCGATCGCCGAGGAATTGCTGGCGGATATCGACCAAAACACGGTCGACTTTACTCCAAACTTCGATGACACTATGGGCGAGCCAACCGTACTGCCGGCCCGGCTGCCCAATATGCTGGTCAACGGCGCATCGGGCATCGCCGTGGGTATGGCAACTAACATCCCGCCCCACAACTTGGGCGAGATCTGCGACGCCATCGTGAAGCTGATCGACGATCCGGATACCACCACAGAGCAGTTGATGCGTTCGGTGAAGGGCCCAGATTTCCCGACCGGCGCCAACATCCTTGGACACCAGGGGATCTACGATACATACACCACCGGGCGTGGCCGCATCATCATGGAGGCCACCACCGAGATCGAAGAGATTCCCGGCAGCCGCGACCGGGAACAGATAATCATCACCGAAATTCCCTACCAAGTGAACAAGGCCAACTTGGTAGAGAAGATAGCAACCCTGACCAGAGAAAAAAAACTGGATGGAATCTCCGACATCCGGGACGAGTCAGACCGCCACGGCATGCGAATCGTCATAGAACTGCGCCGCGATGCCCAGGCCTACGTGGTGATGAACAACCTGATGCGCCACACGGCTCTGCGGACGTCTTTCAACTCCATCATGTTGGCTTTGGTGGATGGTCAGCCTCAGGTGCTGCCGCTTAAGCGGTGCCTGGTCCTGTTCATCGAACACCGCCAGGTAGTGGTCCGCCGCCGCTCTGAGTTCCAATTGCAGAAGGCCCAGGAACGCGACCATGTGGTGCAGGGGCTCCTATTGGCCCTTGACCGGATGGACGAGGTAATCCAGATCATCCGTCAATCAGCCGACGTGGAAGCGGCACGGTCGAACCTGATGTCCACCTTGGACCTCAGCGAGGTCCAAGCCCAAGCCATCTTAGAGATGCAGCTTCGCCGTTTGGCCGCGTTGGAACGGGAACGCCTGGAGAAAGAGCACGACGAACTGGTCGCAAAGATTGCTGAGCTGGAAGCTTTGTTGGCCAGCCCGGAATTGGTCTTGGCCGAGATTAAAACTGAGACCCAGGCCCTCAAAAAGTCGTTCGGCAACCCTCGGCGCACGGTGATTCACGACGCGGAACTCGCCGATCAGACCGACGAGTCATTCATCCCCCACGAAGACGCCATCATCACGCTCAGCCAGAAGGGCTACGTGAAACGGGTGCCTTCCGACACATTCCGCACGCAACATCGCGGCGGCAAGGGCGTGATTGGGATGCGGACGAGGGAAGACGATGCGGTGATGGACCTGGTGGTCGTCGACACTCACGACACCTTGTTCTTCTTCACCAACCGGGGCCGGGTATACCCACTGAAGGCATACCAGATCCACGGCGATTCGTCGCGCACCAGCCGGGGAGTCCTGCTGGCCAACATCTTGCCCCTTGACCGGGGAGAGGCGATCCAGGCCATGCTTCTCATAGATAATCCCAGAGACGAGTACCCGCTGCTGTTGGCCACCAAGAAGGGTGAGATAAAGGCCCTGAAAACAGGCGAACTCACTCGGATACGCCCATCCGGTCTCATCGTGTTTGACCTGGAACAGGGCGATGAGTTGGTCTCGGTTGCACAGGTGGGCGAAGCCACAGAGGTGGTCATGGTGACCGAGCAAGGTCAAGCCATCAAGTTCCCGATCACCGGGTTGACCCCCCGCTCACGCACCGCCGGGGGCGTGAGGGGCATCCGGCTCTTGAACAAGGACGAGGTCGTCGCCATGAGCACGGTGACACCCAAGAGCCATCTACTGATCGTCAGCCAAGGGGGCTACGGCAAGAGCACTCCCTTGGCCAGCTACCCGCGCCATTCCCGAGGCGGCCAGGGTGTGCGGACCTTCCGCACCACCGACAAGGCCGGCAAGGTGGCGGCGGCCAGGGTGGTGTCCGAAGATCCCGGCCAACTGATACTCATCATCTCCGCCAAGGCCCAGGTGGTGCGGATCACGCTGGAAGATGTCCGGGTAACCGGCCGGAACACCCAAGGAGTGATCGTCTGGCGCGACCGCGAGCCGGACGACTATGTTGCGTCGATCGCTTGCTTCCAAGAATCGGACACCCAGGAAATCGAGGATGATGCGAGCACGGAAGAAAAGCCGTCCAAAGCAAAGAAAACCACATCTAAGGCCAAAAACGAGGCATCCGACGAGACCGAAGATGTAGAGGAAACGGCGGAATCCGAGGACGACGGTGAGATCGAGGAGGTCGATGCCGACGACGAATCTGAAGAGACCGGCGTTGACGACGACGCTGAAGAATCCGAGGAGTCCGATACAGAATAAACGGGCTTCTACCTCTGGTAAACCGAAGAGCGCCGTGGTGGCACGGCGCTCTTTTTCATATTTCTCATTGCTGCCGAGGCCATTTGATAACAGGCCAATCAGATGCGGCCAAAACTTGAATAACAGAATTCTATTCGATAACATAACTATATAAATTTGATAGTAGTAATCCGTCAATATCATAAATATTAATGGTAAGTATCACCGAGAGGACCATTAACAATGAAGCTAGTATTCCTGCACGGAGCCGGTAGCTCCAGCCTTTCCTATTACTACCAACTCCGGCACTTCCGCAACTCAAAGGCCATCGACCTTCCCGGACATTCCACCGGCAAAGCCTGCCATGACATCGAAAGTTATCTGGAATGGGTGCGGGGTTTCATCACAGCCCGCCGTTACAAAGATGTGGTCCTTTGCGGGCACGCCATGGGCGGGGCTATCACACTCCTCTACGCCCTGCGGTATCCAGAGGAATTGAAGGGAATCATCCTCATGGGAACTGGCGCCCGGCTGCACGTTCATCCCGACTACCTAGACCGTTGCCGTGAGCCCGGTCCCGATAATTCCAAATGGCTGGCCGGATACATGAAATCGTTCAAACACGTCTCGCCTGACATGCACCCGGTGCTCTCCCAACGGGCGGTGGAACTTGGCCCAGAGGTCCAATTGAATGACCTCTTGGCTTGCGACCGGTTCGACGTCATGGACCAGCTAGGAAAGATCAACCTTCCGACCCAGGTGCTGTGCGGAAGCGATGATGTCATGACCCCGGTCAAATACGCCGATTACTTAACCGAACATATGCAAAACGCCCGGGGAACCGTTATCCCGGGCGCTACTCATTTCGTCCAGATGGAGGAATACAAGAAGGTCAACGAAGAGATCGAACAATTCATGGCAAGCCTGAAATAACGGGCCTGCCACCAGTCAGGACACCCGGCTTAATCAGCGGCCGGGTTATACCAACGGCTGTTGTAGAACATCAAAGGTGCGCCGGACTCGTTCCGGCGCATTTCTTTTACCAGACCAACGTAGATCGTGTGGTCACCGTAAACATGCGAACCCAGCACTTCACAACCGAAGAACACCATTGAGCCGTCCAGCACAGGGGTATTGTCGTCGGACTCCGAGTAGTGATATTCGACGCCGCCGGTGCGGTCCTCCGGTTTCTTGGCGAAATAGGCGCCCAGTTCTTGCTGTTCCTGGTTCAGGATATTTACGCCAAACCGGCTCGTATTCTCCATGTAGCCGTGGGTATTGGTGCCGTGGGCGATGCAGACCATGACCGTCGGCGGGTCCAGGCAGATGGACGAAAAAGCGTTGGCCGTCATTGAATGCGGCTCGCCCTCGTCATCCAAGGTCGTGATTACCGTAACGCCCGTGGCGAACTGCCCAAGGGCAGACCTAAACTCGTCTTTGTCCAGCAAATCCATACCTACACTTGAAGTGATTCAGGTGAAATCGTCCATATTATATACGCTCGATTATCGAGGTGCCAACGTGGTTTGTTGCCAGCGATTCCGAAATCATGGGAATGGCTGGAAGCATTCGGCCAGATTTCCGTCTGGCTGGCCTGCGTAGCGCTCGCCGTCGAGCTTGACGACAGCGCCCCGCGGCGCCAGTCCGGAGAACAGTTTCGGATGCGTTAATTCGGCCAACAACTCCACTCCTTCGATGCTCCTTGGGCCGGGCCGGCTGAAATAGGAATGGTCGATCAGATAGACCTCGCCGTTCTTCACCGCAGTAAGGTCCCGCCAACCTTTCTGACCTTCTAGCCAGGGCACTTCCCGCAGGTTTCGGGCAAGATCGGACGAACATAGGTCGATGAAAAGCTTGTCAGTGTCGTACTGACGGACCTCGTCCCAGTCCAGCCTTTTTGCATTGCAGCCTGGCGCGAACATATCCTGGTTCCCGCCAGACAAGCTCAGCATATCCGGGATCCAATGGCCGCCGACGACTAGTGGGTTGATCCCTTCGAGCGAGAACACCCTGGGCCGGTCCGACGCAGGCGGAAGTTTTTCTTGGACTGATCGGACCCGCCGGCGCATGCCGGCAACCATCTGAGCCGCCGTTGCTTCGGCGTCACAGGCCCGGCCCACCTGCAGTATTGAGTCCAACACACCCTCAAAAGTCCTTGGCTGAAGCACTACGACCTCTGGTTGGACCGACATCCCAGCTACGACTCCCGTCACCTGGCCGGCATCCACCTCGCAAACGTGGCAGAGGTCCTGGGTCAAGATCACATCCGGAGACTCCCTCACCAGCCACTCTTGGTCCAGTTCGAATGGGTTTTCGCCATGCGTCAGCAAGTCGTTCATGACGGCCTCAACTTCTTCGCTGGAGAGGACTGATGGGTCTACCCTGCTGCGGCTGACCACGGGCTTGTTTCGGGCTTCTGCCGGAAAATCGCACAGGTCCGAAACACCCGCGATCTGGTCGCCCAGTCCTAGGGCAAACAATATCTCGGTCCCGCTGGGTAGCAATGAACAGATCTTCATGCCGTAAAAACGTCCTAAGTCTGCTTTGGTTCTTCGTCGATGAAACTCGTTCGGCCAGCAGAGGTTTCAGGTGTGGAAGCTGATGTATTATAGACCTCGGTCAAGCGTCATGGCAGGTTCCTCGACGAGCGCCACGCCAAACGATCATTCCACGCCCCAAGTAGATCTGAAACCAGGCGGACGCCTAGAATGGCCCAAGGCGCATGGGTTGAGAAATAGAGCCAATGGGACCTACTGAAGCTGAATTCCTTCAGCTTCGGGATAACCGGCTTCATCTTCGCCATGGATACGGTGGTCCTTCCGGTCATCGTACTGACGGTGGCGCCCGAAGGGTTCAAGAACACCTATCTGGCCGTTCTCGGTATCAGCGGCCTGCTTATGGCCGCCACGGTCCAACCCACCATTGGGCGCATCAGCGACCGGTACCAGTCCCGTCTCGGCCGCAGAGTCCCTTTCATCTTCTGGGGAGCCACGTTTGCCGCCATCGGCCTAATCGGTATCCGGTTGGCGCCCAACTTCGGTGTTCTATTCGCAGTCTGGATATTCATCCAGGCCAATGTGAACATCGCTTATGGGCCCGGTCTGGCGTTGATCCGAGACTGCGTTCCGCTGGACCGCATCGGCATGGCCTCGTCCATGAAGATCTTGTCCGACGCCATCGGAGCGGCGGTGATGATCGCCATCGCCGGAGCTCTGATCGGAAAGACTGGGTCATCAATCGACTGGGAATGGCTCACGCTCGGGATACTGGCTTTTCTGCTGATGGTCGCATCTCCGTCACGACGGTCCAGGTATCCCGCCGAGAGTTAAACACCCCGCTGAACGCTCAGCGGCGCGATATAGAATCGTCATTCCGTTCGGTGTTAAACCCCCAATTAGGCCTATTTTTGATCTCCCGGCTGGTCATGATCATGGCCATATCGTCTTTCCAGACCTACGGGTTGTTCTTCTTTAGGGATTCTGTGGGCTTGGACGATCCTGCCGCGGCGTTGGGACGCATGATACTGGTGATCGCGGGGGCTTTGGCCATCGCGATATATCTCGCCGGTCTGGTGTCAGACCTCCTCGGCCGAAAGCCGTTGGTCATGGTGGGCGCTATCGGAGCGGCGCTCAGCACTATGTGGATGCTCACCGCCTCCAACTCCACGGAGGCGTTGATCATCGCCAGCGTGATCGGCGCTTCCATCGGCGTCTTGCTGAGCGCCAACTGGGCTTTGGCCAACGAACTGGCCGATGAAGCCCAGGCAGGACTGCACATGGGAATCGTTAACCTGGCGACCATCGGCGGCGCGGCCGGCGCCAAGATGCTGGGGCCCGGGATCGACGCCTTGAACCGTATCCCCGGGCGGTCCGACGACTTTGGCTACCAGGTGCTGATCGCCGGGGCGGCCGGCTTCTTCATTCTCGGCGCCATTCTACTGATGCCGCTGAAAACTACTGGGCGGGAGGCCGTCTCCGGAGATGCGAGCCCTCCGCCGGCCTAGCCAGCCAGCGGGCGCGACTGAACGAACTAACGGGCACTTCCAGCTTTCTGTATGAATTCGGCGGCGCCCCTGGCCACCCAGGCATTCCAGGAGGTCATCAGGTACTGGACCCCTTTCTGGGCGTAGGCTTCCACGGTTCCATCGTTCACCAGTGTTCCCGCCACCTTGCCCGCGCCGACGATCTTGGCGATGGCCCGATCGACGGCCTCAAGCACATCCGGATGACCCGCGTTGCCGATGTGACCCATGGTCTGGGAGAGGTCGGACGGTGCGATAAAGAACACGTCTATATCAGGCACGGTCAATATCTCGTCCAGATTGTCCAACGCCTCCACTTCCTCCAAGAGCACCACGACCATCGTCTGGTCGTTGGCTTGATGGAAGTAATCGCTGACTCCGAACGACTGACGTCCGCCGAACATCCCTCGGTAGCCCAATGGAGAGTATTTCGTGGACTGGGCGGCCTGCTCCGCGGCCTCACGGGTGTTCACGTGTGGCACCACGATACCCATGGAACCCCGGTCAAGGGTACGGGTGATGAGGCCTGGATCGTTGGAATTGACCCTGGTGACGGACATCATCCCCCAGAGGTCGCACGCCCTGGTCATATCGCCCAGAGTGTCCCAGTCCACCGAACCGTGTTCGGTTTCGATCCATGCGGCATCGAAACCCATGGGCCCCAAGAAATCTATGATGTCGCTGCTCTGTAGCCCGGAGATCACCGTGATCACCTCTCCGTTCTGTAGTTTTTTCTTAGCCTTATTGATTCTGATAGACGCCATTTCAGTCCTCCTGTTTCGCTGGATTAACACCGCCGCCTGGCCACGTCCGTGGCAGCGAGTCTGGCAATTCTGCCATTATGACTGACAATTTACAATCTCCATTGAATATAATCCCGTTAACGTTCCAGATTGGGAGCGCCATCGGCTGCCACATTCGTAGTCAGGTTCGTCTGAAGCGATCCATCGGATGTCATCCAATAAATCTCGTCATTGCCGTCCCGGTTGGTTTGAAACACAATGATCGAGCCTGCCGCATTCCAAGCGGGCGCGGTGTTGGCAAGCCCGCTGATGGTTAATTGGGCAAATCCGGCGCCATCGGTATTTATCACATAGATCTCCCAAAACCCGTTGCGATTGGATGAAAACGCGATCTGGCTGCCGTTGGGGGACCATGCAGGGCTGGAGTCTTCGCCCGGGTCGTTGGTCAGGTTAACCAACCCTCCGCCCCCGGAGTCCATCAAGTAGACTTCCCAGTTTCCGTCCCAGGTGGACGCAAAGACGATCTTGGAGCCGTCGGAAGACCAGGCGGCCAAGTTGTCCGTAGCGCTATCGCTGGTCAAGCGCATTTGCCCTGAGCCATCAGAATTCATCACATAGATCTCATCGTTACCGTCTGCGGTTGAGGTGTAGACGATCTGGCCGCCGTCGGGAGAACACGACGGCGCAAAATCAGCTCCAGGACTATCCGTAAGCCTTGTCTGGCTGGCGCCGTCCGCGGACATCATGTAGATATTCAGGTCCCCGTCCCGGTCTGAGACAAATGCCAGGTTCTCATTGCCACACCAGCATGGGTCCATATCCGACGCAGGATGATTGGTCAGGTTAACTGGGTTAGCCCCGTCCAAACCCGTGATCATTACCTCTAGGTTGCCGCTTCGATCGGACTGGAAAGCGATTCGGCCTCCGGAGATATAGGGAGGCGGTGTCGGGGTAGGCGTCGGAAAAGGCGTGGCCGTTGGGGCCGGTATTGCGGTCGGAGCCGGAGTAGACGTTGGAGGGGGCGCGGCCGTTGGGGCCGGTGTTGGAATCGGCGTGGCCGTGGAGACTGGCGTTGCAGTGGGTGTTGGAACGGGCGTCGGGATAGGCGTGGCCGTGGGGGCCGGGATTGGCGTCGGCAATGCAGTGGGCGTGGGGACCGGAATAGCGGTGGCCGTTGGGATCGGGCTGGGAGCTTGAGTTGGAACGGCTGTTGGCGTCAGCGAAGGCGTCGGCATGGGGACGGAAGTCGACAGCGAGGCCGCCGTGGGCGCATCTAGGGGAGTCGCATCAGCTTGCGAGACTTGGGTCGGCTCGGAGGGTAATGTAACTGAAGGGATCGAAGTAGCAGCGCTGGAGAGAGGTCCGTCCGAACCGGGTTCGGGCCGAACATCGAAATCCGCAGATGGGCCGAATGTTAGCGCAAACTGGCTGAGGTTGCTTATCTTTGCCATCACCGTCGACTCAAGTAGGTTGGCGGTGGTCGGTAAAACTTCCCAGTACATCGGCTCGCTGAGAAAATGCTGGATGAAGAATCGAGAGTAATCATTTCCGGCCAACGCCAACTCATTCGGTCCGATGCCCATCGCTATTGAAATCATCTGCTGGAATTCGACCGGACCGTCTCCGGCATCCGACGGTCGAGCCGATAGCTGGAAGGACCTACCTGTGTTTAAGAAACCCGGGGGGAGCCTGGGGGTTTCAGCCGGTCCCGATTCTTGGAATTCCAGAGTTATCGGCGAGGTGACCGCCCCTGCGGGGATGGACACTGTAGCCAGGCCGTCGGCAGAACGGAGTTCCACATCGTCCTTGCCGGTGATAACCACACCAGCGGGCCCCAGAAGCAAGGCGCCAAGGACAACCGCACCGTCTCCGATGACGGCTTGAGGGTGAGCACATCGGAGGCGATCAGACCGGCGAGCAACCCACCCAGCAGGACCAGAGGCAAGATGGCGAAGATCGCCAAATTCGAAAGCGCTGATGTTCCGGTTTTCTGGCCGAGGCTGGCCAAGCGCCCGGGCCGCTTATCTTGCGACGGGCGGGGAGATCTGGGCTCCTCCATAAATTAGCCACCAGGGCGAACGATGCTCGGCGCGATAGCCAGCTTACGGCTGAGCACGAGAATCAGATGCGGGCGCAGCGCTCTGTATCTGGGCGGTAGTGGCGGTGAATATAACATAGACGGTTAGCTTGGAGCTAAGCGAACATCCGAAAAAGCTCGTCCGGCTTTGAGCGTTAAAGGGCTTTCCGAACGTGAAATACGCAGTGTTCCGCTCGATTAGCATCGGTGTAATACGTCAGACCTCCCAGCTCTCCGGGGGAGTCTGCCTCGACCGATTCGCATTGAAGAGCCTTCAGCTATT
>Ga0207991_1001196_pt1 | contig 16246 bp, 14 predicted proteins | sample ETN07SmetaG_FD_185786 | JGI IMG/M metagenome (GOLD analysis project Ga0207991, IMG submission 185786) | Marine microbial and viral communities from oxygen minimum zone, Eastern Pacific Ocean - ETNP2014F14-07SV275 (SPAdes) (version 2) | ecosystem: Environmental > Aquatic > Marine > Oceanic ... | reverse complement strand
ACTAAAAAAGTTATTTCCAAACCTCCAGAATCAAAAAGTATCCCACCCACTGTTGACCCCAAAGCGATTGACAATTGAATAACCGCAACGAGTAAGCCACCGCCTTTTTCTGCATCTTCAGGGAATGTTTTAGGGATCCAAGCCCACCAACCGACTGGCGCTGCTGTAGAAACTAAGCTCCAAATGCCAAGCAATATGGTCACGCCTGTCACCGAATACTCAACAAAAACTAATCCACAAGCAGTAGCGGCCATAATAGTCGGAATTACTATCAGCGTAGGATAAAATGCCTTTTTTAGGGGAATGTTGATCAACATTGTACCTGCGAAGCCTGAGGCACCTATCAGCATCAAAATTAACGACAACGTGGTAGCATCTACTAGAGTCACCGTTTCTAGGAATGGTCGAATATAGGTGTAGAGACTGAACTGCCCCATGAAAAACACGCCCACAGAAAGCATGCCAAGGAGAACAATTGGTCGGCGAAGCAATGTGAACGTGGCTAATGCGTTACGCATGCTTTTTGACTGCTTTTTGACTGGCATTGAAGGTAAACTTATGTACTGCCAAAGCAACGCAATAAAAGAGACTGGAATTAGGCATAAGAAGGCACCGCGCCAACCTATTAAAGTGCCAAGATAAGCTCCAAGAGGGGCAGCAATTACGATGGCAAATGCATTTCCACTATTAAAAATTACTAACGCCCTAGAAACACTTTCCTTAGGAACTAATCGCATCGCAATTGCGGCTGACATTGACCAAAAACCACCAACAACTGCCCCTATGAGTGCACGACCTATCATGTAGGTGTAATAGCTATTTGCAAAACCAATAACGGCACCTGACACACCCATCAGTATTGTTAATATCAGCAACAAACTTTTGCGATTCAAACCATTTGTAATAGTCGTTATAAATAAGCTGGTAAAAACGGCGAAAGCACCGGAAATTGCAATCCCTTGCCCTGCCATACCTTCCGTGACATCTAAGGAATGGGCGATTGGCGTAAGCAGACTCACTGGCATAAACTCGGAGGCCACAAGTGTGAAAATACAAAGTGCCATCGCGAATACGCCACTCCAGTACGAAGGCTTTTCATCGAAATTTGTACATTCACAGACCAACATCTGTGAAACCTTACTTGATAGTTCTTTCATAAGACTCTTTTGTTACGTCTGTAGATTTAATGAAGGAAAACAGTGCAGCCTCGGTTACTTACCTCTTTGTGAAATAGAGTCCACCCGTCCTAGATTAGACGGGCCAGTGTCAACTTAGGTGCTTATTGAAGAATTCAGATAATTTTTCAAAAGGAATAATATGGTTTTCACCACCGTCATATAGATCAGTGTGTACTGCATCGGGGATGATCATTAATTCTTTTGGTTCAGCTGCCGCGTGATAAGCTGTTTCACTCATGTAGCGGGAGTGGGCTTGCTCACCGTGAATAAACAAAATTGGACGTGGAGAAATTTCCTTGATGTAGTTCAAAATAGGTGCATTCATGAACGATAAAGGATTAGTCATTGTCCACGCATTACCTGAATTGACAGCGCGCTCATGGTAACCACGTGAGGTCATATAGTAATCATGATAATCAATCATAAATTGCGGAGCGTCCTCGGTCACCCCCTTATTGTAAGGTGGCTGATAAGCGTAGCTACCACCTTCAGTATCTTTCCAACGTTGAGTGCTTAGTTGTTCTAGTATGTTTGTACGTTCGACAAAGCTCATATTGTCGTTGTAACCATAGGCACTTACTCGTGAAATATCGTACATTGTACTTGTTGCTACGGCTTTAATGCGCTTGTCTGCCGCAGCGGCATTTAAAACGAACCCTCCCCAGCCACAGATACCTATGGCACCAATGCGGTTTCTATCTACTCTGGACACTAAGCCAAAAAAATCTACCGCGGCACTTAAATCTTCAGTGCAGATGTCCGGTGACGCGACATTTCGAGGCTCTCCACTGCTTTCCCCTGTATATGAAGGGTCAAAAGCTAAGGTTATGAACCCTTTCTCAGCTAATGTCTGAGCGTACAAACCTGAAGCCTGTTCTTTTACTGCTCCAAACGGCCCACTGACCGCCAGTGCCGGAAGTTTTCCTTTTACATTTTTAGGCTGATATAAGTCGCCACATAACGTAAACCCGTAGCGATTTTTAAAGGTAACTTTACGATGCTCAACCTTGTTACTTTTTGGAAATGTTTTATCCCATTTGGCACTTTGTTCAACCTTGTTAGCCCCCTCATCACTTGCAAAGGAACTATTAGCAGAAAGCCCAATCGCGCTAATTGCTGCAATACAAGTTGAACTCCTCAAAAAGTCTCTCCGATCAGTAATCACATCGTCTGCTACTGCTTTTTGGTGACTAAGTGGTTGCATAAATTCTCATCCTCATTGCTATTGTCTGGCGGTACTCTTCATTCATTTTTATGTTGACACAAGCCTCTTAAATTGATTAGTAGGCATAATCTAAATGAACTACTGAGTTTTTTTCATCAATGAAAATTAATAAAATAGATGATCTACAAGCTTTTCTAGCTGTAGCGCGAGAGCAGAGCTTTACAAAAGCCTCTGCTAAGTTAGGGGTAACTCCATCTGCTTTGAGTCACCGAATGAGGGCACTTGAAGATCGACTTGGACTTCGCTTACTTTCCAGAACTACAAGAAACGTATCCGCTACCGAAGCAGGTGAAAGGCTAATTGGTTCCCTTAGTCCTCTGTTTGAACGAATAAATGAGGAAGTAGAGGCGTTAGGTGAATTAAGAGATAAGCCCGCAGGTACGCTCCGAATTTCCTGTACTGACGACCAAATAGAATTGTGCTTAAGACCAAAATTAGCGGAATTTATTAAGGATTACCCAGACATAACCGTCGAGCTTTTTGTAGATTATGGTTTTAGTAATGTTGTAAGCGAAAGGTTTGATGCAGGTATTAGACTTGGCGAATCGATTAGTCAGGATATGATCGCGGTTCCTATTGGCCCCCCTATGCGCTTAGTGGTCGTCGGTTCTCCAGATTATTTTGATCAAAACTCTTTTCCTGCCACACCTTATGACTTAACTTTTCACTCATGTGTGGATATTCGTCACAGACCTGATGGAAATATCTATGCTTGGGAGTTTGAAGAAGACGACAAAGAGTTTACTGTCAGAGGAAATGGGAAGTTAGTTTTTAATAGTATTATGCACGTGCTAAATGCAGCCATCGACGGTATTGGTTTGGCATATGTACCTGAGCAACTTGCTGAACCATACATACAAGAAGGGAAGCTTCTAATGATACTAACAGAGTGGTGTCCTTATTTTCCCGGCTTTCACTTGTACTACCCAAATAGACGACAGTCTTCACCGGCTTTCAAAGCTTTTGTAGAACGATTTAAATTCAGCAAACTAGATTAGAGGGTAATAACGTCTGGGGCTACTCTAAACACTAGTGCAGCCCAGATAATGTGACGTAAGAAACAAACATCTAATCCATAAAATTATCAACCGTTTCGATTAGCTCATCCACGTTTTCAATCAGTGTTTGACGCTGTTTCTCTGAAAGAGTTGAAAATATCTCGGCCAGTAGCGTTGCTGTCACAGTCATATTATGAGCACTACTTTGCTTGTACACATCGCTTTTATAATTATCCGGATTTTGCATTAGCGACACCAATTCTTGCTCAAACCTTTCGTTTTGCTTGCGCGAAACGAATAGCTTTCTTGCCGCATTTTGAATGTTTCTGCGATACGTTATCCAAGCGTCACCTGTAGAAATAAATTGTTGTGCGTAGGTGCTAACAATTTGTTTTTGCTCTTTACTTAGATCTCCAATACGCTCACTTATTGTTTCTTGTATTCGCTCAATTCTATCTTTAAGTCTCTCTGCTTCAGACTTTTCCAGCGCCTCTTGTCGCTCTTCCTCTTCTTCTTTATTGTCTTTTTCTAATGCCGCAAATAGGGTGACAACTTGTTCATCATCGAGTGTTTTAGCTATAGCCGCTAGTTCAGGACTGACCTCGTCTCGTACGCGCTCCCAATGCGATCTAGCTAGCTCAAGGTTGTTATAAACAATACTCGAATTAAGGGTGTCATTCTGAATCTGCTTTTTTATATCCTCTAATTGCGCTTTATAACGAGTAAGTTCACTCTTCTTGTGCCAGCTCAACCAGTTTTGTAAATGCGCATCAAACTTCTCCTCTTGCTCATCTTTAAGCTCGATGTAGTCGTCCATGTACCAATACACCCACCAATCCAGGTTGTTATAGGCCAGCTTAGAACTGCATGAAGTAAGAAAAATAATAAAGACAACAACCAACAATGAACGCATAGTATTTCCTTTTTTTACGTTAGTTACGTCGTGACAAGCAAAAACGCTTATTGCTGTGTACTGAAAAATTGAATTTTACTTTGATATTACGCAATAAATATCCGCAATAGAGAACTTTACGTTGCACAGCCTTTACTCTACTTTAATGGCATTGCCTGTAAAAAGAAGGACTTTAATGTGTCAAAACGTGTCGCAATTTTAACCTCTGGTGGCGACGCCCCAGGTATGAATGCATGTATACGTGCCGCAATTATTGCGTGTCAGAAAGCTAATTTTACCTTACTTGGCTACAAGCACGGCTACAACGGATTACTACAGCAAGAGTTTATTCCTCTATCTCTTGATTCAACGCACAATCTTATCCAGCAAGGCGGCACCATACTACACAGCGCAAGGTGTAAAGAATTTAAAAATCGTGAAGGGCTTATCAAAGCGGCTGATAACTTGAGACAGGCCGAGATCGACACACTTATTGTAATCGGTGGTGACGGATCTTTTCGCGGCGCAGCAAAGTTGAGCGAACTATGGGATGGCCAGATTCTTGGTATTCCGGGAACAATTGATAACGATATAGCGGGTACTGATGCCACTATAGGCTACTTTACCGCAATAGATACCGCCATGAGTTCTATCGATAAAGTTCGTGATACAGCTGATGCGTTCGAACGTATTTTCCTTGTAGAAGTAATGGGTCGCAATGCTGGCTTTTTAGCATTAAATGGTGCCCTTTCCGCTGCGGCTGACTATGTGGTTGTTCCTGAGTTTTTTGAATCCGCTGAGACTGAAATCAAAAAGATCGTAAACCAGATAAAAGCGCAGCGTGCTTTGAAAGGGCCCGTCAGTTTTATTGTTGTAGTAGCTGAAAACGTTTGGCCTAATGGCTTAACAGGATTAACCGAAGCTTTGCAGTATCACAATATCAACGACGTTAGGCCAGTAACCTTGGGACATGTCCAACGTGGCGGCTCGCCGGTAGCACAGGACCGACTACTCGCCACTACTCTTGGCGAATTCGCCATAAGCTTAGTAGGAAGCGACGTCACCAACATAATGGTTGGTGAAGTTAATCAGCGCCCTATTACCGTACCCCTATCCAAAACTTGGGAAGAAACAAAGCCTCTCAATCAAGCCCGGGTTGACGCTATGCGTACCCTAATGAACGAAAGATACAGCTGCGACTAAGTAAGATGGTTCAGACGCTGTTTAACTTGAAACTTTCATAGATTGTAAAAAACAAAAAAGGCGGTGCTTTATAATAAAACACCGCCTTTTAGTACTTCATGCTCAAGCTTCTTTACATCTTCATTGCCGCTTTCACTTTATCACGATGACTGCGACTCACTTTAAGTTCTGTATCATTTTGAAGTATTAAATGATATTCGCCACTAATATGGCTCACTAACTTTTTAACAAAACGGATATTAGCAATAGCTGAACGGTGCACTCGAACAAAGAACTGTGGGTTTAGTTCCTGCTCAAGTTCTTTCATGGTTTTGCGCATTATATGCATGCCATCCAGTGCGTGAACGCACATATAATCACCTGCAGCATCAATCCATTGAATGTCTTGAACGTTTACGCGCGTTACTTCTGAGCCATCTTTAATAGCCAATACATCTGGGTATGGATTGGTTTCAACCGGCTCACCATTAGCTAACTTGCGTAAAATCTCTTCGCAATCATCGCCAGTAAGTTCAGCAACAAGGCTTACCAATTTTTGTGACTGCTCATCTTGATGCTGAGTTGAGTAATATTCACGTACTTTGTTTAACGCCGCACCTAAGCGCTCGTCGTCTGCTGGCTTTAACAGATAATCTAAAGCATGCACGTCAAATGCTTTTATTGCGTAGCTGTCATAAGCAGTTACGAAAACGATCATGGGAATGGGCTGTTTCAGTTCGCGCAACTTGTGAATAACCTGAAAGCCGTTTAAGCCAGGCATTTGAATATCTAAAAACACCAAATCTGGACGATGTTGAGAAATGCTACTTACAGCCTCCAGGCCGTTCTGACACTCTGCAAGCACCTGCACATCATCATGACGCTCTAACCTGGCACGAAGGCCCTTGCGTGCTAAAGGTTCGTCGTCCACTACAATGGTTTTAATCACTTGCTTTGTCATGTTATACGTCCTTAACTTCATAGGGAATGCGTATTCTAACTCGCACGCCTGAAGGCTGATTGTGTTCTATAGAGAATGCAAAATTACGATGATAGAGGGATTGCAAACGCTCTTTTATATTGGCTAGGCCTACGCCGTTTTCTCGACTAAGTGTTCCGTCTTTGATATCTGCACCAGGGCCGTTATCGGCAACATCCATTAACAAATCATTGCCAAATGTACGTGCCGTAATCGCTATACGTCCACCATTTTCCATCTTAGATATGGCGTGCTTTATTGAGTTTTCAATAATGGGCTGCAAGATCATGCTCGGCACAAGTGCACTTTCACACCCTTCATCGATGTCCCATAGCACTTCTAGACGATCGTCAAAACGTACCTTCTCTATCTCTAGATAGAGTCGTAATGCCTTTATTTCCTGACCTAGCGGTACTCGCTTTATCGGGTCGTTGTCTAATGAATAACGTAGAAAGTCACTCAAACGCGACACCATCGCTTCTGCTGTGTCGTTCTCTTTTAAAAGAATAAGGGTTGAGATAGCGTTAAGCGTATTAAAGAGAAAATGCGGGTTGAGTTGATAGCGCAACATCTTTATGTGAGCTTGGTGCGCCATGGTACTCGCCTTTAACGCGTTCTGCTTCTCTTTTTGAAGCATTTGGAAGTTCTTGATGCCAAAGTACACACCACTCCAACAACCCACCATTATTAGCGAGTTAATAGTGTTGGTAAAATACATATACCATTCGTCTGGGCGATATCCGTGCTTGTAGATTTCCCAGTAGTTAATGTTTTTTACCACTGCCCATAGCAAAGCAATTAAGTAGCACGACACAATCACTATGATGATCATGTTGAGCGGTGATTGCTTTCTTGCCCATCGATAGATGTAGCGAAGCGGAATGGTTAGCAACCATCCTGCATAGGCATTAAGCATGATGATGAAAACCCAAATGGGTCGAACATCATGGAGAAAAGATCCGATGTAATAAATTATTGCGAACCCTGCCCAGCCTGCACTGTGCAATGTCCAAAATAAACGTTCATTACTTTCTATTACACGCTGAAAGCGACTCACAATATTACCAATTTAAAAACTTATAAGAAGATTATACGCAAGCCTTGCCACGACCCAAGCGCCTTGGTCGTGCCCCTTATGCTTCTTGTCGCAGGGCAAAATCTTGAAATTAGACATGTTTTGGCTATATCAATTCGCTGATTAAGCTCAGTAACTGATATTCATTCTTTTCAGCCAGTGCACCCACCACCAGGCTGGGCCAACCAGCAAGAAGCGCAAATCGTCAAAAAACGAAGGCTTTTTGCCCTCGATATGATGGCCAATAAACTGCAAAATCCACATAACGACAAACAGTACAAGAGAAAATAACCATACTGAGATACTGAAGTGGTCTAGGGTATTAACTGCACCGAAACACAGTATAGTTAAGAGGGTCATTGCAGCCCCAATCGGACCAGACAACATAAAATAATAATACAATACGGGAACCGCTATGATATGCGCCCACGTTATATCGAATTGCGCTATCATTTCAGGTACCGGCAAACTCCACAGCAAACCTATCGTTACGAAATAGATGCTGGGTACGGCAATAGCATGGATGATAACGTTGGTCTTGTTTTGGTGGCTTTCACCGTACTGCATTAAAAGTCGCTCAATACTTCTCATGTAGATCCCCTTAGCCTGTTATTTTGATTATTATCTAAAGAGCACCCAACTATTGTTTTCCTACGTTAACAATGTGTGTCGGGACAACAGCGTTTTTATCAATTTTTCTTCACAGGTAAAGGCGAGCCCATAATAAACCACATCACTATCAAGCTTATGATTTTTAACTTTTGCAGTAAGCGCTACTTCTTTACCGTCCAACGAATAGTTTAGCTTAACCTCAGCTTCATCGAGCATTACCGGCCAATTTGGCTTGACCTGTAACGCTACTTTGCACCCTTTTTCACTTAAATCTATGATGATCCCCGTTACGTTTTCGTCACTGGGATAAACGTCAGCTTCTAACGTTACTGAAACGCCAAGTTGAGCACGCTTTACAGCGCGAAGCCCTATACTTTCAATACGTTTTGGAAAGGTTGTAATAAGTAAGCCTGATGGCTTTGAAAGCAATTTGAGTACTTTCACTTTAAACGCAATAACCTGGCCAGTATCGCCCTCAAGCACAGAACGCACCACGATATCGTTGCCAACAGTCAGAGCATCCCTAACGGTAATCCACTTCGCCGATGTTGGAATATGAAAAAGCAAACATTCATCAATAAGCATGCCTATGTAGTCAGTCTTCACACGCTTTGGCGCTGCAGGCATAGCAATTTGTAAATCTACTGTATCGCCGGGTACCAGCGTACGCAACGATTCCAAATTATCTTCGCTTAGTAAATTGCTTTGTATTTTTTCAGCCATTTGTATTTGTTATTGCTGGATTTAATGTCATTTAACTCAATGTACGCATCAAACAAAAACTTATCAATACTACGATTGAAAACCATGTTCAATAAACGTAAAAATTGCCCCTTAGTAGCAGGCAATCTATTGGGATTAACTCAATAGGTTGATATAGTTGAGGGATAGTTTTGCTTATCTTTTCGGACGTTTATGACCTCTGCTCTTCGCTATACGTTAACTATTTCCAATTGGCGTGCCCATCAATTTACTGTCGCGCTGCAAATACCTGAGCATTCTGGCTCATCAATTGAGCTTAGCCTTCCAAGCTGGATCCCGGGAAGCTACATGGTGCGCGATTTTGCAAAAAGCATTATCGAGCTAACTGCAAACACTTCTGAAGGTCATAGTACTGAAAATGTTGGCGATAGAAGCGTTTATAGCCTTTCGGTAACTAAGCTCGATAAACAATCTTGGCGTGTAGACACAGATGGAAAACCATGTACGGTCGTTTATTCGGTTTATGCCAACGACTTATCTATTCGCTCTGCTTTTATGAACGACCAATATGCGTTTATAAATGGAACCAGTGCGTTTCTAAACGTTTCCGGCTTCGAGAATGTGCCGTGTGAGGTGGACATTGAGCTGAACGACAGCGATTCTGCAACCTCGAATTGGAAGGCTTATACGTCAATGCCTTCTCGTTGTGAAAGTACAAGGCCGTCTCGGTGGCACTTCGTTGAAAAAAATTACGATGAGCTCATTGATCATCCCATTTATGTGGGCATTGCAGACACTCACAGCTTTGAGGTTGACGGCATTACGTTTACGTTACTTTTCTCAGGTAACAACAATATTGATTATGAGCGCATAGCAAGTGACTTAACGCCAATTTGCAAGCACCACCTAGATTTGTTTGGTGCTCCACAACCTATTAATAACTACCTGTTTATGACGCTGCTTGCCGACAATGGGTTCGGCGGTTTAGAGCATAAGTATTCTACTGTCCTTCTTTACCCTCGCTTCGACCTTCCTCAAGTTGGTGAAAGTGAGAAAAAAACCGACAGCTACATTACGTTCTTAAGTCTGTGCAGCCATGAATTTTTCCACACATGGCATGTTAAGCGCATTAAACCTAGCGTAATGGTGAAACCAGACTTATCTCAAGAAACATACACGAATCAGCTGTGGATTTATGAAGGCTTTACCAGTTTCTATGATGACGTCACCCTTGCTAGAACCGGCGTTATTGAACCACAGAAATACCTCGATATTGTTGCGCAAAATGTCAGTCGACTTTTGCAAAACGCTGGTCGCTTTAAACAAAGTGCAGCTGAAAGTAGTTTCGACGCATGGACAAAATTCTATAAGCAAGATGCGAGCGCTACTAACAATATCGTAAGTTATTACACCAAGGGAGGCATTATCGCCCTTGGGTTAGATTTACTCCTTCGTAAGCAGTCAAACGAACAAGTGAATTTAGATACCTTGATGCAGTTATTGTGGAAACACTATGGCGTGGATGAAAAAGGTACGCCTGATGACGTGATCCAAAATCTATGTACAACGCATTTTGGCATTGATGTTTCAGAATACTTAAATCGCGTGGTGTATGGCACAGACGATGTAGAATTGGCTTCGTTAGTATCTGAAATGGGCGTTAACTATGCGGTTCGTGCTCGCGTGTCAGGTGAAGATAAAGGCGGTGCCTCCTCGCTGCCTGCTATTAAAAATCAGCTTGGCGCCACGTTAAAGCCAGCTACCTTCGGACTTACGGTAATGCAGGTATTTGAGGGTCTTGCCGCAATGAAGGCTGGTGTTCTTTTAAACGATGTCATCATTGGGCTAGACGGTCATATCGTCAATGCCCAGAAGCTTCAGCGCCTATTAGATAATGCCCAAACGTCGCAGGTGGAGTTAACGCTTATTCGAGACGGGCGGCTTCTAACCCTGCCTCTTGAGGTAACTCAGGCAAGAAAAGAAATGGCTTACTTTGAAATCACTGATGAAGAAAAGCTTAATCAGTGGCTGGGGAAATAACTCCGCCCTGTAGCGTAAAAACTAAAAAGGCGCTTTGAGAGTTTACCTGAAAGCGCCTTTTTCTTTATAACTGTTAAAACTAAATCAAATTAATGATTACTCTTCGGGAGACCCCGAAATGATAGTCTGTGGGTCTAAACGAGTGTTGCCCAAATTAATACGCCAATCCAGATGCGGGCCTGTAGAGCGCCCTGTTGAACCTATCGTTCCAATCTGCTCGCCTTGCTTAACGGTTTCACCCACTTCTACCGTTATAGTGTCCATATGAAGAAACGTTGAAAACACGCGCATGCCGTGGTCGAGAATCAAGGTGTTACCCGAATAATAGAGATCATCAGCCATTGTTACTACACCATCAACAGGTGCATACACAGGCGTGCCCGTTTCATTGGCGATGTCCAAACCATAATGCGGCCATTTCGGCACGCCATTTAGAATGCGCTGACTACCGTAAACACCGGAAATAACGCCTTTCGCAGGCCACTCAAACCGGGTGAATAATGCATCTAAATCAGTATTACCGCTTCGCGCGTTAGCTACGTTGATATTGTCTTGCTTAATACGCGCCGTCACTTCTGCTGGCGGAGAAACCATTTTTTGCTCTAGCCCGTCAATTCGCTGAATGTTGTATTCGCGTTTTTCAAGGGTAATGTCTCGCTGCCACTTTTGGCCGTTGTCTAATTTTACAACCAACGTTTGCTGCAGTGGCGCTTCCCGTTCAAAGCCAACAACAAATTTTCCGTCTTTGTTGGTTTGAACAGTTTCGCCATTAAGCGTTACTTTGGCCCCAGCGGGAGCTTGCCCGCGCAGTAAGGCACCTTGCGTAAACTTACCGTTCAACACTACGTTTACTTGCTCTTGACTAGATAACGCTTCTTTTTGGCCGTTTAACTCTACATCTGCATAAGCAAATGGCATAGAGGCAACTGTGCTAATTGCCACTACACAACTCATTACACGAGATAGTGCGCTATGCAATGCGTTTTTTGAAAGCGTGAATGCCATAGTTGTTTCCTTTCCCTATAACGAGCTGTGGTCAAATGTTAACCCTTTACTGTGGCGCCTTTACCTACGCCCTCATAAGCGATAACTTGGCAAACGCCATCAGGCGTGCGTTTCTTCTGCTCTTCAAGCAGATACTGCGCCAAACACTCAACTGTAGAGTCGGTTTCGATGACTTCACAATCTGACTTAGGAATTAATAGTTCAAAATAGCCTTGTGACGACTCGTAAGCAAAACAGTAGTAATCCGCTTCATTTGAAACTTGACCTTTAAGCTTTCTGTCGCTGTACGCTATTTCGTCTTCACGGGTTGCTATATATATGTCGGCCCAACGGTCAGCCCAATACTGCTGACTTTCAACACACACTTTGCCGTCAAGGATAATATCAATACGCGAACGGTGACCGTGCGCTATGCGCTGACAATTACCGTCGTGCTTTTTAAGCCCGTGGGTATAGTGATAATACGGAGAATTAATGACTTCCTCACGTAAATGCAGCGTAATGTTTTCAACGTTTTCTGGAAGATGAGTCGCCAATACTTCTTTTAAGTAAACGCCAACAGATTCCATGTTTATCTCATCAGAATAAACAAATGCATAAGCTTCAGCGGGGCAATGTAGCATGATGCTACGCCCATCAATGCAGGTAAAGCGCGCTTCTACCTGTTCAGAATCGTCGTCGTGAATAACCTCTGAACCGCTGTATTCAGCAGGTACAAGCAACTTGTGATCAACATATTCGTCGATTAGTCGCTTTAAGTTCTTTTTCACGTGACCAAAGTCTTGAACCATGCTCTCTTCGTTGAGCTCACCGTCCAAAATCACATCGACAATCCAGCTTTCCCCTACCATGCCGCGTTTTGGGCAAAGGTAAGAGAAGTCCATCACTGTCAAATCATTTACAAATAATTGCATAACACCCTTGAATCGAGTTTATATTCTACTAACTAGTATACGTTTTTTATCTTTGCTTCGCAGCGACTAGTCCATTGAAGATTGGCGATTAAGCTGATCTTTTAAATTAGGTGGAATTCCACGGATTGTTAGCGTATCCGTAGCTGGGTCGTAAAATACCCGATCGCCCATTAATTTGCGTTCGAAGCTAAGCGATATACCACCGCCCTGACCGGTAAATTTAGCAAGTTGTTTCAGCGCTGCAGGGTCTGGCTGAATTTCTTTTTCAAGCGGTACTTCCATAGACTGTGTAAACGCAGAAAAGTTACTGCTAGTTTCTTCATTTTGTGGAAGTCGGTTAGCCAATTCATCTACCGATAAACTCTCGCCCGCATCAATCTTTTCTTTAAAGTACGATTTAACTTCTTCTCTATGCTGGTGCTGCTCTTGCGGGTCTAGTGACTCACTGGCAAGGTAGGCATCCACCGTAGAAATCAGTTGTTTATTTTGCTGTTTAACATCAACCAGCTCTTCGCAGCCTACAAACTGCATAAAGAAGTCTGATACCTTACGTCCCATTCTACCTTTAATAAAACTAACGTAACGCTGCTGTTCTGGCTGAATATCCCACTGAGTTAAATCGAACCGCACAGCGAGCTGCATTTTTGCTAAATCCAAGTGTTCACGCGCGGAAAGGTCTAAAGAGTTTGTCACTTCAACGTGCGAGCGGGTATTTAACAATGCAATCATCAAATACTGTGTGGCTAAATACTCATACTGGCAGAAAATAAGAAAACCGGTCTCAACCGTACCCGTTTCTGCCAAAGTGCGAACTAAGCGATTGGTCGCTGATACCGAAAAAGCATGGAATGCATCTTCAACGTTATCACCCGCCGCTTTTTGAATATCCATGTATTGCTTAAGGCCTTCCGCGAACTCTGCTACGTTCTCGGTGCTTTTTTGCGTAGTCGCTTCGCCTTCTTCGTTTTCCACTTTTGCTTCACGGGTAACTTCCGTCACGAAGTGGCCAACCCCTTTTCCAGGTTTAGCATTGAAACTGTGGTTTATTTGATGGGCAAGAAGCTCGATTTCCGGAGTAACAGCTAAGCAGTTGTCACGTGGAATTGCTTCAATTTTCTCTTCTTTGTTTACAATCAAACGATGTACAACAAAGTGATGAATCAGTGCACTCATAGAGTATCGGGTGTCCTGTTGCTTAAAAAGTGTCAGAAATATCCAAAGAATTGCGGGATTTTAGAATGAATGATTGTACTCACTCAAACAACGATTATAATCATTTTACGTGTAAAACCATTCTTTTTATCAAAGAAATCATAAAAAAGAGGCGTAGCAATGCCCCAACAGAGCCGCTATAGCAACGACGAATTCGAAACGCTAATGAATAACGTTATTCTAACCCTTGAAGAAGGCGGTGCAAACCGCGATCTTTCACTTATGGTGTTAGGAAATGTCATTACGCACATTTTAAATACTCAGGTAGCCCCTGAAAATCGCGAAGCCATGGCAACGCAGTTTGCCGACGTACTCAAGAAAAGCGTTAAAAATAGCTAAGGGATTGCATGATACTTGCCGAATCACCTCGTCGCCAGCGTGTTACTAAACTGGTAAATTGGGGGCATTGGTTTGCCTTGGCGAACATTATCATCGCCATAGTTATTGCCTCGATTTTTGTTTTCTCATCACCTATGCCTGGCACAGGTGTCGGCACCTTGTATCTTCTAGCCAACTGGTTCGGTCATATTGGTTTTATGACCTTTTTTGGCTTTGTTATTTTTATCCTCCCTCTTTGCTATTTGGTTAACAACCCCAGAGTCATAAAGGTCAGCGCGTCTATTATTGCAGCTGTGGGGCTAGCGCTCTTGGCTTTCGATGCGTTACTATTTAATCGCACAGGCTTCCATATTAGCTTTCACGCCGCGGATTTACTGCGCAGTGAAGCTCAGTCAACAATGGCGATAGAAAGCTGGCAACAGTGGGCATTTTTATTTCTTCTGTTTATCGTTTGGCTTGGCTTCCAGCTGGTCTTAGCCAATGCAATCTGGAAACGTGTTGAACGCTTCACTCGCCATAAAGTGGGCATCCCTGTTACTACATTTTTTGTCAGCTGTTTTGTTACCAGTCACGCTATACACGTGTGGGCTGATGCCAAGTTGTATCAACCTATCATCAAGCAGGACAACATGTTTCCGCTTTCTTATCCTGCGACTGCTAAAACGACTATGTCGCGTTATGGCTTGCTTGACTTAGCGGCTTATGAAGAAAGAAAACAACTTCAGTTCAACCCTGATATTCACAATATCACTTACCCAGCCGAGCCGGTTTATTGTTCTATTGAAACTAATAGAAACTTAACCGTGGTTGTCCAGACTGATAACGAACAGGTGGTGGACTTAAGTAACATTAAGCGCAACACCTTAAACAAAGTAGCCAATTACTATTCGACGGCCAGCAGCATAGAAGGCTTAATGACTACTACGCTATTTGGTGTTCCCGAAATATACCAAGACGCTTTATCTCAAAAGCGTCCGGTGTTATTAGCGCTTCCATTGGGGTCTGGCATGCCGGTCTCTATTCACAGCGATGAAGCGTTGCCGTTGCCTCAATTAGCGGGATATTTGCAACCACTGAGCAACAATCATGATGGTTTGCATATTGCGTTTTTGAAGAGTGCTGATATCGAAAGCTATGTGAAAAACACGTTGGCGCGCAAACACGATGTGATTGTTGCAACTGGCTTTGGTAGCGAAAGTGGCAAAGGCACGCTGTACAGTACCCTTAAACTGAATGCTAGCTTAGCCAGCACGGAAGATTTAGCGCCTACCATTTTAGGAGCATTGGGATGCAACGCCCCTGCTACGTTTTATTCTACTGGCCAAAGCTTACTTTCTCCTTCAAGACCATGGCTAGTTAGCACCTCTGGTGAACGCATTGTTGTGTTCCATGACAATAAGCGTACTGACGTACTTAGTAACGGCAGCTATGAAATAAGCGACATGGCGACCGGCAAGCGCAGTAAAGAAGCGCTAAATGTCGATTTATTAAGTCAGGCTATTAAACACCTATCACGATTCTCAACACAGAATTAAAATTCTGGCGGCAGACTAAGGAAAGTCTGCCGTTAAGCGCTTCGGTGTTATGTACAACCACCCAATATGAGTTACGCATAACCACCCATCTAATTGTTTTGCATAAATAATCTAGAAAACCAGCACTTAACGAAACACCGGCCCAAGCGGGTTCTCGCAACACACTGTGTTAAGGACGCAAACTAATAAAGACTATAGTTTTAGGCCATCTAGCTAGAGGTGTGGATTACCCACCATTGAATCCGATGGGTAATCCACTATATACCATATATGGACCCTCTCCGATTGCAAGACACCGTGTTGATTTAATAACGTGATTCATTGCTGCCATATATTCGGCTTTTTCGTGAAGTCAATT
>Ga0207991_1001193_pt1 | contig 16259 bp, 14 predicted proteins | sample ETN07SmetaG_FD_185786 | JGI IMG/M metagenome (GOLD analysis project Ga0207991, IMG submission 185786) | Marine microbial and viral communities from oxygen minimum zone, Eastern Pacific Ocean - ETNP2014F14-07SV275 (SPAdes) (version 2) | ecosystem: Environmental > Aquatic > Marine > Oceanic ... | reverse complement strand
CGAATTCGTGCGTTCCGATCACCCTGTCTCCTTCGCCGATGGCAAATAGTATTTCCACCACGGCGGAGTCGAAGGCGACGATTCGTTCAGGCGGAGAGTCGAATACAACGTCGTCGCCATTGCCATCTTTGACGGTAACAGGAAATACAGGAGCCGCTGGGGCAGCAGGCCGAGGGGCCGCGGTGCGGACCGCTCGCGCTGTCGTTTGAGGCGATGGGGCCGTTATTTGTTTCTGGGGCGCTGGGGCGGCTGGAATCGCGGCCACCGCAGGCAAGGGCTGCGATGGCAAGGCCTGTGTGTACTCGATTTGCTGTAGGGCCGGCGCAGTTACAGGCACCGCAGGCGGTGACGCTGGAGCCGCAACGTTGGCCGCCGCTGGAACCACGGAGCTTGCGGGCGTGTCAGCGCCGCAAGCCACGAACGCGGCCAGCGCCGTGACGCATACGACCGACATGAACCAGGTTTGTATCCTCATTTATTTCCTCCCCATTCTAATTTCGAGGAAGAATTGGAGCGGCATTAGTGTTTTTGCAACAAAAAACCCCACTCCAATTGAGGAAGTGGGGAATCTCTGAGCACCGTCACTGCTCGTACCTTTCCTCGAAGGCCAAGACATGGATCGAAGCAGTGGACCGGGCTCGCCCTGAGAATACAGGGCCTACCGTTGCGGGACAGCGCCGGACTTTGACCGGCTTCCTCATTTCAGCCTTCTGAGAAGGCACTCCTGCCACGTGGATTCAATTGTTAAATCTGCCGCGCAACTGCGGCGCAACACATATATTTACACCTATGCCACTGACTGTCAACCTCGGATGCAAGAAATCGTCGAGTTAACAACGCTGAGAAATTGAAAACTTGAACAAGTGTCCAGATAGCATCGTATGCCCCAACGGTCAACGAACTGCCGTGATTACTGGATCAGGGGCAAAATTACCCTAAACTCGGAAAAAGACGCCCAAAAATGCCTCGCGTAGATTGAGATTTATGGTCAAATTTGATATAATATGCATTGAATGCTAGTGAAAACCATAAAGTGATTTGCCCTCTACTCCCCAGAGGTTTGGCGAACCAGTCGCCACATATTCTCCTTCCAATCCACCCTACTTCGACCGTTAAATAGTGCCCCGCACATGACACCGGCGTCAGAATTAACTGCTCCGCCTCAGACGCCAGTTAGTCCGTCGACCTATTGAACATGCCCTCACATAACTGATCAAGCAAGCAAGATAATTCCTCTAGGAGGATCGCATGGCCGCCCAGAAATTCGATAAAGACAATGATCAGTACACCGCCTCAGACATTCAGGTTCTGGAAGGGATGGAGGCCGTTCGCCGCCGTCCTGGAATGTACATTGGCAGCACCGACCAGCGTGGCCTACATCACCTGGTATATGAGATCGTCGACAACAGCGTTGACGAGTATATGGGTGGATTCTCCAGTCGTGTCTCTATCTACATATCCGCAGATGGAGTTGTCACGGTTCGCGACGATGGCAGGGGGATTCCGGTTGACAGACATCCGACCACAGGATTGTCCGGCGTCGAAACAGTCATGACTACTCTGCACGCCGGTGGCAAATTCGGCGGAAAGGCGTACGCGGTGTCAGGCGGGCTTCACGGTGTCGGAGCGTCAGTCGTAAATGCGCTTTCGATTTATATGAACGTGGAGGTTTATCGCGGAAGCCGGGTGTACAGCCAAGAGTTCTCTCGCGGCATCCGACAGACAGATCTGAAGTACCGCAGGGCCACGGACGAAGAGGCCAAACACACGGGCAACGTGACCACCTTCTCCCCCGACCCTGATATTTTCGAGGAGATCGAGTACGAATATAACACGCTGACTCAGAGATTCAAAGAAATGGCCTACCTCAACAAAGGTCTCGAAATACACTTCAAAAGCGACTTCCACGAAGACAGATGGCCAAATAACGAGGTAACGTACTACTTCGACGGAGGCATATCCAGCTTCGTCAAGAGCCTCAACCAGTCCCGTGAGGTCGTGCATGACGAGCCGATCTATGTGGAGAAGCATATTGATGGGTCCATCGTGGAGGCCGCTTTGCAGTACAACGACAGCTTCAATGAGTTCGTGTATTCCTTTGCGAATTGCATCAACACGCATGACGGCGGCTCTCACGTTACCGGATTCAGGTCCGCTCTCACTCGTGTGCTGAATGACTATGGCCGAAAACAGAAAATCATCAAGGATAACGACACAAATCTAGCAGGTGAGGAAACCCGAGAAGGCCTCACCGCAGTCATAAGCGTCAAACTCAAAGACCCGCAATTCGAAGGCCAAACCAAAGGCAAACTTGGCAACCCAGAGGTGAGGACTCAGGTAGAAACAGTAATTGCCGAGGCGCTCAATCACTACCTGGAAGATAACCCCACAGAGGCTAGGCGAATCATCGAGAAGTGCCTAACAGCCCAACGGGCGAGAGAAGCCGCGCGCAAGGCCCGCGACCTGATTATCCGCAAGAATGCGATGGATGGCGGCGGTCTGCCTGGCAAATTGGCGGACTGCTCTGAAAAGAACCCCGAATTTTGCGAAATATATCTCGTCGAAGGCCCATCAGCAGGCGGGACGGCAAAGTCGGGACGCGACAGGCGCACTCAGGCGATCTTGCCACTAAGAGGAAAGATACTCAACGTCGAGAAGGCGCGAGCCGACAAGATGATCTCCCACGAGGAAATCCGGGCGATGATTACAGCTATCGGCGCCGGGTTGGACGACGAAATCGATTTGACCAAACTCCGCTATCACCGCGTGATCATTATGACCGACGCCGACGTCGACGGCTCCCATATTCGGACGCTAATTCTGACGTTCTTCTATCGCCACATGAAGGAGCTGGTGGACCACGGCCATCTTTATATCGCCCAGCCACCGCTGTACAAGATCACCGCAGGGAAACAGGTTCACTACGCGTACAGCGAAGGCGAGCGCGAAGGAATCATGGTCCAGTTGGGAAAGCGTCGGAACATTGGAATGCAAAGGTACAAAGGTCTCGGCGAAATGACCGCCCCCCAATTGTGGGAGACGACGATGGATCCAGAGAAGCGCACTCTGCTTCAGGTTTCCGTCAGTGACGCCGCGGCGGCTGATGAGACGTTCACGATGCTGATGGGCGACCTGGTGGAGCCTCGACGGAACTTCATCCAGACCCACGCGCTCGAAGTCAAAAACTTGGACGTTTAGTCTGGGCTGGCACTGGTTCACGGAAAACACAAACCCGAGGAAACTTAGCCCCACATTCCGGTGCTGAAATAGCGCTCCCCGATGTCGTTGAAGATTGTAACGACTTTCCCCGAACGGGCTTGTTGTGCGACTTTGTAGGCTCCCAGCATGTAAGCGCCGGATGATTGTCCCGCGAACAATCCCACAGCGGACAGACGCCTGGAAAAATCGAACGCTTCATCAACATCAATGGGAAGCATCTCGTCAACGACGCTCTCGTCCAGCGTGTCCGGGATAATGTGCCCTTCTCCAAGAGGCTTGAGACCTTCAACACCCGGCCACTCCGGTGGGTTGATACCGACAACCTGGATGTCCGAGTTAAATTCTTTAAGCCTGCGCCCTACACCGCTGATTGTCCCGCCGGTCCCAACACCTGCGACAAAGTGCGTGATGTTTGGAGCCTGTTTGAGAATCTCCTCGCCTGTGGTCTCATAATGGGCCTGCGGGTTGTTTAGATTACTATACTGGTCGCAATAAAAATACTTGTCTGGGTTGGCCTCGTATCGGCGTTTAACCTCGTAGAGCGTCTCATCGTACCCCAGCATAGGGTCGGTGTAGACAATGTTCGCTCCGTGGGCCAGAAGACGCTTTTTACGCTCCTCACTGGCATTCTCCGGCATGACAAGCTCAACCCGATAACCCAAAACGGCGCCGATCATTGCATAGGCGATCCCCGCGTTGCCGGAGGTTGCATCCAAGATAGTGATGTCTTTGGTCAGATCGCCGGCCAAAATTGCTTCAACCAGCATCTTCAACACGGGGCGGTCTTTGAGGGAGCCGCCTGGGTTGAGATGTTCAAACTTCGCGTGGATTTCGGCGTCCCCGATGTCCCAATCGAGATCGATCTCCACAAGGGGGGTGTTGCCAATTGCCGAAAGCGGCGGGTACTGACCTATGAAATCTAGATATTCGCTGGACGGCGCCAACTCTTCACCTCTGGAAAACTGAAGGGAGGTTCATCGCCTGGTCGATTAAGAATCCAACGATTCTCCCTACCATGTGAGTAACTTCGAGTATAGCCAGTTGGACAACCTCCGTCCAGTATGTGAGATTCCTTTCCCAAAACCTGCTTGAGCCTCATTCAGTTAAGATATAGTCTTCTATTTGATTCAGATAATGATGTCCGCTATCCCAGATAACTTTTGCCCCTAACTGCCAGCCAAGTAAGTTGTGGGACGCATCAATCGGAGATAATGATGGCAACCACCGACGCCAATTTGGCAACTCATGTCGAAACTCTGCGGCGTGAAATCGAACGACACGACCGCCTCTATCACGTCCTGGACTCTCCAGAAATATCGGATACCGGGTACGACCGGCTGATCCGCGAGCTGAGGCAGATCGAGGGTGACCATCCCGAGCTAGTCACTCCCGAGTCGCCGACTCAACGAGTCGGAGCACAGCCTGCCGACGGATTCCAGCAGGTGACGCATCGACTGCCTATGCTGAGTCTGGGCAACGCGTTTAACGATGATGAACTGTTGGCTTGGCACGCCCGTGTGTCGAATATACTGGAGCGCGACGACTTCGAGATGATGTGCGAACTCAAGTACGATGGCCTGGCAGTCGCGCTGACATACGAGAGAGGCAACCTGGTCCGAGGAGCGACCCGCGGCAATGGCAGCGTTGGGGAGGACGTGACGTCCAATCTGAGGACGATAAAGAGCATCCCGATGCGCCTCAACCCTGATTTGGCCCCAGAGTTGATCGAGGTGCGGGGCGAGGTCTATTTTCCGCGGTCCAAATTCGTTGCATTCAACATCCAACGCGAAGCCGAAGGTTTGCCCGTGTACGCCAACCCTCGCAACACCGCGGCAGGCTCATTGCGACAACTCGACCCCAGAATGACGGCGGAACGGCCGCTTGACATATTTGTGTACTCAATCGGCGCCTCAGTGGGATTGCCCGACATTAAATCGCAATCCGAAGGATTGGACTACTTGGATAGCTTGGGGTTCAGATCCAACGCCAACAATTTCCTGGCGAAATCTATATCCCAAGCCGCGAATTACTACCGCTCGTGGATCGAGAATGTCGAGTCGTTGGACTACGCTTGCGATGGTGTCGTAATCAAGGTCAACCGACTCGACTATCAGAACCACCTGGGAAATGTCGGTCGCGAGCCCCGATGGGCGATCGCTTACAAATTTCCTGCCATGCAGGAAGAAACTGTCCTTGAAAACATCAAATTTAATGTCGGGCGAACAGGACGCATAAATCCATACGCTATCCTGAAACCAGTCTTAATTGGTGGCGCAACCATCGAGCGAGCGACCCTACATAACGAAGATTACATTGTTGAAAAGGATTTACGTGTTGGCGACCGCATTGTGGTCGAACGGGCAGGTGAGGTCATCCCTCAAGTGGTGAAGGCTTTGCCTAAATATCGCGATGGCGAACCAGCTAAATTCAAGATGATCGAGGAGTGTCCTAGCTGTGAAAACAAGCTTGTACGTAGGGAAGGCGAAGCGGCCTCATTTTGCGTCAATAGCGCCTGCCCTGCTCAATTGGTGCGACTGATTGAGCATTTCGTCAGCAAGGGCGCTATGGATATCGAAGGGTTAGGAGTCAAACAAGGCGAGGCCCTTATAGACCAGGGTTTCATCAAGGACGTTGGCGACATATATCTGCTGAAAAATCACCGTGAAAACATCCTTGAAATGGAGCGCATGGCTGAAAAGAGCGTGACGAATCTTATTGCGGCCATCGAAAAGAGCAAGGAGCAACCGTTTATCCGGGTGTTGGTGTCCCTGGGAATCGATCTGGTGGGGACCGAAGTTGCCACTCTGCTGGCTCGGAATAAAGGGACGCTGGACGCTCTGAAATCTGCGGACGCCGATGAACTGTCCGCAATCCCTGGGATTGGCCCTAAGATCGCTCATAGCGTTGTCGATTTCTTCGCGGACGAAAGCAATGTGGCGGTCGTTGAAAAACTCAAGGACGCCGGATTGCAAATGGAGCAGACCATCGACGAATCCGCCAACCTAGAGCAGACCCTTGAAGGCAGGCGATTTGTTGTGACCGGACGCCTCCGGAACTTCAGCCGATCCGACATCGAATCGCGGATAAAGGAGTTGGGCGGCGCGGTCTCTGGCAGTGTCAGCAAGCGCACAGACTTCCTGGTTGTGGGCCAAGACGCGGGCTCGAAGCTGGTTGACGCCCACAACCTAGGCATCCGGGTATGGTCAGAAAAGAAATTCCAGATGATGGCCGGGTAATTTTGTCAGGGCTAATCTTTGAAGGCTGGAGCCACCTCGGTCAGGAAAGTGTCCAACTGCTTTTCCTGCTCGAACGACGCGAATCTGACGACAATAGTTTGAGCTCCCGCTTCCCGGTATCGGCGGATGCGCTCGATCGCAAGTTCCGGCGCTCCGAACGGGCCCCAGCGGTCGGCCCACATATTTATTCCGTAGTACATCTTGAGGAAACGGTCTGCCTCAGCCGTGGCAGCGTCAGAGTCCGACGTCAGGTTCACGGTCAAGTAGAAAACGCGTTCCATCGCGTCGTAATCTCGACCCAAAGCTTCTGCATGAAATTTCACCCGGTCATTGACCTGGGTGAACTCATCAGGGTAGTCAGATATGGATATAACGCCGTCCCCAAGCCTCGCGGCGCGTTCAAACTGACTGTCGCGGTTCGCCCTCCAGTGGGAAGCGATAAGCACTCTGGTGCCGCCTTCGTTTGGAGACACGGGGGCGATCGCGACATCCTCCATTTGGAAGTGTCGACCGTTATGGGTGACGCGTTCGCCACTCGTGAGACGCTTGAGCAGATGGACAACTTCCTCGAATCTCGAAGCTCGTGAGGATGGATCAACGCCCGCGTTTTTCCATTCCTGGCGTTGCGCGTCATTGAAGGCGCCCCCAACGCCCATGCCCAAAACGAGCCTGCCCTCGGAAATCAGATCGACGGTCGCCGCCGCGTGAGACAGCAAAACCGGATGCCTCAGCGCTCCTAGCATGACCCCGGTCCCAAGCCTGACTCTGCGCGTTCTCGCGGCCACAGCGGCCAGCACGGTCAGTGGCTCAAGCCTAGGCTTTGCTGTAAGGCTGTCGCCGACCCAAACGGATTCGACGCCTGCCTGTTCTGCTGTTTCGGCCATATCCAAGATTTTGTCGATATTCTTAGGCTGGCCGCCCTGCATCAGCAGGCCTCGTGTTGGCAGTAGAATTCCGAAATTCAATTGCAGTTCTTGTCTCCTGGTCGTAATATGCGCTCGAACACGCCCGGAGCAATTCGTCGAAGTTCGGCGAGATCACCTGAGGTGTCGAGGTCCAAACCGAACCCCTGAGTCTCCACGATGGCGAAAGGCAGGCCCCCTTGTTCGGCGGACGTTGTGTGTCTGTAAAAACTGTCCGTGCCCAATTGTATCCGAAATGGGCTTTGGGCAGGAACTACCAGTCCATTGGTTCCGCCGTCGCCAACCGCTGGACAGATGGTTAACAGGCTTCCAAACTTTGAACTGCCGAGAGCCTGTTCCACGTCGGCAGTAGTCAACAGCGGCAGGTCCCCAGGTATATACATCGACGCCGCGCCGTTTGAAGAATTTATCTGAACCTGCGCGGACAACTCTCCATTCAAGCCCCTGCCTTTGTCTGGCCGCCAATTCGAGTTACCCGCCTCCGCAATTACACGGATCTCAGAATCCCCTCCAACAACGACAACATCGATTAGGGATGACGAAGTTGCGGCATGTAGTACGATTTTCAGCATGTTCCAAGTTAAGGTTGCACGCTGGTCCGAGTCGAGCGAAGGTGCCAGCCTGGTTTTTGCTTGGGCCGCTGGTTTCATCGGAATGATTCCAATGGTTCGATCAGCTCGGACGCTACCGGAGGGCAAAATCCAGAACCTTTCGGGCGAGAGCCATCTTGTCTTCTTTCGAGGTCATGATCGTGTTGCAAACTAGAACGTCCATCCCCAACGAGTCGATCTCATTAGCCCGATCGGCGTCGATGTTGTCGATCACAAAAGCGTCACAGAGTCCAATGTACTGTTTCGCCACATCGACACATGACGGCTCGACGCCAAACTCTGCCATTAGTTTCGCGGCTGGACCTTTGACAGCTGCGCCGCCAATTATCGGGCTGACAGCAATCCGTTTGCCGGGGAATCCCGCGATTCGTTCGCGAATTCCAGTGACTTCCAAGATTGGAGCGACGCTCAGATATGGGTTCGATGGGCAGAACACAATGATTTTAGATTCGCTCAGCGCCCTTCCGAATCCTGGAGAAGGTCTGGCGCCGCCATTAGTATCAAAACGGATGGCCGTGGCTTTCGGTTCGCTCCTGTGCTTCACGAAGTAATCCTGGAAGGCCAGTGAGCCAATCTCCGTATCCACGATGGTTCTGAATGAGTCGTCTGTCATCGGCACGATGGCGTGTTCGACGCCTAGTGCGGCGGCGAGTTTTGATGTAACTTCAGAGAGAGATTCTCCGTTGTTCAACAGATTCGTTCGGCGTATGTGGGTCGCTAGGTCCTTGTCTCCTAGGCCGAACCAAGTGTCTTCGCCGTAGGCGGTCAACCGTTCTAGCATATTGAATGTCTCGCCTGTGATCCCCCAGCCTGTTTCCGGGTTGGCGATGCCGGCTAGCGTGTACATGACGGTATCCAGATCCGGTGAAACATGCAGCCCATAGAAAATTTCGTCGTCGCCTGTGTTCACGACAACCGTCAGTTGATCGGGATCAAGGATTTTGGCGAGTCCCAACGCCAGTTTGGCTCCTCCGACGCCCCCCGCAAGCGCCAACGCGTGCGTGTCATATCCTGGCATGATGTCCTTTGCATTTCGGCATTGTGAATTTCTGCCCTATGTTAAAATCGTCCAACGACTCCTCGAGTTAACGGTTGGAGACTTCAAATTTACATCTCCAGATTAAGCCTGGTCAACTTCAGAAGTTACGAAAACCTTTCTCTAGAGTTTCCGGAAGGCTTGATTCTGCTCGAAGGCGCCAACGGCCAGGGCAAAAGCAATCTATTGGAAGCCGCCTACCTGCTCGCCATCGCGAAGTCTAATCGGGCGTCGATGGACCGCGAGATGGTGCGCAGTGAGGCACGCATCGGCCCTCAACCTCACGCTCAGATTCTGGCACATCTGACCCTTGCTGATGGTGATGTCAGGCTTCAGGTGGACTTTTCGCCCTCTGGCAATTCGGGCAATCCTCATTCCGAGGCCGAAACGGCAACCTCGGAGGCTGCCGTTTTTCACAAATCATTCCGGGTCAACGGAGTTGGAAGGAGAGCGTCCAGCGTTGTTGGCGTTCTGAACGCTGTGATGTTCGGCGCCGAAGACCTTGAATTGGTCTATGGAACGCCTTCAATCCGTCGACGTTACCTAGACATTTTGATCTCACAGCTAGATGACCGATACTTGCGGAGTCTTCAACGCTATCACAAAATCCTGGCCCAACGAAATCATCTGCTGAAGCGAATCCGCCATCGTTCGGCATCTCCTGATGAGCTGCAATTCTGGGACGTAGAACTGATTGCAGAAGCCTCATTTATTATTGAACAGAGAGCCAAAACCCTGGCGAGCCTGAACGACATCGTCGCTCCCCTGCACTCGGAACTCGCGGGCGCCGATGACATGCTGGAATTGGTGTACCGGCCGAGCATCGACATCCCTCAAGAAGTTACGGTCGATGTCGCCGCCGAAATCCTGACCGAAGGTTTGGCTGATGAACGGAGTCGAGAAATAGCCCAAGGGTTCACTATTTTAGGTCCACACCGAGATGACGTTGAACCTCAGATCGCCGGCATGCAAGCCAGCGCGTATGCTTCAAGAGGGCAGGTCAGGACTGTTGTGCTCGCAATGAAGTTGGCTGAGGCAGAACACCTTAAACGCCGTCGGGGTCAGGAACCAGTGCTGTTGTTAGACGATGTCCTTTCCGAGCTGGATTCGGGCCGTCGGAATTTGGTTCTAGACAAAGCGGCGACTTACCAGCAGTGTTTTATCACTACCGCAGAGCCTGATATCATCAGGCCCGAGCGGCTTTCTCAGATGCACCGATTCGACGTTAAATTGGGATCAGTCAAGGCGATTTCGATAACCGACTGATAACCCAGGGAGTAGAAATTCCATGAACGCCGCAGATCACAACCTGAATCTGGAACAAGCCGCCCAACGAATTGCGAGGTCGCGATATGTCGTCGCTCTGGTCGGGGCCGGACTGTCTGTGGAGAGCGGAGTTCCGACATTCCGAGGCCCAGGCGGCTTGTGGACCAAACTCGGTGAACCCACGATGAATGGGTACGAAGATTTCCTTCGAGACCCGGCGGCATGGTGGAATGAACAGCAGTCCCAACAGCATAATCCTGACCGCGCCCACTTCCGAGAAGCAATCGAACGAGCCAAGCCAAACCCTGGTCACTTCGCATTGGCCGACCTCGAAAAAATGGGAATCTTGAAGATGACCATTACTCAGAACGTTGACAATTTGCATGCCCAGGTCGGCCAGGAAAAACTCGCTGAAATCCACGGCAACCGCACCAAAATGAGGTGCATTACCTGCGAGCGAAAGTGGCATCGCGACCACTTTGAAGGCGAATCCTATCCACTCACATGCCCTGAATGTGGAGGGCTGGTGAAGGGCGACACAGTAATGTTCGGAGAGCCAATACCTCGAAGCGTGTTAGAGACCTGTTTTTACCACACCGAGTTGAGCGATTGCATGATTGCCATCGGCACTTCCGCCACGGTTTATCCTGCCGCGAGTTTCCCGTCATTGGTGCAGGGCAACGGAGGAATATTCATTGAGGCCAACCCAAATCCCACACCTCTATCCAACTCTGCCGATCTGATTGTGCGAGGCTCCACGGGCGAAACCTTGCCAAAATTGGTAGATCGCATACGCGCATTATCGCAATGACCAAAGCAATCTCTGACAGTTGAATTGCTCCAGCAAGATTTGGTCTTAGCGCGTTTCATCGTTTAACCAATAAGCGAGCGCCGATTAAAATATCAGGAGCCGAATATTGTCAACGTGGAAAGAATTTTAAGAAATGGCTGAGTCGTTGGCCCAACTAGGCCGAGAGCGTCTGGACGGCAAAATTTGCTACCTGGCAACCACACAGCCTACGGGAGCCCCAAGAGTCCATGCAGTGACGCCGATAATTGGCTGCGACGATCTCTATGTCTTCATGGAGCCGACCTCTCCCAAGAGCCGAGACCTCAACGCCGACAAACCTTACGCTCTGCACTCCTCTGTTAGGACCAACACTGGCGAAGGCGGCGAATTTCTGGTGGACGTCGACGCATTGGAAACCGACAGCGCAGATGAGCGCCAACTCGTGATCGAAGCGTCAAGCTACGAGATCAAAGAGCGGTATGTGCTGTTCCGCTTGGATGTGGGACGAGTCGTGTTCACCCAGTACGAGGACGATGGCCCTCAACGAGAACGCTGACGGTCGATGACCAAATAGCCGTCCGCGATTCAGGACACCGCTGCCAGCAGTCGATCCACGAAACCATTGAAGTGGTCTCCGCCGACCCATCGCAGCACGACTACCAGGTTTAGCGAAGGCACAACCCAGATGCGATTGGTCCCCGCTCCCGAGTGGAAAAAGCTGTCCGCGGGCGCATTTGGCATGAGCTTGTGGTCGGTGTTCAGGGTCCAGTTCATGAAGCCGTAATTCGGATTCAGCTTGCCGGGCGTCCTGGCCATCTTAACCCAATCTTCTGAAATGATCTGGTTCCCCGCCCAATTTCCCCTGGCAAGACTCAACATCCCGAACCTCGCTTGATCCCTGGCGCTGATCCACATTCCGCCGCCCCAATGCCCCCCGCCGCTCACCGACTGGATTCGTTGGCCGGCAATCATCACCCATGAGTTGCGATACCCATTCCAACGCCAGGTGTCCGAAGCACCGATGGGGTCCATAACCTGCTCTTTTAAGACCTCTGGAAGCGGGCGTTTCCATACCCTGAGAAGCGCCAAAGCCAGTCGGTTCACGCGGGCGTCACTATATTCGTACACAGTCCCAGGCTCGGCCGGCGGGCGCAGAATGTCGTTCGGATTGGAAGCCGAGTAGTGCTTGCCCCAAATGGAACCGTCCCATTCGTTGATCTGTCTCAGCATCATGTCCCAGGTGATCTTGCGATTGTGGTCAGAGTCGAATCCGCCATCATCAACATAATCCGCGACCGGATCGTGAACGTCCTTGATAAGCCCTTGGTCCCATGCCAGCCCAGCGACAGTAGACAGAAAACTTTTGGTGACGCTGAATGTCATATCCACGCGATGAGGCTCGCCCCACTCCGCAACAAGAAGCCCATTCCGGAGCACAACGCCTGTGACCGGTCCTCTAGTCTTGGTCGGGCCAATTATCAAACCGTCGTCATATCTCTTGGCGCCGTGAGATCGCGCGAGGTGGCCGCCAAGATCGGGAGGATAGCCCTCGTGGGCGGGATCTTGAGAGTAGGTTATTGCTTCTCTAAGTTTCGCCGGATCAATGCCTGCTTCGTCAGGTTCCAGCGATGACCAGTCGTCACCAGCTTGCGGAAAAGTCAAATCTCCTGTCGATGAAATCTTTGTCTCTTGCATGCTTTGCCTCTTCAGTGCGCTTTGTGACGATTTGCTGACCTGTTGATGACCCTATCGATTCGATCCGATTCTACCACGTCGCGAAACGCTGTGGCGTAACCTGAAACTACGAATGTTGACGCCTCGATTGCGCTGATAATACACTCGGCGAAACTTATCGGGTTTTATTGTTCAGTTAGATTCAGGAGACGAAATTGAGAGAAAATCGAGTGAAAAAACTCATGAGGGAAGGCAAGTTGGCCCTCGGAACGTATGTCAGCTTCTCCGACCCGCAGATTGTTGAGATCATTGGGCTAGCCGGGTTCGACGCAGCGTTCATCGACATGGAGCATACCGCGTTCGATCTGCCTTTGATTCAACAGATGATCGTGGCTGCTGACCTCGTGGGCATCACCCCGATGGTGAGAGTGGCGGACACCGATCCCGGTTTCATCCTTCGCTTGTTGGACATGGGAGCGCAGGGCATCATTATTCCTCACGTTGACGGCATCGAAGGCGCGAAGAAGGCCGTCAAGGCGGTGCGTTACGCACCGCTTGGGGAGCGAGGCGGCGCCGGCGGAAGTCGTGCGGCTCGATTCGGAACCGTTAGCTGGGCGGACCATGTTCGGACATCGAACGATGAAATCTTGTTGTCAGTTATGACCGAAGACGCCAAGGGCATCGCGGACGTCCCTGAAATAGCGGCGTTGGAGGGCATTGATCTTGTGGCCCTGGGACCCACTGACCTATCGCAAACTCTGGGCGTCACCGAGCCAACTGACCCTCGTTTGAGGGCAGAGGTCGAAAAAATCGCCGCTCAGGTCAAAGAGGCGGGCAATGCCAAGCTCCAGATACCGATGAACCATCCAGCGTTCCCACTAGCGGCTCAGGAAATGCTCGACCTGGGCGTTGGGTACACTCACGTCGCGCCACCACCTCCGGCGATCCTGATACGCGAGATGCGAAACGCCGTGCGCGGCATCCATGAGGCAGTGGGGCGTGATAGCTGATCGGCGGAATTTATCGGACCTCGGATGGTTTTCGGAAGATAGCCACGTTGGCTGTCGGAAAGTCGACTTCCATGTGGAGTGAATCAGATACCCACTCCAACGTGCGCCGCGAGTAATAGGCGATGTGAGTCGGGTCACGATTGTAATGCCAGTTCGGAAATTGCGACCAATCCGCCGACATGCTGGTCATCACTCCGAGTATCCCCCCAGCCTTCAGAAGCGAATGAAGTTGCTTGAACTCGGTTCCGGGCGACGAGAAGTGTTCTGCTGTTTCTGTGCAGGTTATAAAATCGAATCGCGATTCCAAAACCGACTGGTCGGGTGCAAAGTACGGATCATAAGGTAGGATGTCGAATCCGTCCTCCGTAGCCATATGCACCAGAGCGGGCCCGGGGCCGGACCCGAAATCGAGGCCTTGAGCTCCACTCGATAACTCAGCGCGCACAACGTTCCAGAGCCTGCTCAGAAATTTCCTGTATTCAGGGTCGGCGGGATCGTTGTTGTGGAGAAGATAGCGTGCCTTCTCGGCGTCGTGATCGAGATGGTATCGCACAGGAACGTGGACGAGGTCGCACACTGAACACAGGAAGAATTCTCTGCTGCCCAGCCGTTCAGAGCTTGTATGTATGCGGCGAACATCCCAAGAATGGCACAGTGGGCATTGTGACGCCATATTCGCGCTCCAATATGATGGGCGTTAAAAAACGTCTAGCGTGAATCGAGCGCCTTCGGGCGTGTCTTTGTAGTCCAGGATAGACTCATCGAGTTGCGGCAACATCTGTTCTTGAAGCAATAGTATCTTCGTGCCTCTGAGCGCGACGGCGTGGTCTTCGGCTTTCTCGTGATCAATCACGATGCCGAAATCGCCCGGGCCGGGCCAAGTCGGCTGGACCGCGAGCCGTAGGCACCTGCCCGCCTCGATGCTCCGTGACTCGACGATTCGTTTCAATTCCTCTTTGGCGCTATCAGTGACGGTGAACACGCTTAATTCCCGGTTCTGGTCATTTGCTTGCAGACCAGATCGTTTGGTAATTATCGCCACTGATTGCCGCAACCAACTCTTGCCGCTCTAATCGGCGCAACTCAGTCAACGCCGCGTCACAGGCTTGAATCGCCTTCGGGTCTCCAGACTCTTCAATCCTTTTGACTATCTTTTCCCAAACTCCTAGGTTGACAAGGCTGTCGACATAGCGCTGCCATGGAATCAGCGTGAGATTCTGGAGACGCGGAAATCCTGGGCGCAGTTTACGGATGGAACGCACACGGTCTTGAGGTGAACTGGCCATAGGCATCAATCGCACCATCGGGCCTTCATCTGTGTTCGAGCGCGTGTCGATTATGAGCGCCCTGCGGAACGACGGAAAGAAAATCGACATTACCTCTGCTTCTTGAACGTTCCGAAGCACTTCGTCAATCTCGAAAAGGAAATTGCCTTCCATAACACCACACCCCCAAATAAGGCCTCTAAATTCCGACACGGACTCAGCGATTCAACTCACATTATAAGGCCAAATTCAACCATGTGTGGTGAATTTGGCGGAATGCCTACGAGTTTATGAGTTCACTGACCGTCTCAATGAACGCGGGCAGCACTTTGTTCCAGTCGCCGACGACACCATAGGAACACGATTTGAATATATTGGCGTCTTGATCACGGTTGATGGCCACAACGTGTTTAGCGCCCGAGCAACCGGCCATATGCTGGCTGGCGCCGGATATAGCAACAGTGATGTAAAGATCAGGTGTTATCGTTTTCCCAGTCAGGCCCACCTGGTAGCTGTGATCGAGCCATCCTGCGTCGCACGCTGCCCTGGATGCGCCCATAGCGCCACCGAGCATTGACGCGAGGCCTGCCAATGTTTCAAATGGTTCCTCTCCGCCCAATCCTCTGCCGCCGCTGACGACGATCGTGGCGTCTTCTAGCCTGACACCTTCGGAAGCCTGAGTGACGGTATCGACGCGCCTGGACTTGATTACACTGGATTCAAGCTCCACGCCCAGCGCCTGAGTTTCGCCCGTCCTGCTAGTATCTGGTTCCGGGGCCTCGGTGGTCTTTGGGCGAACCACTGCGATCTGGATGCCGTCGCCTTGGAATGTAACCTTGGCCATCGCATTTCCGCCGTAAACGGGTCGGAGGGCGGACACCCGACCGGTGGGCTCATCGACCGAAAGTTCGACGCAATCCTGAGCAACTCCAACACCCATTCGGAATGCCAGTCTGGGGCCGAGGTCGCGCCCCAGTTCAGTCTTACCAATTAACACCACCGACGGTGATGTCTGTTGGACTGCTTGCTCGAATGCAGAAAGGTATGCGTCAATCTGACCGTCAGCCAGAAGTGGATCGGCAACCGTGTACACTTTGTCCGCTCCCGCTGCGATGGCGTCCCCTGCGAAGCTATCTGGCGTCCCGCCGAGCAACGCTACCGCGACTTCATCTCCGCTGGTTGCGGCCAAAGCTTGACCGACCGTCGCAAGCTCGCCGGTTATCGAGCCC
>Ga0207991_1001191_pt1 | contig 16273 bp, 16 predicted proteins | sample ETN07SmetaG_FD_185786 | JGI IMG/M metagenome (GOLD analysis project Ga0207991, IMG submission 185786) | Marine microbial and viral communities from oxygen minimum zone, Eastern Pacific Ocean - ETNP2014F14-07SV275 (SPAdes) (version 2) | ecosystem: Environmental > Aquatic > Marine > Oceanic ... | reverse complement strand
CGCCGGCTGGCTTGATGCGCATGGGTTCGACCATCTCGATGTGTATCTGGGTTCGATGGGGGCCTGGAAAGCCGCGTCTTAGCGGGCTAGTCTCATGGGTGCTGCGTAGCCAACGGTTGGGAAACTGGTCCGAGAGCCGATCCCGAAATATCTTTTCACGCTTGCTCTTCGCGTTGGCTAGAACTTTTCTCGCGCGCACTTAACGCTTAGTCCACAACTTCCGCTTTCCACGGTAGCGGGAATTAACCGGAATGTCGGCAGTCGGTCCAAAAGCTGCCATTGTGGGGACCCTTGTTGAATGACTGGAATTGGGCCGATAGCGGACTGTCCGGTATGGGAGATGATATCCAGCAAAGCGGACGGCATCTGTCGAGCTGCATTTGCTCTCGAGAGCGTGCCAAGTCGACAGCGGATGCTGCGCCTATTGCCAGAATCAATGGGCGGCGAACGAACTGCTATCTTCTCTGGAAAGCCGTTCTCTCGTTTCTAAGCTCGAACTTGCATTCGGCTCCGCAACGGCGGCACCGATCAAGATCAGAGCAGGCCCATCGCTGAGAGCGGTCTTCGCTGCGATGGGCAGGAGGTCCAAGCGAGTTCGGAACTGCGAGCCTTTCGGTAAGCTCGCGTTCTCGACCAACGCCACCGGCGTGTCGGCTGCCAGGCCCGCGGCAATCAGTCCCGCCGACACGTACGGCGCTGCAGCCTTGCCCATGTAGACGGCCAGCGTGGCCTGCGGATCGGCAAGCGCTGCCCAGTCGATTTCGGGCACTTCGCCCCGTTTCGTGTGCGCCGTGACGAAGGTCAGCCGCCGCGCCGTGCCCCGCAGCGTGAGCGACAGGCCGAGATCGGCTGCTGCGGCGCTGGCGGCAGTGATGCCGGGACAGATATGGACCGGAACGCCCGCCGCATGGCAAGCGTCCAGTTCCTCGGTGCAACGTCCGAAGATCGACGGATCGCCGCCTTTGAGCCGCACCACGCGCTTGCCGACGAGAGCTGCCTCAACGATCAGAGCATCGATCGTGCGCTGGTCCTTCGAGTGACGCCCCGAGCGTTTTCCGACCGATACGAGTTCGACGGAAGGCGGGACAAGCGCGAGGACTCCCGGGCCAACCAGCGCATCGTGAAAGACGATGTCGGCGGCGGCGATAAGACGCTCTGCCTTGCGCGTGAGAAGGTCCGGATCGCCGGGCCCCGCACCCACCAGCCAGACCGCCCCTCTTGCGAATGCCGCGTTCATGCCGCGCGCCCCACCCGGGGCATCACGGCTTCGCGCAGCAGATAGAGCCGCCCGGCATCCACCTTGAGAGGAATGGTCGGCGTGCAACCTTCATCGTCGCCCAGCGCCTTTCCACTCTCTAGCGAGATCTTCCAGTTGTGCAGCGGGCACGACACGCTGTCGCCGTGGACGATGCCTTGGCTAAGCGGCCCTTGTTTGTGCGGACACTTGTTGACCAGCGCATAGAATTCGCCGCCGATCGTATGGAAGACGGCGATTTCCTCGCCGCCATCCACCGGCAGGGTCGCCGCCATGCCGGGATCGATCTGTGCTGTCGGCCCGATGTCGAGCCAGTCCGATTGCGAAACGCTCATCATGCAGTCTCCAGCAGGGGCGGGACGATGGACAGGTGGCTGTGCAACTTGGCGTTCTGGCCTTTGGCGCGCCGCTCCCACGGATCGACCTGCCAGTGCGATTGCGAGAAGCGGAAGCGGGCCGCGAGGGTTGGCACGGCGTCCGGATCGTCGAACAGTTGAGCCTTGATCCAGTCGAGCCCTTTGCGCTCCAGCCACGGGGCGGTGCGTTCCAGATAGTGCCCGTCCTCGCGGTAAAGCTGGATGAAGGCGAGGCAGATTTCCATCGCCTCCTCCTCGGTCTCGACCTTGCAGAGAAGGTCGGTGGCGCGCACCTTGATCCCGCCGTTCCCGCCGACATGCAGTTCGTAGCCGCTATCGACGCAGACCACGCCGAAATCCTTGATTGTCGCTTCGGCACAGTTCCTCGGGCAGCCGCTGACGGCCATCTTGAACTTGTGCGGCATGTAGCTGCCCCAAGTCGCCTGCTCCAGCTTGATGCCCAGCCCGGTCGAATCCTGCGTCCCGAAGCGACACCATTCACTGCCCACGCAGGTCTTCACCGTGCGCAGCGCCTTGCCGTAGGCGTGGCCCGAAACCATGCCGGCAGCGTTGAGATCGGCCCAGACGGCGGGCAGATCCTCTTTCCTGATCCCGAAAATGTCGAGCCGCTGGCCGCCAGTGACCTTGACCATGGGCGCATCGTATTTTTCGACCACGTCGGCGATCGCACGCAATTCCTTCGGATTGGTGATGCCACCGAAGAATCGCGGCACGACTGAATAGGTGCCGTCCTTCTGGATGTTGGCGTGCAGCCGCTCGTTGACGAAGCGGCTCTTCTCGTCGTCCTTGTATTCGCCCGGCCAGGCACACAGGAGGTAGTAATTGAGCGCCGGGCGGCAGCTGGAGCAGCCGTCGGGCGTCGTCCAGTGCAGTTCCTGCATCACCTGCGGGATCAGCTTCAGCTCTTTTTCCACAATCAGGCGGCGGACATCGTCGTGGTTGAAGCTGGTGCATTTGCACAGGGTCTTCGGGCCGCTCTCGACCTCGCCGCCGAGCGTCAGGGCAAGCAGGCTTTCGACCAGATTGGTGCAGCTGCCGCAGCTGGCCGAAGCCTTGCATTGGCTGCGGACTGCATCGAGGCTGTGCGCGCCGTCAGTGACGATGCAGGAGACAACCTGCCCCTTGCTGACACCGTTGCATCCGCAGATTTCCGCATCGTCAGATAGGGCGGCGACGGCGGCGTTAGGGTCCGCCAGCGCACCGCCGGACGCAAATGTCTGGCCGAAGATCAGCGCCTCGCGGATATCCGAGACATCCTCCTCTCGCTTCAGCAGGTCGAAATACCAGTTGCCGTCGGCTGTATCGCCATAGAGGACGGCGCCGACGAGCCTGTCGTCCTTCACCACGAGGCGTTTGTAGATGCCGCGGCTCGCATCGCGCATGACGATGTCTTCGCAACCCTCGCCGCCGGCAAAGTCGCCAGCGGAGAACAAGTCGATACCGCTGACCTTGAGCTTGGTCGAGGTGACCGAGCCGAGATAGCCGGTGGGCAGATCGGTCAGGTAGTCGGCCAGCGCACGGCACATTTCCCACAAGGGCGCGACGAGCCCGTAGCAAGCCCCGCGATGCTGCACGCATTCCCCCACCGCCAGAACGTCGGGATCGGACGTGACCATGTGATCGTCCACCAGAATGCCGCGCTCGGTATCGAGTCCCGCCTTTGCGGCCAGACCGGTCGAGGGTCGGATACCGGCGGCCATGACGACGATGTCCGCCTTAATCCGCGTGCCGTCTTCCAGGTCCACGCCGACTACCTTGCCTTCGACGCCGTGGATGGCCTTCGTGTTCGCGCTGGTGATGATGGTCTGGCCGCGGCTTTCCAGCTCCTGGCGCAGCAGGAAACCTGCCGCCTCGTCCAGCTGGCGCTCCATCAACGTCGACATCAGGTGGATGACCGTGACGTTCATGCCGCGCAGGGATAGCCCGTGGGCCGCCTCCAACCCCAGTAATCCGCCACCGATGACCACCGCATCGCCGCCCTTGTCGGCCGCGGCGACCATCGTTTCGACATCGTCCAGATCGCGGAAGGATACCACGCCATCCAGATCGGCACCCGGCACCGGGATGATGAACGGATCGGATCCGGTCGCGATAAGCAGGCGATCATAGGGTTCGACGCGACCCGAGCGGCTGACCACGGTTTTGGCCTCGCGGTCGATATGGTCGACCGGGTCGCCCAATATCAGCGTGATGGCATTGTCATCGTACCAGTCCTGACCGTTGATGACGATCTCGTCGAAGGACTTCTCGCCTGCCAGCACGGGAGAGAGCATGATGCGGTTGTAATTGACCCGCGGTTCGGCGCCGAAGATGGTGATAGCGAAGCGACCCGCATCGCGGGCCAGCACTTCTTCGACTGCGCGGCACCCGGCCATGCCGTTGCCGATCACGACCAGTCTTTCCCTAGCGCCAATGGGCGGTTCGAATGATGTCGGGGCGTTCATTTCGCCTGTCCTTCGCTTGCCAAGAACGCACGCAAAAAAGCCGCCGGTCCGGAAGGGGACAGGCGGCGCCGTTGCCACGCTTGTGTGAAAATCATCGGTAAGCCGGAAGCTGCTTTGCCCTTCGTTGGACAAGCCATCGGCTCCAGCACCTTGTATCAGATTCGGTCGTCCGGCGGCAAGCCCCTTTCGCATTGCAACATGAGGTTGCCGCCGTCCGCCTGCGACCATTAGAAACTCTTATAGGGCAGGAATTTGCCGCTCATGACCACCTGGACACGGTCACCCTTTTCGTGCTCGACGCGCTCGACCGCCATGTCGAAATCGATGGCGCTCATGATCCCGTCGCCGAACTTCTCCTGCACCACCTCCTTGAACGCCTCGCCGAACACGCCCGTGATCTCGTGCCAGCGGTAGATGCACGGGTCGGTCGGTACGGTCTTCTCGAACTGCTTGGTGGGATATTCGGCCAAGACCACTGCCGCCTCGTCCGGCAGTCCAAGAAGGTCGACCACCTTGCGCGACGCCTCTTCGGAAAGGCTGTTCATCCCGAGGCAGGCCGAGGTGACAAAAATTTCGCTGCCCCCGGCGGCCGCGGCAATCTCGGACCAGCTAATCTTCTTTTCCCGCTTGGCGGCGCGGATCAGGGTGGTGACGTCGGACTTGGTCATCATGATGGATCTCCTTTAGATCAGGTGAAACGAGAGCGCGGCGACCAGCGCAGCGGCCAGCGCCAGCGCCGTTGTGCGCCAGAAGCCGGCCGAACCACGCGCAAGCAAGGGTGCGGACGAGACCGGCGGCAGCGAAGGATTGGGATTGGCAAGATCCTGCACCAGCTCGGCAGGTGTCGCGTATCGCTGGCGCGGATCGACGGCGAGCGCCTTGGCTAGCGCGCCATCGAACCAGGGGGGAATGTCGGGATTGCGCTCCGACGCCGGCATGTAAGCGAGCTTCTTCTGGGCGGCAGGAGTGCGTGCAGCGGACACGCGCGGTCCGTAGGGCAGGTCGCCGGTCGCCATCTGGTAGGCAATGACGCCGAGCGAAAAGACATCGCTGGCAGGACTTGCGGGCTGGCCCAGAAAGACTTCGGGCGCGCTGTATTGCATGGTCCCGGCGAATGCCGCGTCCTCGAAGGCGCGCGGGGCCAGCTCGTCGAGACCTGCAACCTGCGCCGATCCGAAATCGATGATGGTCGCATGGCCATCCGTGTCCACCATCACGTTATGCGGGCGCAGGTCGCGGTGCAGCACGCCGCGCCGGTGCATAGCTTCCAGTCCCATTGACAGCTGGCGCACCACTTGCCGAACGTGCTGAAGGTCGAACGGCGAATGCTCAGCGATATGGCGATGCAGGCTCGTGCCCTCCGCCAACGCCATTACGCAATAAGCATGGCTGCGCCGGCCGCTCGCCGGGCCAGCTGCCAACAGGTTCGGGTGCGAAAGACGGCGCGCAACCCATTCCTCGAGCAGGAGTGCGGCCATCGCCTCGGGATCACCCGCTCGCTCGCTGGAAAGCACCTTGAGCGCGAAGTCGGCTTGCGTTGTTTCGTCACGAACGCGATAGACGTGGCTGCGACTGCCTGCATGCAGACGTTCGATCACCCGGTAGCCATCGAAGCTCTGGCCTTCATGGAGCACCGGTGCAGGCGGCAGCTTCAGTTCGAGGCCGAGCAGGTCTTCCACTTCGCCAGCGGGCAGGCTTTCGACGCGGACGACCTGCACCGTCAGATTGTCTACGCTACCCGCAGTCAATGCCAGACGGGCGATCTCGTTCGCAGCATCATCCAGCGTTGCGGCGGCTTGCACGACATCGACCAGCGCGCGCTCGGGCACGCACTCGTGAACGCCGTCGGTCGTCAGCAGAAAAACGTCGCCGGGCGCGGCGTGGACCTGCGCGTAGTCGACCGCCAGCGACTGGTTCGCGCCCATCGCGCGGCCGAGATAGCTTCGCCCACCGCCCAGTTCGACCCGGTGCGCACTGGTTAGAACCTCAAGGCGATCCCCCACGATGCGAGCAACCTGGCTGTCGCCAACGTGAAAGATGTGCGCGACCCGGGATTTCAGGACCAAAGCGCTCAGCGTGCAGATCAGCCTGGCGCGTTCGCGATCCTCGCCTTCTTCGCGGGGGCGCACGGCGGCATTCTGGGCGTGCATCCAGCTGTTGGCGGCGGTTATGACAGTCTCGCCCGACCGGCGCACGGACCAGCCATCGGGTGTGCAGTAGTAATCGGTGAGGAAGCCTTTGCAGGCGATCTCCGCCGCTTCGGCCCCGCGAATGCTGGTGCTGATCCCGTCGGCGATGCAGCAGGCAATGCCCTTGAGTTCGAGCTCCGGCCCGTCCGGCTGGAGCGAGCCATAAAAATCCTGGTTCTCCGCCTTTCGCCCGGCGGAAGAATACTGGCCCAGCGCGATGGCGAGGCGCGGCCTGTCGCCGTGCCCCGCCACGCTGGTGACCGGGATCGCCTCAGGCGGCAATCTTCAGGTCCGCCTTGCGGCTCTTGGAGGTGCGGTAGTGTGTCGAATAGAGCATCATGCCGGTGAAGGTCAGTCCACCGACAAGATTGCCGAGAACGACCGGAATCTCGTTCCACACCAGATAATCGCCGATGCTGAACGCACCGCCCATCATCAGGCCCGAAGGGAACAGGAACATGTTCACGATCGAGTGTTCGAAGACCATGTAGAAGAACAGCATGATCGGCATCCACATGGCGATGACCTTGCCGCTGACGGTGCTGGACATCGTCGCGCCGACCACGCCGGTGGACACCATCCAGTTGCACAGCATCGCGCGCACGAAGACGGTGACGAAACCGGCCACGCCGTATTCGGCATAGCCCACCGTCCGGGCTTCACCCATGGTGGCGAAGACCAGCCCGACCGGGTTGGTTTCCTCTGCGGCGAAACCGTAGGTCCAGTATACGGCCATCATGATGGCCGTGGTCAGCGCACCGGCAAAATTGCCGATGAAGACCAGGCCCCAGTTGCGGAAGACCCCGCTCCATTTGCATCCTGGCCGTTTATCCCAAACGGCGAGGGGACACAGGACGAAGACACCTGTCAGCAGATCGTAGCCGAGCAAGTATAGCAGGCAGAAGCCAACGGGAAACAGGATCGCGCCGGCCAGCGGCTGGCCCGTCTGCACGTTGATCGTCACGGCAAAGGCCGCGGCAAGAGCTAGAGTCGCCCCCGCCATGAAAGCGCGGATCAGCGTGTCCTTGGTGGACATCATGATCTTCGCTTCGCCCGCGTCGATCAGCTTTGGTACGAATTCACTTGGTGCAAGATAGGACATGACAAGAACCCTCCTTCGTCAGAAATTGATTTCGGCCTGGAGCCAGAATTTCTCGGTATCGACCGCGAACGCATCGGCCCGGTAATTCGCGTATTTCACCAGCAACGAGACCGGCCCGGCCTTGAAACCGAGCGAAGCATCCCATTCGGAACCGAGGTCCAGGTTGCCGAAGTCGCTGTCGAACTGGTGGTAGGTGACATTCGCATTGAGGCCGGGCAGCAGGCGGATTCCGCCAAAGCTGCGCCCAACGGTCACGTAGTAATCGCGCACGCCGAAAGCGGGTGTCGTCAGGAAAACATCGGCCCAGCCATTGAAGGCATGAAGCGTCGCCATCGGCGTCTGGAACGCGGCGATGCCATCGTCGCTGCCCAGCTCTTCGTAGCCGGCGGTAAGACCGAATCCCGCCACCGTGGCTCCAAGCTTGGCGCTATAGTAGGACGCGGAATAATCGATCGGATTGGCACCGTAATCCGACTGGGTGGCAACACTGGCCTCCGCGTTCAGAGCAAAAAGGCCTGGTAGGTCGATTGTCGCTGCCGCGCGCAGGCCATAGGTCTGGCTGGAGAATGCCAGGCGATCGTCGTAGTCGATCAAATAGGCGAAAGCCTTTGCGTCCACGCCCGCGATCTCTGCCCCGCCATTCAGGAAGATGAAGTCGCCGTCGAAATGCTCGGCAGGGCTGTCGACACCGAAAATCGTGCGCTGGCTGATCGCATAAGTTGCATCGAGCGCTACGGGACCGAAGCTCGCCTGTCCGCGAATGGCGTCGAAGGTCTGCTCGTTCTGGCGCCACCCGACATTTCCGACGAAACGGGCATTGTCGAGAATGATGCGCTGACGCCCGATCGTCGCGCCAGTGCCATCCTGCATGACCGAAAGCTGCAGCCGATTGAGCTCGAGATTCTCCGGATCCGCCACCACCGGAAACGGCTCGATGCCGTTGAATGGCAGGGTGTCGTTGTAGTCGTCGGCCAGCGCGAGCGTGCCTTCGCCCTCGGCCAGCAGATAGAATATCCCGGCCTTCAATTCCGCCCCGGCGCGAAGGCGCATGGTCAATGCCTCCGCCTCGTCCAGTCCGTCATCCCGGTCCACCGTTTCATAACGCAGGCGCGCGGCCACCATGGGATCCAGCGTCACGCCGTCCGCAACCTCGACCGGGCCGAGGGGGCTTTCCTGCGCCAGCGCTGGGCTCGCCGACGCGACCGCAGCTAAACTTCCCAAACTCAACAAACTTCGTCTCATCGAAACCGCCTCCCGATTACTCGCCGTTCGGACAGTCCCTCCCTGATCCTTCGCCGGGTTCTTCAAGCCCCGGACACGCACGCAAAAAAGCCGCCACGAGACGATCCGGAACGGATCGGTCGGGGCGGCGCCATTGCCACGCATTTTCAAAGGTTTGCTGCGAAAGCGGAAATGCATCCCTCTTTGGACGCGCCTTCGAAGCGGCCATGTTATTACGCGATTCGATGTCGCAGCGCAATAGGGTTGCGCGGAATCAGTCTATCGCGCTTAAAAGCGGAAGGCGGAGAGATAGTCTCGTGGTCGGTCGGGATCGAACGTGTGCCCATCGAAGAAGCGGTTGTCGCTCAGAACCATCTCGCCCTGCTCGGTTGTCACGGGCATTATCCGGTCGAGGCTGCCCTCGACCTTGGAATTTGCTCCGGGCAGAACATCGCCGGTTTCTCGCAGCGCCGAACGATAGACGTCCGGCCTGAAGACACCGCAAGCCGCCTCGTAATTGGCATCGGAAAACTGCGTTTGACCCCAGCGTGCCATCTGGGTGTAGAGCCAGCCCCCATGACTCATCCACGGAAAATTGGCGGCTTCGCCATACTGAAACATGAAGTCGGGGAAGTGGACCGGCGGCTTCCCGTTCGACAGCACCAGGTTCTCGCTGATCGACCGTAGCAATATGGCCTTGTCGACGCCAATATACTCGTCTCGGGCGAGGATGGCCGCGTTTTCACGAAAGGCCTCGGGATCGACAGATTGCGCCGCAGCCTTGCGCATCGCCCTGATCAGAGCCTCGAATACATCGCGCTTCGACTCCAGATGCGGCCGGCGCACGGCGAGAACCTTTTCCGTTCCTCGTCGCCAGATCTGGCTGGTCGCGAGAATGATCGTGCCATGCCCCGCATCCACCGCCATGCTGTCCCACGGGTCGGCGACGCAGTATCCGTCGATCTCACCCGCCGCGAGCGCGTCCGACATGAAGGGCGGAGGCACCACGGTCATCTCGACGTCCTCCCCTGGCCGGATGCCGCATCCTGCGAGCCAGTATCGCTGCATATAATTATGGCATGAATACCGATGAGTCTTGGCGAAGCGCAGTGGGCGTCCCTCTGTCTTGCGGGCCAGCGCGATGGGCTTCAGCCGCGCGCCAATTTCGGCCGGATCGCCGAGCAAACCGGGCGTGGTGATCTGAGCTGCCAGTTCGTTTGATACTGTGATGGCGTTTCCGTTCAGCCCAAGCGCGAAAGGGGCGCACAGTGGCTGTGCCGGGCGACCGAGACCCAGCGTCGTTGCAATGGTCAAGGGGGCGAGCAGGTGAGAGGCATCGACGTGGCCATACAAAAGGTGGTCGAGCACGGTTGCCCAGCTCTTGTCGCGCTGGAAAGACAGCTCCAGCCCTTCCTCGCGAGCGAAGCCATGTTCCTGCGCGAGGATCGGCAGGCAGGCGTCCATCAGAGGCAGAAAACCGATTGTCAGATGCTCGCTCACTTGCCCTCCATCAGATCATGCGCCGTTACGACCGCCTCGGCTATCGCCGCAATGCGCTTGCCCGATTCCATCGCCTTGCGTCGCAATTCGCCATATGCCTCGGGCTCGCCGATGCCGCGGCTCTGCATCAGCAGGCGCTTGGCGCGATCGATCGTCTCCCGCTCCGCCAGCTTGCCCTTCGCCTCGTTCAGTTCGTCCTGCAGTCGTGAATAGGCGTAGAAACGGCGTACCGCGAGATCGACGATGGCGCGAACCCGGTGCGGCGCAAAGCCATCGACCACATAAGCAGACACGCCCGCATCGACCGACTGCGCAATGGCCTCGTCGTCGCTCTCGTCGACAAACATCGCAATTGGCCGGGATAGCGCACGGCTGACCGCGAAATATTCTTCCAGAACGTCACGTGAAGGGTTTGCAAGATCGATCAGCACCACATCCGGATCGACGTCCTGCAATCGCGCCATCAAGCCGGCTCGTTCGGTTATGACGAACAATTGCGCATCGCCGTGATCGCGAAGACCGTCTTCGATTACGGAAGCGCGCGCCGCGCTTTCATCCACGATCGCGATGCGCATCAAGCGGTTGTGCTCTGCAAAATGGCATTTCGCAACTGCGAACAACATGTGGCTTCGTTAAGCATCCTCACAATATGCGACTGGTCGTCATCCGGGTCGCGAAGGTTAGCGGCGTTCCAAGTCGGGCGATGCTGCGTGGCCACGTATGGGTGCGATTATGCCATTGTCGGTCCCGTGGGCCGAGATTCAGGAACGAGATAGGGCATCAGACGTCCTCGCTTGGACCGTAGCTGCCATACATTCGTCTTTGAACGAATGGCAGCTTCCGGGCCACACGGGCTACAGCGCAAATGGCCGGAATTAGGGCGCGTAGCTGACCGGCAGGTTTCACCAAGAGCAGCTTGGCGGCTTTTGGGGCGAAAACCGACTGGCAACTTTCGGTGGGGGAAACTCGAAAAGCTGCCTATCAATTGGCCGAAGGTTTTCAGATTTTACCAGTCAGCAGTTTGCTTCCATTGACACGCGTCCGGGTTGGCAAGCTCAATCACTCGGCTCTGCTAGTCCCACGAGATCACGCCATCCGCCGAACGCCAGCTCGCTGGCCGGATCATCTTTTCGTGTGCGATACGGACTGACCTGATCTCCGCCTCGATCTCTCGCCGCCAATGCGCGAGGAAATCGAACAGCACCGGGAAATCCGGTGCTGCATCGTATTCCTGCCAAGCATAGATCTGCAGGAGCAAAGGGTGATCCGGCATGAAATAGCAGATCTCAGCCGTCGTCAGCCCGTAGCCTTCCAGCTGAACCAGCAAAGCGCGGTCGGTCATTGAAGTGTGGGCTGGCTGTCCGGGCCGTCGAGCGAGCGCAGCGCCGCGAATACATCGTCAACGGAAGCCGGACCCTCGAGTTCGGGGGGCTGGCGCATCGCCGGCTGGTTTTCGGCGGCATGCCGATCGGACGCCCAGGAAGCCAGAATGGCTCGCTTCACTTCGGGCTCAAGCGCGGGACGATGCGCTACATCGAATGGATGCAAATATCGTGCGAATGGTTGCGACATAGGAAAATCCTCCTTTCTGCCTTGCCGCTGGTCACTCACTGCGGATTGCTCCGCTCGGCGTATTTTGTGAGTCGATTTCAGACCGTCAAGACCCTGATAAGGCCTCCGGAAAGCGCCCATTGGCAGTCGCAATCGGCGAGTGCCAAAAAATTTGATTTGGACCTCTTGAAGCCGTTTCCAGCAAAGCTAGATCGCGAAACGCCTCCTGCCGATCATCCGGGGGAGGCGCTGTAAGTCATTTCGCTTTGTAATGGAGGTTATGCATGCATTTCCGACCTTTGCACGATCGCGTGCTGGTTCGCCGTATCGAGGCCGAAGAAAAGACGGCCGGCGGCATTATCATCCCTGACACCGCCAAGGAAAAGCCGATGGAAGGCGAAGCCGTCGCCGTGGGCCCGGGGGCGCGTGACGATGCCGGGAAGCTGGTGGAACTCGCCGTCAAGGCGGGCGACCGCATCCTGTTCGGCAAGTGGTCCGGCACCGAAGTGCGGATCGACGGCGAGGACCTGCTCATTATGAAGGAGAGCGACATCCTCGGCATCATCGAAACTGCCGCTGAGCTCAAAAAGGCGGCGTAAGCAACCAACCCGATCTTCGGTTCAATTGAAAGAAGAGAAAGGAGCAGGCCAGATGGCTGCGAAAGAAGTAAAGTTTGCATCGGATGCGCGTGATCGCATGCTCCGCGGCGTGGATACGCTTGCAAATGCGGTCAAGGTAACTCTCGGCCCCAAGGGCCGCAACGTGGTGATCGAGAAGAGCTTCGGTGCCCCTCGTATCACCAAGGACGGCGTCACCGTCGCCAAGGAAATCGAACTCAAGGACAAGTTCGAAAACATGGGCGCACAGATGCTGCGCGAAGTCGCCAGCAAGCAAAACGATAAGGCGGGTGACGGCACCACCACCGCCACCGTTCTTGCCCAGGCCATCGTGCGTGCAGGTGCTAAGGCGGTTGCTGCCGGCATGAACCCGATGGACCTGAAGCGCGGTATCGACTTCGCCGTCGGCACCGTGGTCAAGGACCTCGAAAGCCATGCCAAGAAGGTGTCCGCCAACAGCGAAATCGCACAGGTCGCGACGATTTCCGCCAATGGCGACGAAACCGTCGGCCGCATCCTGGCCGAAGCCATGGAAAAGGTCGGCAACGAAGGCGTGATCACGGTCGAGGAAGCCAAGAGCCTCGAGACAGAGCTCGAAACTGTTGAAGGCATGCAGTTCGACCGCGGCTATCTCTCGCCCTATTTCGTGACCAATGCCGAAAAGCTGAAGGTGGAACTCGAGGATCCGTACATCCTCATTCACGAGAAGAAGCTGTCGAACCTGCAGGCGCTGATCCCGCTGCTCGAACAGGTCGTGCAGTCGGGCAAGCCGTTGCTGATCATCGCGGAGGACGTCGAAGGCGAAGCCCTGGCAACCATGGTGGTCAACAAGCTGCGCGGCGGCCTCAAGGTCGCGGCGGTCAAGGCACCCGGCTTCGGCGATCGCCGCAAGGCCATGCTGGAGGATATTGCCATCCTCACCGCCGGCAATGTGGTCAGCGAGGAACTCGGCACCAAGCTGGAAAATGTCAAGATCGGCATGCTCGGCCGGGCCAAAAAGGTCATCATCGACAAGGACAACACCACCATCGTCGATGGTGCCGGCAACAAGTCAGACATCGACGCCCGGGTGAGTCAGATCCGCGCCCAGATCGAGACCACAACCAGCGACTATGACCGCGAAAAGCTGCAGGAACGCGTGGCCAAGCTGGCTGGCGGCGTTGCCGTCGTCCGCGTCGGCGGTGCGACCGAAGTCGAGGTCAAGGAGCGCAAGGACCGTGTCGTCGACGCGCTGCACGCAACCCGCGCAGCCGTTGAAGAAGGCATTCTGCCCGGCGGCGGTATAGCACTGCTCCGGGCGCTCAAGTCACTGGAGGGCCTCAAGGCTGCCAATGACGACCAACAGTCGGGTATCGACATTGTGCGCCGTACACTGCGCGCCCCGGCTCGCCAGATCGCCGAGAACGCGGGTGAGGACGGTGCCTATATCGTCGGCAAGCTGCTCGAAGGCGACGACTACAACCACGGCTTCAACGCCGCCACCGGCGAATATGAAGACCTGGTGAAGTCGGGTGTCATCGATCCAGCGAAGGTAGTGCGCACGGCGCTTCAGGATGCGGCTTCGGTCGCCTCGCTGCTGATCACCACCGAGGCGCTGGTGGCCGAACTGCCGAAGAAAGACACGCCCGCACCGATGCCGGCGATGGACTTCTAACAGGGTGGGGGGAGCGCGGTATCACGCTGCGCTCTCCCATTCTCCAGTGGACGGCAGTGCTGCTTAGGTGCCTGCACACGCTGTTCGAAAAAGGCAGGCTCCGAACACGGCGACGCCGGAAAATCGGTCTAATGAGAGAGGAGGAGATGATGACCGACAGGTATCTGGACTATCTTTCAAGCGAGCATGCGCGGCTGGAGGACGAAATCCGGCTGGCAAGCAAACGACCCCGGCCTGACGAAATTCTGATTGCCCGCCTGAAGAAGCTCAAACTGGCGCTCAAGGACCAGATGCAAAGCTGGGCTTCCGATCGCGCGGGCAGTGATCGGCTGACAGCGTAAACGGACTAGATCCAAACATATTCTCTCCTGGAAGAAGACCAGGCGCACCTCTATCGGTGTGCCTGGTTTGCTCTTGCAAGACGCTGAAAAAAATCGATAAAAATTTCTTGTCATGTCTTGAAACCAAAAGCGCGTTTCCTAATTTTGTCAGTACCGGATGCCATAATGGGTCCGGTTGGACATTAGGGCGTCAGCTCTTTCGTTCGCTGACGTTTCTCGTGCCCAGATTGCTCAATAAGGAGGATTTGGAAATGAGAACTGCATTTGATTTGACCCCCTATCGCCGCTCGACGGTCGGCTTCGATCGGCTCTTCGATGCGCTCGAGAACAGCTTCCGCGCCGAGACGCAGGATAGCTACCCACCCTTCGACATCGTTCGCACCGGCGAGGACAGCTACCGGATCACTCTGGCGGTTGCCGGCTTCCGTCCGGACGAAATCGACATTACTGCGCAGCAGAACCAGCTCGTCATCTCCGGTCAGAGGAACGAGAAGGACGAAGACGGTGTCGAATTCGTTCATCGCGGTATCGCTGCCCGCGCGTTCGAGCGCCGGTTCCAGCTGGCCGACTATGTTGAAGTGCGCGATGCGGACTATGAGCACGGCATGTTGACGATCTCGCTCCAGCGGATCGTTCCGGAATCGCTCAAACCGCGCAAGATCGCCATCGCAAGCCGCGAGCATGTCAACGACGACACGCCGCAGCTGACCGAAGACAAGGCGGCCTAAGCCTCAATAACCGGGCAAATCCTGGGCGGGGTGGGTGCAATCGCACCTGCCCCGCTTGACGAGGCTTTGCCCAAATCAGTCGGAAAATAGGAGGAATGTCTAGATGGCTATTCGCGATCTCATTCCCTGGAAAAGCCAGGGGCAGGACATCGCTCCCCGGCAGGAGGAGCGGGTCGATCATCCGGTGATGTCGCTTCATCGGGATATCAATCGCTTGTTCGACGACATGTTTCGCGGGTTTTCCATGCCCTCGCTGTCCATCGGGCGCAGCCTTGGCTGGCCGCGGGTCGAATTGTCGGAAAACGACAAGGAAATCCGGGTCACGGCCGAACTGCCAGGCATGGAGGAAAAGGACATCGACATCAGTCTGGACGATCACCAGCTGGTGATCCGGGGCGAAAAGAAGTCCGAAACCAGCGACGAGGAACGCGGCTATTCCGAACGCAGCTATGGCCGCTTCGAGCGTCGCATCGGCCTGCCTTCGCAGATCGACGAGGACAGGGTCGAGGCGGCCTTCCGAAATGGTGTTCTGACCGTTACGGTTCCGCGCACCGCAGAAGCGGCAAAGGGACGCAAGACGATCCCGATCAACGCCGGTTAACGGCAGCCGTGAGGGCCGGTCTCACCAATGGGACCGGCCATTCTTCGTGCGTCAGCTTCCCCGTTCGAGTTCGAGCCTGGCCCTTCTCTCTTCGCCGCCGCGCATCAGCGTGAGTTCGACGCTTTGTCCGACCCGAAAATCGTCAAGCCGGGCGAGCAGATCGCCGACTCTGGAAACGGGTTTGCCGTTCAAAGCGGTAACGATGTCCCCTGGAGCGACGCCGCGCCTCGTGCGCCGGGCAGCAACCAGACCGGCGCGATCCGCTGATGACCCGGGATCGACCCGCAGGACAAAAACCCCTTCGATCCCCAAAGCACGCTTGAGCCGGTCGTTGATATCGTCATCGCTTTCAAGGCCAAGGCTGGGCCGCGTATAGCGCCCCTCAGAAATCAGTTGCGGCACAACCCGCATGACCGTGTCGACGGGTACGGCAAAACCGATGCCTGCCGATGCCCCGGAGGGACTGTAGATTGCGGTATTGATCCCGATCAGTCTGCCCGCTGAATCGAGCAGCGGACCGCCCGAATTGCCTGGGTTGATGGCCGCATCGGTCTGGATCAGGTTGCGAATGTCGGGGCCGTTCTCGTTAGGCAGCGAGCGATCCAGTGCCGAGACGATCCCTTTAGTGAGGGTCCAGTCTAGGCCGAACGGGTTTCCAATCGCGAAGACATTCTGCCCGACTTGCAGATCATT
>Ga0207991_1001188_pt1 | contig 16297 bp, 18 predicted proteins | sample ETN07SmetaG_FD_185786 | JGI IMG/M metagenome (GOLD analysis project Ga0207991, IMG submission 185786) | Marine microbial and viral communities from oxygen minimum zone, Eastern Pacific Ocean - ETNP2014F14-07SV275 (SPAdes) (version 2) | ecosystem: Environmental > Aquatic > Marine > Oceanic ... | reverse complement strand
TTGATGAGCAAATCGACATTCAGATGTCTCGCACCAATCAACGCCCATTGCCTCAAGGTAAAGTGAGCCGTAATCAAGCATTGGTTTGGGGTGTATTTTTAGGTGTTGTTGGTTTGGGTGTTTTACAGTTGTTTGTTAATACCATTACCATGGTGCTTACGTTTATTTCACTGATTGGTTATGCGGTTGTTTACACCATGTATTTAAAGCGCGCCACACCGCAAAATATTGTGATTGGTGGCGCTGCCGGTGCTGCTCCGCCGGTATTGGGTTGGACAGCAATCTCAGGCACTCAAGGTATCGAATACGCATTACTGTTGTTTTTAATTGTGTTTATTTGGACGCCACCACACTTTTGGGCGTTGGCAATTCATCGTGTGGAAGAGTACAGAAAAGTTGATGTGCCAATGCTACCAGTAACGCACGGCCTGGCTTACACACGCACGCAAATTTTGCTTTATACAGTTTTGCTATTATTAGTGACGTTATTGCCTTATTTGTCAGGCATGTCTGGGCTTATTTATCTGGTTTCTGCTGTGGTGTTAGGGCTGATATTCTTGATGTATGCGATTAAGATTTACAAAAACCCTGATGATAATGAAATTGCTTGGACAACATTTATGTTTTCCGTTAACTATTTAATGTTATTATTTGTTGCCTTATTGGTAGACCATTATTGGTTAATCACATTATAGGCAAAACAAAGGAATCGTTATGAAAGGATTAGGGCAAGTATTTAAAGCAGTCACTTCGGCTATGATTGGTGTGGGTAAAAAAGAAGATTTGGTCAAGGATTTTGAGCGCGCTGAAAATCAAGGCCCATGGGCTTATATCATTGTTGGTTTATTGATGACCGTTGTCTTTATTGGGTTGGTAATTTTTGCTGTTAAGCTGGTACTACCTTAGTCCAACTTAATCTAGTGTTTCAATAATTAAATCCAACGCCTTTGCCATTTTTGGCGCATGGTGTGGGTTGGTAAGCAAGCCGGTTAATTCAAGGTTAGGGTTTAATAATAAATAGCTTGCCGTGTGGTTGATGAGATAATTATTATTCATCGCCATGGTCATGTCTTTGTGCTTGTTCTGATTTTCTGTCAACGCTCTTTGTTTGGTTTTTTCCACCTCGTGGTAGACGCCTAACGTTCTTGTCATATTTCTTAATACACTCTCTTCGGCGCTTAAGCCAATAAATCCAGTATTAAAACGTCCGGTAAAGGCGTTTAAATTACCCACATCACGTTTCGGATCAACCGACACAAAGATCACTTGTAGTTTGTCAGCGTGTTTCATCATACCCAGTGTTTGATTGAGTGTTGCTAAGTCGGTTGGACATACGTCTGGGCATGAGGCATAGCCAAAATATAAAATCGACCATTTGTCTTTCGCCACATCAGATAGCATGACGATATTTCGGTTGTCATTAATTAGCGGAAATTTACCTTGTATAGATTTCGGGTTAGAATATAAAGAAGCAGTAGGATTGACCTCTTTAGACAACTCTTTGATCTGATTAGCACCAGGGATTAACAAAAAATAAGCCAAAACCACAATTACTGCAGCCAGCCAAATAATTGAATTTCGAGTCTTTTTTATTTGCACACACTTGCCATCACTAGCACAAGCTTCATTATCACTAGAATTATCTGTTTCAATAGAATTTTTCACAACTCTTCCTTCGGTTGGTTAAATATGCCTTATTCAGGCGTTCTAAATATTTTGTGTGCCAGCGCAATAAGACTGAGTAATAATAACAGGGCGACTGCATTATGTAAAACCGCAACAATCATTGGAATGGACAGAAGTACATTTAAAATACCCAGCGTTATTTGTACAATTAACAAGCCACCAATCAATAGTAAACTTGATTTTAAATGTGTGTAATCCCTAAATAGATAAATAAGCGTGGCGATTAAAAGCGTGGTGATCAGCGCACCAATACGGTGCATCATTTGAATGCCTGCACGTGCTGGATTTTCCAACACGCCGTATTCATAATCAACACCCAGCGGCCCCCAATACAGCGCTTGTACAAAATCCATGGTTGGCCACCAAGACCCCAAACAAGTCGGAAACTCTTCGCCACAAGACAGTGCCGCATAGTTGGTGGAAGTCCAACCACCCAGAGCAATTTGTAAACTTAATACGGCTAAAGTTGTTAATACTAATAGCTTGTGTCTTTTTAAAACGTGCCTGTAGGTAATCGATGGCCTGCCTTGATTCAGCAACAGCCAAGCGAGCAAGGCGGTGGTCATAAAGCCACCAATAAGGTGGGTAGTGACAATGCCAGGGTGCACCAATAGTGTGACTGTCCACATGCCAAAAGCACCTTGTAACATGACAAACAGCGCGGTAAAGCTTGGCAAGGCCATTGATTGATAATATTTCGGCTTACCCCTTAAGGCCAAAACGAATAAGATTAAAATCATCAGACCAAGGGTCGAAGCGGCATAACGATGTACCATTTCTTTCCAGCCTTTGGCGGCTTCTAATGGGCGCTCATAACCTTCGATTTTAGTGCCGTCTGCCACATCTGGCACGATAAGCTGTCCGTAACAGCCCGGCCAATCAGGGCAACCCAAACCCGCATCGCCTAGTCGAGTATAAGCACCTAAAATCACTACAATAAGTGCTAATACAATAGAGATCTGTAGTAATCTTTTAAACATATGGTTGCGAAATTTTGTACTAAATATTAGCTGTATTTTAATGATTAAACTGTTTTATGCAAAGACCTGTCATAAAAAAGCCCTTTGCATTTTTACGCAAAGGGCTTTAGAGGGATAAATTAAGTCGATATTATTTTAATTCACCAATCATGCTTTCATAGGCATGCCAAGTGGCGTGGGCCAAGACTGGAATAACAAAGATCAATCCAATAAAGTAAAGATTGGCAGTTAATACCAAAGCGCCTAAAACAATAATACCAACCATTGGCACCCAAATAAGCATAATCACTAAGTTTGCCATGGCTGCTTTCAAGCTAGTAACCACGGCTGTGAATGGGTCACAATCTTTATCTAATACCATCGGGAAAGAAAACCAGCTGATCATAAATGAAGTTAAACCAACCACCGCCGTAAAAATAGAATAAGTCACCACAAAGCCGGTATTCGCACCACTGGTAATATCTGCTAGAATTGCTTGGATAACAGTTTGATTTTCACTCACAATATTTAAGGAGCCGGTATTAAAGATTGCGTAAATGAGTGGTGAGAACATCATCCAAGCAATCGCAAGTACCACCAAGATAACCGACAAGAAAATACTCGGGCAAGAGCCGTTAGCCTTAAATGCAGCACCAAACACAGTGCTAATACTAGGATTTTCGCCATTTGAGAGTCGTCTTGAGGCATCGTACAAACTCATTGCAGAAATTGGACCTAATAATAATATAATCACCGCTAATAAGGGTGCTGCAACATCGCCCAGCATCTCAGAAGTGCTTAGATAGTGCCATGAGCCATAAGCAACCACCGTGAACAAAATTCCATAAAAAACAGCCAAGAGTGGCATGGCTAAAAAATCACTAATCCCTTGCTTTAACCAAGTAAAGGGAGCACCCATACTAACTTTTTTGAGTTCAGCGGTTTTGCCAAGGGTTTCCTGCATTCTTGCAGTTTTCGGTATTGCCATTTTTATAATCTCCTCACGAATACTAATTTATGCATTAAATCAGACCTTTATAAAGTTGTCAAGAAGATGTCACAATAATCTATTTATTCCTAAATGAAATTGATTTAGGTTAATAATTTGGTTTTTTAATGAAACAATATAAAAATTAAGTATAATTTACAACAGTTTTTAATGCGGATTTCGTATTAGAAAATGAAAGATATTTATTTATTTGGAGGATTTATGAAAAGATTAACAACTCTTTTAAGCACCCTAGTTGGCATGATGTCAACCAATGTGTTTGCTGAGTACGGCCTTAACATGACTAAAGGTGTAACTTCAATCAGTCGTGATATTTATGATTTGCACATGATGGTATTTTGGATTTGTGTAATTATTGCGGTACTTGTATTCGGTGCAATGTTTTACTCTGTGTTTGCACACAGACAATCAAAAGGCGCAGTTGCAGCTCAATTTCATGAAAGCACTAAGGCTGAATTTCTTTGGACAGCAATTCCAGTTATTATTCTAGTTGGTATGGCGATCCCTGCTTCTAAAACATTGATTGATTTAGAAGACACTTCTAAAGCGGAGATGAGTATTAAGATTACTGGTCACCAATGGAAGTGGCAGTATGATTATCCAAAAGAAGGTATTAGCTTTATTTCTAATTTAGCACAATCTCATAAAGATGTAGTTACGGGCACAGACGCTGAGCGTGAAGCGGTTGGCAACTATTTACTTGAAGTAGACAAACATTTGGTTTTACCAGTGGACACTTCGATTCGCTTCTTAATCACTTCAAATGACGTAATCCACAACTGGTGGGTGCCAGCCTTTGGTGTGAAGCAAGATGCTAACCCAGGCTTTATTAATGATGCATGGGCTCAAATTGATGAAATCGGTACTTACCGTGGTCAGTGTGCTGAGCTTTGTGGCAAAGACCACGGCTTTATGCCAATTGTGGTTGATGTGGTTTCTAAAGCAGACTACGCTAAGTGGGTGACTGAGCAGCAAGCAGCAGCGAAAGCAGCAGCAGACAGCGCTAATAAAACATGGTCTAAAGATGAGCTGATGGCACAAGGTGAAGGTGTATATAACACTAACTGTGCTGGCTGTCATAAGAAAGACGGCTCAGGTATGCCGCCAATCTTCCCGCCAATGAAAGACTCACCAATTGCAAACGGTGCGGCAGCTGATCACATCGGTATTGTTCTACACGGTAAGGGTGGCATGCCAACCTTCAAGATGTTAGGTGATGCAGATCTTGCAGCAGTAATTACTTATGAAAGAAATGCCTTTGGTAACACAGGCAGTGTTGTTCAACCTTCAGATGTTACATCTGCACGTTAATTAAAGGAGAAATAAAATGACAACAGCAACAGCTTCTCACGACGATCACCATCACGGCCCTGAAAAAGGCTTGATGAGATGGGTCAAGACAACGAACCATAAAGACATTGGTTCACTTTATATGTGGTTTGCCTTCACTATGTTATTAGTGGGCGGCGCCTTCGCAATGGGTATTCGCCTTGAATTATTGGCCCCGGGTATGCAGTACATGGAGCCACAATTCTTCAATCAGCTAACGACTATGCATGGCTTGATCATGGTATTTGGTGCAATTATGCCGGCCTTTGTGGGCTTGGGTAACTGGCTGATTCCAATGATGATAGGCGCGCCTGATATGGCACTACCGCGTATGAATAACTGGTCTTTCTGGATTCTACCATTTGCGGGTGGTATCTTATTAAGCACCTTCTTTATGGAAGGTGGCGCACCAGCATTTGGTTGGACGTTCTACGCACCATTGTCAACAACGTTTGCACCAGATAGCACGGACTTCTTCATCTTCGCAGTTCACTTGTTAGGTTTCTCATCTATTATGGGTGCGATTAACATTATTGCAACAGTACTTAACATGCGTGCACCTGAGATGAAACTAATGGACATGCCATTATTCGTATGGACATGGTTGATTACTTCATTCTTACTAATCGGCGCGATGCCAGTATTAGCGGGCGCAGTAACAATGATGCTAACGGACCGTAATTTTGGTACATCATTCTTTGATGCAACCGGTGGTGGCGACCCAGTATTGTTCCAGCATATCTTCTGGTTCTTTGGTCACCCTGAAGTATATATTATGATTTTGCCAGCGTTTGGTGTGGTTTCTCACATTATCCCAACCTTTGCTCGTAAGCCATTATTTGGTTATTCTTCAATGGTATATGCAACAGCATCAATCGCATTCTTGTCATACATTGTATGGGCGCACCACATGTTCTTAACCGGTATGCCGGTCGCAGGTGAGCTGTACTTTATGTACGCAACGATGTTAATTGCGGTACCAACGGGTGTTAAGGTCTTTAACTGGATTGCCACCATGTGGAAAGGTTCAATGACATTTGAGACACCAATGTTATGGGCAGTATCTTTTGTATTCTTATTCACCATTGGTGGTTTCTCTGGCTTAATGCTAGGTATCGCGCCAGCAGACATTCAGTATCACGATACTTACTTCGTGGTTGCACACTTCCATTACGTACTAGTAACAGGTGCACTATGGGGAATTATTGCTGCGGTATTTTATTGGTTACCTAAGTGGACTGGTAAGATGTACAACGAAACTTTGGCTAAGATACATTTCTGGTGGGCAGTAATTGCGGTTAACGTATTGTTCTTCCCTCAGCATTTCCTAGGCCTTGCAGGTATGCCTCGTCGTGTCCCTGACTATTCATTACAGTTTGCAGATTTCAACTTGATCTCTTCATTAGGTGGTTTTGCCTTCGGTGCATCATTCATCCTATTGACTTACATCGTGATTGATTGTGTTCGTAATGGTAAGCCAGCTGGCGCGCGCCCTTGGCCAAGTGCAAAAGGTTTAGAGTGGACATTAGAGCCAAAAGCTGAATACCATTCATTTAACAAAGCACCATCAAGAGAGTTAATTGTGCAGGAGTCTCAAAACTCTTAATGGATGATAGAAGAAAAGGCGTTGTTATTACCGCGGTAATTGTAGGCGCCATAGCAATAGGAGTATTTACAGCGACCATCGTGCTTTATGGTGGCTGATTATGAAACAAAATAATAAAATAACAAGAGGGTTCTGGATAAAGTTAGTCTCAGCGCCGATATTGATGTTTTTCTTTGCTTATGCAATGGTGCCTATTTATGATGTCTTTTGTGAAATCACAGGCTTCAATGGCACAACTGGCAGAGTAGATACTGAACAACAATATACGGTAGATGAGAACCGCAAGGTCGAAGTGAGTTTTTTTGCTATGACTATGGGCGGGTTTCCAGTACAGTTTGGACCAAAGGTAAAATCAATGGAAATCATACCTGGTAAGTTTTATACTGCCAGTTATATTGCCAAGAACAATACCGATGAAACAGTGGTTGGCCAAGCAATCCCTAGTGTTGCACCGTCAGATGCGGCACTTTATTTTAAAAAGTTAGAATGTTTCTGTTTTAATAGACAGGTATTCAAACCACATGAGGAGGTTGAGATGACTTTAAGATTTGTGGTGGAGCCGGAAATGGATGAGCGAATAAAGGATATTAGCTTGTCTTATAATTTTTTTAAACTTGAAAGCTAAAAAGAGGAAGGAACTATGAGCGAACAAGAATATTACGTACCAAGCGGTACTTACTGGCCAATTATTGGCTCAATCGGTGTATCAACATTATTTGTTGGTTTTGCAAATCAAATGCACGGTGCAGAATGGGGCGGCTCAGTGATGGCGCTTGGTTTTGCAATTATGGTGTTTATGATGTTTGGTTGGTTTGGCCAGGTTGTGAATGAAAGTACTAATGGCATCTACAACAAGCAAGTTGATCGTTCATTCCGTTGGGGAATGAGCTGGTTCATCTTCTCTGAAGTGATGTTCTTCGCAGCCTTCTTTGGCGCACTATTCTATGCAAGACAGCTGTCTGTTCCATGGTTAGGCGGTGCAGATAACAATATCTTTACGCCAGACTTATGGAACGCATTTAGTGCTTCTTGGCATCAGATGGCATTCATATCGCCAGGTACGGAATTACAATCAGGCACAGTGATGAGCTTCCCTGCCGTTCCTGCAACAGGTATTGAAACAGCAACGCCAGCAATGGTAGTTGATCCATGGGGTTTGCCAGCACTTAATACTGCTTTGCTACTAGCATCAGGTGTAACACTAACTTTTGCTCACCATGCACTACGTTCAGGCCATCGTGATCAAATTGTTGGTTGGTTGGTCGCTACTATTGCTTTGGGTGTCGCTTTCTTAGGCTTCCAAATTATGGAATATGGTCACGCTTACCATGATGGCTTGAAGTTAACTTCTGGTATTTACGGCTCTACATTCTACATGTTGACTGGCTTCCACGGCTTCCATGTAACCGTTGGTGTTATCATGTTAACGGTTATTTTATATCGTGTTCAGAAAGGCCACTTTACCGTAGACAATCACTTCGGTTTTGAAGGTGTTGCTTGGTATTGGCATTTTGTAGACGTGGTTTGGTTAGGTTTATTCGTCTTTGTTTACTGGCTATAATAGCTAGCTAGAACAATAAAAAGGCCCCTTTATTGGGGCCTTTTTATTACAAGTAAAGAAAACAGGAGTTGTTTATGACAGAAGTTGTTATTGTTTTAATTATTATTGCCATATTGGTGGCACTAGGTTTTGGTTTAATTGGCATGGTCAAAGGCGGCAAAGCAGGTTCTGATAAGATGTTTAAGTCATTAGTGACACGTGTCTCTTTGTCAGTGTTTTTATTTTTACTAGTGCTGTTTGCTGGCTACATGGGCTGGATTAAGCCGAACGTAATGATGATTGATGCGCCTTCGGTACAAACACCCGTACAAAAATGATCAAACGCAGTTTTATCTTGCCAGGGGTTTTAATTTCTCTAACGGTTTTGGGTTTGCTGTCATTAGGGTTTTGGCAACTTGATCGTGCAGATGAAAAACGCGCCATTGAAAGCGCCATCGTTGTGGCCCAATCAAACCCCGCTCAGCTGGTGGAAGCTAATGTAATTCTCGATAAAGAACACTACCGCGTGTTGCTCAATGGTTATTTTGATACGAATAAGCAGTTTATTTATGACAATCAGATTGTTAAAGGCAATGCAGGCTACTATGTTTTAACTCCATTTGTGCTCAATGCAAAAACAGCGATTTTGGTTAATCGCGGGTTTGTACCTTGGTATGGAAAACGTGGTGAGCTTGTTGATATTGAAATAGACAGTCAACCAAGAACCATTGAAGTCGGCTTGATTAGACCAAAACAACGCATTGAGCTAAAACAACAAGCGGTCAGCACAACTTTTCCAATCCTGATTCAGTCGTTAGATCTTGATCAGCTTTCGCAATTATCTAGCTATCAAATCATCCCAATGCTGGCACAACTTGACATCAAAGCTAGCGATGGTTTCTTTAGGCAGTGGAAGCCATTTTATGGCAGTGTTGATAAGCATTTAGGCTACGCACTGCAATGGTTTTTAATGGCTTTAGTGCTGAGTATTATCGCTATTATGCTGCTAATAAAGAATAGTAGAAAATGATCTATATCGAAAGTTCGTTATTGACTTGACGGTGTCATCAGGTCTATGTAGAATTACCACTTATTTTTAAAAACCCAATAATGACATGGGTATTATTGGATCGAGGAGAGGGTTAATGAGCTTAGTAGAGAGATATGATTTAAAGGTGGTGAAGTATTTCATCGTCATGGCCTCAGTTTATTTGGTCGTCGGCACCTCGATTGGTGTCTATATTGCCTCAGAGCTAGCTTGGCCTTTTTTAAATGACCTTGGTACTGATTTACCTTATTTCCAATTCGGCCGCTTAAGACCACTACATACCAACTCAGTAATTTTCGCTTTTGGTGGTTCGGCCTTAATGGCTTCGGCCTTTTACATTGTCCAGCGCACCAATCAAACTAAGCTCTGGTCTAATAAAATGGCGTGGTTTACCTTTTGGTCGTGGAACTTGGTAATCCTTTTAGCGGTAATAACCCTACCTTTGGGCTTAACCCAATCTAAAGAGTACGCAGAGCTAGAATGGCCGATTGATATTCTCTTAACCGTTTCCTGGGCGAGTTATATGTATAACTTTATCATGACCATTCACATCCGAGATCGCAACAAGGTGCCACACGTCTATGTGGCTAACTGGTTCTTTATGGGCATGATGGTGATGGTGACTTACCTTCACGTGATTAACAACCTTTCTATTCCGGTAGACTGGTTTAAATCTTATTCAATCTATTCTGGTGTACAAGATGCAATGATTCAATGGTGGTGGGGCCATAATGCGGTTGGCTTCTTCTTAACCGCGGGCTTCTTAGGCATGATGTATTACTTTGTGCCAAAACAAGCAGAGCGTCCAATTTATTCCTACCGCCTATCAGTGATTCATTTTTGGGCACTGATGTTTGGTTACGTGTGGCTAGGCGCTCACCATCTTCAATATACAGCGTTGCCAGATTGGGCGGGCTCATTAGGTGTAACCATTTCATTGGCAATGATCATTCCATCATGGGGTGGTGCGATTAACGGCATCTTAACGCTTTCAGGTGCATGGGAGCGCTTACGTGAAGACTACATCTTGCGCTTTTTGATTATGTCATTGGCCTTCTATGCCATGAGTACTTTTGAAGGACCAGTGATGGCAGCGAAAACGGTTAACGCCCTATCACATTACACAGACTGGACTATTGGCCACGTGCACTCAGGTGCACTTGGTTGGAATATTATGGTGGCCTCGGGTGCGCTATATCACATGGTTGAGAAAATATTCAATGTTCGATTATCACAAAAGTTATTAGGTATTCACTTCTGGGTGCATACCATTGGTACAGTTACTTACATTGTAGCAATGTGGGTGTCAGGCATTATGCAAGGTCTTATGTGGCGTGCTTATGATGAATACGGTACGTTGGCTTATACTTTTGCCGAATCAGTATCAGCCATGCATCCTTATTATGCAATGCGAGCAGCAGGCGGTGCGCTAGTGGTATTAGGTGCAATCACCATGTTGATCAATATTATTATTACCATTCGTAAGTCGAACCGAGAGCAGGCTTCTGCTCAAGTGGCAACGGCATAGGAGGAGAGAGCAATGGCAAATAAAAAAGGAAAAGAAAGCTTACAAACAAAATTTGAAAAAAACATTTTTGCAATGTATTTGGCTATGGCACTAGCAGTATCATTGGCTGGTATTGTAGAAATTGTGCCTTTGTTTACCAATCCTGACACAGTGAAAGACGAAGTGATTGTCGATGGTAAGACTAAGAGTTTGTTGTGGCAACGTGCAGAGGGTCAAAAACTAGCAGATTGGAAGCCAGGTGATGGTGTACGTCCTAACACAGCGCTAGAGTTAGCCGGTCGAGATATTTACCAACGTGAAGGCTGTTATCTGTGTCACTCACAGATGATTCGTCCATTCAGAGACGAGAAAGAACGCTATGGTCACTTCTCTTTAGCAGTCGAATCAAAATACGATCACCCATTTCAATGGGGCTCTAAACGCACAGGCCCTGATTTAGCACGCGTTGGTGGTAAGTATTCAGATGAATGGCATATCTTGCACATGCGCCATCCACAAGCATTAGTGCCAGAATCAGTTATGCCAAAATATCGCTTTTTAGACAGTGCAACGGTTGACGGTGAAAGCATTCAAGCACATATGAAAGGCCTGAGAAAGGTGGGTGTGCCTTATACCGATGGTGATATTGCTGAGGCTGCAGGTTTGGTCAAAGGTAAAACTGAAATGGATGCCATGGTAGCGTATTTGCAATCACTGGGCAATATGATTAAATTCGAAGATGGTGTGGTTTACCGCGAGTAATGACACTGGTTGATAAAATTGGCGCTATAACGGCGGTAGTCGTATTTTTACTTTTAGCAGGCGCTTATTTTTATGCGTTTAGACCTAAAAATAAGAAAAAATTTGAAGAGTTAAGTGACTTTGTTAATAAAGAAGACTAGCGAGGAGAGAAGGAATGAGTGAACATAAGAATCCATATCCAGGCGAAAATAATACTGGCCATTTTTGGGATGATGATAACGATATTAGAGAGTTAAACAATCGCCCACCAAGGTGGTATATGTGGGCACTTTATTTAGGCATAATTGCCATTCCTATTTATGCGTTCTATTACCCGACCATTCCTTGGTTTGGTGAACACACCAAGGGCTCAGCTGGATGGACACAGATTGTTGAATATAAAGAAGGCGTTGCACAACTTGAGCAATACCGAGAAACCAAGTTTTCTGACACAGAAAAAGCCATCACCGAAAGTTCTTTAGAAGACATTGTGCGTAATGAAGAACTTAGAAACTATGCGATTAAAACAGCCAAAGTATTGTTTGGTGAGAACTGTGCAGCGTGTCATGGCGCAGGTGGTCAAGGTAATGATGGTTTTCCAGTATTGGCAGACGATGATTGGCTTTATGGTGGTACATTAGCACAAATTAGCACCTCAATTACCAATGGTCGTAAGGGCAATATGCCAGCGCGCATGATGGGCATTTCAGATGCAGATGCAGACACGCTAGCGACATTCTTGGTTGAAACCGGCAAAGGCGAACACGGTAAACCAAACCCCGCTTCTAAGGCGTTGTATATGACCAAAGGTTGTATTGGTTGTCATGGGCCAACCATGAAAGGTAATGTCTTTATGGGTAGTGCTAACTTAAGCGACGGTATTTATCGTTTTAAGGCTGACGATCAGAAATCATCAGTTATTCGCACTATCCTACATGGTGTAAATCAAGGTCATGATCCACTCACACAAGATGCAGTTATGCCATCTTTTGGTGTATCGCAAGTGATCGATAAAACTCAAATTAAAAAACTGGCTGTTTATGTGCATCAGCTTGGCGGTGGTGTTGCGGTGAAGCCGAAACCTAAACCGAAAAAAGTAGTCGCTAGCGCTGTTGCACCTGCTGCTAAAGCAGGCAGAAGTGGTAAAGAGCTTTATGCAAAGTGTCAAGGTTGTCATAACGTTGGCGTAGGTGGTGCACCTAAGTATGGCGATAAGGCAGCATGGGCATCACGTATTAAGCGCGGTATGGATGATTTATTAAAAGTAGCTAAAGCTGGTAAAGGTATGATGCCACCAAAGGGAACTTGTATGGACTGTACGGACGATGAGCTTAGGGCAGTTATTCAGCACATGATGGAAAGTGCAGGTGCACCAAAGGCAAAGAGTTCCGTTAAAGTTAGTCCGTTCAAAGCAGTTGCCGCTAGTGGTGATTCGTTTGATGCTGTAATCAAAGCTGCAGACGCGAATTATAAAAAAGCACTGGCCGCTAAAATGGCTTGGCGTGATACCGGAAAGATGATTAAAGAGGCAAAGAAAACTAAAGACGTTGCTTTGGCTAAAGCCGCAAACAAACAAGCAGTCAATGCATTGGCACAATCTGCAGTTGCAGGCGCTGCCGGCCCTAGATTTTAGGTCTTATATAAAAAACCAAAAAAAGTGCCCTTTTATTAGGGTATTTTTTCGTCTGTGTTAATGTAATTTAATATAGACTTTTTTGTAAATAACATTGAGCGATTTGGTCATTTGGGTATAATTTCAAATTGTTGCCGAAGTAGCACAGTTGGTAGTGCAACTGATTTGTAATCAGTAGGTCACCAGTTCGAGTCCGGTCTTCGGCACCAGTTTCAAACCCATCGTGATTTTTCACTGTGGGTTTTTTTATTTCTGTGTCAAAATTAGCCATTACTAATAAACTTGCATGTCAAAATGAATCGTGTAGCATAACACCTTGGTAAATTAAATTTTTACTGAAAATAAAAAATAACTCTAAAAGGGGAACACATGAAAAACGTAACAAAAGTAATCGCAATTGCAACAGTAGTAGCAGCAACATCAGCATCAGCATTTATGCACGACAACAATCGTGGCTGGGGTGGTAACAACATGGGTCCATTCTCAGGTGGTAACACAATGGGTCCATTCTCAGGTGGTAACAACATGGGTCCATTCTCAGGTGGAAACAACATGGGTCCATTCTCAGGTGGTAACAATATGGGTCCATTTGGTGGCGGTTCTAATGCTGGCCCTTTCTCTGGTGCCCAAAATTGGGGCCCTTTCCAAGGTGGTAACAACTGGATGAACAATACTGATTTCGGTACAAGGTTTAACACTAGCAACAAGACTGACACAAGCGGTTCTGGCGCAGCTGATGGTTCTGCTTCTGGTTCTGGCGATGCAAACGCTAAAGGTGTTGCGGATGCTTACGCTAAAGGTGTAGCAGATGCACAAGCACAAGCGCAAGCTGATGCTTATGCTAAAGGCTATGCTGATGCACAAGCGGCAGGTACTGCGTCTTCGGACGAAGCTGCTAAGTAATTTTTAAATAAATTACGCTAAAGACCACCCGAGAGGGTGGTTTTTTATTGCGCGATTGAAAAATATCATTTTAAGTTAACGGATGACATCAAAACCAGAATCGATGCGTAATTCAAAAGCTCCATGTTCTATGTTGGGCTTGGTATCAATCTGATCAAAGACAATCAAAACGGTTTGTTCGAGCTCATTTTTTAGTGAAATAGCATGCAGTAAGTCATCTTTAAAACCAAACTTTAATACTTGGGTTAAGGTGTTGGTTGTGTACCAGTCGATATGGTTTTCTTGATGAGAGAAAATTGGCAGATTTTGCAAGGTGCTGGGTTTGTTGATTAACCAATAAAGTGGCGTTTGTGACAGGTCTTGGATTTGTTGTAAGCTAGCTTGTTCAAGTTCGGTATCGACCAGCCATAGTTCATCATTATTCAGGAGTAAGATTTGCTCGTTTGGCTGCGCGGTGTGCCAGCGTAGTTGTTGCGGGCGTTTAAAGGTTAAAGTGCCCGATGTGGTGCTGAGCAGTGAGTGTGTGTCGCTGTAGGTTGTTTGGGTGAAATTGGCTTTGAGTGATTCAAGCGAATTAAAAAAATCGGAGAATTGATGGTTGGCACTAAGTGCTGTATTAGCCCAAAAAATGGACAATACAACCAGAATTTTAGTCATCAGTATTGATTGGCTCTGGCGCTAAGACTTGGCGATTTCCAGCACTGTTCATGGTGCTAACCACACCACTGGCTTCCATGTCTTCAATAATGCGTGCAGCACGATTGTAACCAATGCGCATGCGTCGTTGTAAGCTAGAGATTGAAGCGCGCCGTGATGAAGTCACAATTTGTACTGCTTCATCATAAAGGGAGTCAAGCTCACCAGTTACACCACTACTGCTGGTGCCTTCGTGTGAATCGGCTGATTCACTATGAGCATTAAGAATGCCGTCAAGGTAGTTTGGTTGTGAGTTTTTGCGCAAGAAATCAACCACACGAGTGATTTCATCATCAGCAACAAAGGCGCCGTGGACACGGGTTAGGTGTGAAATACCTGGAGTCATATAAAGCATATCACCCATACCGAGTAATTGTTCTGCACCACCTTGGTCGAGAATAGTGCGAGAATCTACCTTGCTTGAAACTTTAAAGGCAATGCGGGTTGGTACGTTAGATTTAATTAGACCGGTGATAACATCCACGCTTGGACGTTGTGTGGCGATAATAAGGTGAATGCCGGCAGCACGCGCTTTTTGTGCTAGGCGCACAATCAGTGCCTCCACACGCTTGGCCTTGGCGCGGTCTTCTTGGGCAAGTGCACCAAGCATGTCAGCATACTCATCAATCACCAGCATAATCAGAGGTAATTTTTCGAGCTCAGGGGCAGTTTCCCCTTCTTCAGCTGTGTTGGCGTTAAAAGAAGGGTCTAATAATGGTGTACCTTTGTTTTTGGCTTTTTTGAGTTTTTCGTTAAAGCCCTCAATATTACGTACGCCAAATTTAGCCAATAATGAATATCGGCGTTCCATCTCATTCACACACCACCACAAGGCGGAGGACGCTTGATTCATGTCGGTTACCACTGGGGTGAGTAAGTGTGGAATATCAGCGTAGCAAGCAAGCTCAACAATCTTAGGGTCGATCATGATCATGCGTACTTCGTCAGGCTTGGCTTTGTATAACACACTTAAAATAATTGCATTAATACCAACAGACTTACCCATGCCGGTCGCACCTGCCACCAATAAGTGTGGCATCTTAGATAAATTGGCAATCACCGGTAGTCCGTTAATGTCTTTACCTAGACCCATCGTCAACACTGAAGCCGACTTAGCGAAGACCTCAGAAGCGAGGATTTCTTTTAGGCTGATCATTTCGCGTTCAGCATTTGGAATTTCTAATCCAATCACCGGTTTGCCCGGAATCACATCAACAATACGCACGCTCTCAACTAGTAAGGCCCTAGCAAGGTCTTTGTTTAGATTCATGATTTGTGAAACCTTAACTCCTGGCGCTAATGAAAGCTCAAATTGAGTAACGACAGGCCCGGGGGTAACGGTGGTGATACTGACCTCAAAACCAAAGTCTTTGAGTTTAATCTCTACTTGGCGCGACATGTCTTCGAGCGCTTGTTCAGAATAACCTGAAGTATTGGTACTGATTTCATCAAGTAAGGATAAATCAGGTAAGCCACTCAAGGCCTTAGTGTTGAATAGATTGGACGAAGCAGGCACAACTTTTTTGATTTTTTTGCTGGATTTTATTTTAGCGGATTTAACTTTAGCTATAACCCCTGGTCTTTGAGTGTTGGTTTGTTTGGGTGTGATCACTAATTTTGCCGCTTTTTTAGCTTTTGCT